>OODB01000357.1_pt1 | contig 46419 bp, 48 predicted proteins | sample 1671721 | NCBI WGS metagenome assembly OODB01 (sample SAMN06348185, study PRJEB24527) | human gut metagenome | biome: human gut; feature: ankylosing spondylitis patient; material: feces | host: Homo sapiens | place: China | collected 2015-10
GGGAGGAGCCGCAGCCGAAGTTCCAGCCGCCCACCATGATGTCGCCGTCCTTCACGTTCTTGACGAAATCCTTGTCGATGTCCTCCATGCAGTGGCTGGCCAGCTCCTTGGCGTCCTGGGTGTTCAGGTGGCGGGCCGGGATGATGACATCGGTGTCCACGTTATCCGGGTATTTGAAAACAGAACCTTTTGCGTTCATTGTTGTTCTCCTTTCCGATCAGACCGTGCGGGGGTCGGTGATATAGCCGGTGAGGGCGCTGGCGGCGGCGGTGGCGGGAGAAGCCAGGTAGACCTCGCTCTTCACATGGCCCATGCGGCCCACAAAGTTGCGGTTGGTGGTGGAAACGCAGCGCTCGCCCTCGGCCAGAATGCCCATGTAGCCGCCCAGGCAGGGGCCGCAGGTGGGAGTGGACACGATGCAGCCTGCATCAATGAAGGCGGTGGTCCAGCCGCGCAGGATGCACTCCTTGTACACGGCCATGGTGGCGGGGATGATGATGCCGCGCACGCCCTTGGCGATGTGCTTGCCCTTGAGCACGTTGTAAGCAGCTTCCATGTCCTCCAGGCGGCCGTTGGTGCAGCTGCCGATGACCACCTGGTCAATTTTGATCTCCTTGCCCTCGCTGGCAAGGTGGGTGTTCTCCGGCAGGTGCGGGTAGCTGACGGTGGGCTCCAGAGCGGACAGGTCGATCTCAATGGTCTTTTCGTATTCGGCATCCGGGTCGGCTTCGTAATACACCGGCTCACGCTGGCTGCGGCCCTTGAGGTAGGCTTTGGTCACCTCGTCCACCGGGAAGATGCCGTTCTTGGCACCGGCCTCGATGGCCATGTTGCAGATGCACAGGCGGTCGTCCATGGTCAGGGAGGCAACGCCGGGGCCGGTGAACTCCATGCTCTTGTACAGGGCACCGTCCACACCGATCATGCCGATGATGTGCAGGATCAGGTCCTTGCCGGACACGCGGGGGCTGAACTTGCCCTTGAGCACAAACTTGATGGCAGAGGGCACCTTGAACCATGCCATGCCGGTGGCCATACCGGCGGCCATGTCGGTGGAGCCAACGCCGGTGGAGAAGGAACCCAGTGCACCGTAGGTGCAGGTGTGGCTGTCCGCACCGATGACGCAGTCGCCGGCAGTGACGATGCCTTTTTCGGGCAGCAGGGCGTGCTCGATGCCCATCTGGCCCACATCGTAGAAGTTGAGGATATCGTATTTGTTGGCGAACTCGCGGCACTGCTTGGACTGGGTGGCACTCTTGATGTCCTTGTTGGGCACAAAGTGGTCCAGCACGATGGCGATGTGCTCTTTGTCGAACACGCTGTCGAAACCGGCGCGCTCAAACTCGTTGATGGCGACGGGGGTGGTGATGTCGTTGCCCAGCACGATGTCCAGCTTTGCGTTGATGAGCTGGCCTGCCTTGACCTCGGCAAGCCCGGCATGTGCGGCAAGGATCTTCTGCGTCAGGGTCATTCCCATGGTGGTACTCTCCTTTTAAAAAAGCCTTTTTACTTATTATTGATCGCGCTCACCAGTGCCTTGACACCGGCCACGATGATATCCGTGTCAGTACCGGCACCCCAAGTGACGGTGCCGTCGCCCCAGGTCAGGCCCACATAGGAGGCGGCACGGGAGGTGGAGCCCTCATCCAGGCTGTGCTCGGAGTAGTTCTCCAGATGGAACTCCATGCCGGTAGCACTCTGGATGGCGTTGGCCACGGCGTCCAGACGGCCGTTGCCCACCGAGGTGACCACCTTGCGCTGGCTGTTCAGGTCCAGCGTGACCGTGGCGGTGATGCCGTTGACCTGAGCAAAGTGTGCCTCGATGACATTGAGGGGCTTGCGGCGGTTGAGGAAGGTGTCCTCGAAGATGTGCAGCACCTCGGTGACGCTCAGCTCCTTGTGGCTGTGGTCGGACACGCTCTTGACCTTGTAGCCCAGAGCTTCGCGCATCTTGGGGGGCAGGTTGTAGCCGTAGTTCTGTTCCAGCACAAAGCCGATGCCGCCCTTGCCGCTCTGGCTGTTGATGCGGATGACGTCGGCGTCATAGGTGCGGCCGATGTCGTGGGGGTCCACCGGGATATAGGGGCAGGTCCAGCGATGCTCGCCGTGCTCCTTGCGGTAGGCCATGCCCTTGGCGATGGCGTCCTGATGGCTGCCGGAGAAGGCGGCAAACACCAGCTGACCGGCGTAGGGGGTGCGCTCGTAGATGTGCATCCGGGTCACGCGCTCGTAGGTGGCGCAGATGCCGGGCATATCCGAAAAGTCCAGCTTGGGGTCCACGCCGTGGCTGTACAGGTTCATGGCCAGGGTGACGGCATCCACGTTGCCGGTGCGCTCGCCGTTGCCGAACAGGCAGCACTCCACACGCTGGGCACCGGCCAGCACGGCCAGCTCGGCGCAGGCCACGCCGGTGCCGCGGTCGTTGTGGGGGTGGGTGGAGATGATGACGCTGTCACGGTACTTCAGGTGCTTGTCACAGTACTCGATCTGGTTGGCATACACATGGGGCATGCTCATTTCCACGGTGACCGGCAGGTTGATGATCATGGGCCGGTCCGGGGTGGGCTGCATAATGTCCAGTACGGCGTTGCACACATCCACGGCGTAGTCCACTTCGGTGCCGGTGAAGCTCTCCGGGCTGTACTCGAACAGGAAGTTGCCCTCGTACTCCTCGCTGAGCTGCTTGACCAGCTTGGCACCGTCGGTGGCGATCTTCTTGATCTCTTCCTTGCTCTTGTGGAACACCTGCTCACGCTGGGCCACCGAGGTGGAGTTGTAGAAGTGGATCACCGCACGGGGTGCACCCTTGACGGCCTCGAAGGTGCGGCGGATGATGTGATCGCGGCACTGGGTCAGCACCTGCACGGTGACGTCCTCCGGGATCATGTTCTTTTCGATCAGGGTGCGCAGGAACTCGTACTCGGTCTCGCTGGCAGCAGGGAAGCCCACCTCGATCTCCTTGAAGCCGATCTTCACCAGCATCTGGAAGAACTCCAGCTTTTCTGCAAGGCTCATGGGCACGATCAGGGCCTGGTTGCCGTCCCGCAGGTCCACGCTGCACCAGGCAGGGGCCTTTTCAATGTGATCCTTCTTGACCCAGCTGTCGTAGCCGGCAGGGACCGGGTAGTACCCCGGTGCGTATTTGGTGGCGTCCATCATCGTTTTGTCCTCCTGATGCTTCTTACACTTTTTGTACAAGAAAAGGCTCCCGTCTTTCAAGGCGAAAACCTTGAGAGACGAGAGCCTGTAAGTTTTATCACAGGGCACCCGTGGTACCACTCTCTTTGCTGCACCTTTTGTGGATGCAGCCACTTTGCACGATCGGCCCTTTGCGGCGAATCGCTGCCCTTGTAACGGTGGGCGTCCGTCAGAACCTACTGCATCGTTCAGCTCTGCCGCTCAGGGGCCAGTAACCGAGACCCTCTGCACCCGCCTTGCACCACCCGGCGGCTCTCTGCACGCAGAAGAAAATCGTTTTATCCCCGTCAACGCATTTGCACTTTGTGGAAAGTGGGTCCATTTTATCACGGCTGCCAGAAACTGTCAAGAAGATTGGCTCATCGGCAGGATGAAACAAATTCACAAGTCCGTGGGCAGAATTTGCCGGAATTTGGGAGAAAGACCTTTTTATTGTAATGATGCAGGAAATATGCTAGAATAAAGATGCCGCTATTTGAGCGGCAAGGGTGCTGTCTGCATAGACGGTGGTCATGCTTTCTGTCCCGCATCGCTGATTCGTTCTACATGGAATGAAGCAGGGGTTCCGGGAAAAGAACTTTTTTGAAGGAAACTTCCTGGAGCCTTGAAGGCGAAGGGAGGAATGTCGGATGAACCTGGTAGAGTTTTTTGCACTGCTCGCTTTCATTCTCAGCCTGCTGAGTCTGATCGTGGAAGTGATCCGTTTGACCGTTGAGGTCATGGAGAAAATTTACCAGAAGAAAAACGATGATAACAAAAAAGATTGACCGCCCCAGTCTCCCAAACTAAGCGGTCAATCTTTTGACAAATGCGGGACGGGAAGCTGACCATTGCAGACAGCACCCTTTCTATTTATAGTATAGTCGGACCCCGTTCCTTTGTCAAGCGGAGACCTTTGTTAAGAAACTGCTAAGTTTTTGGAAACAAGCCCTCAAGCTGCTTGTTAAGCTGTTTTTGGCAGTGCTATACTACGATCAATGAGATGCAGACACACTCAGATACCGATATGAAGGAGGAAAACCCCTATGAAGGAAGTCAAACCTTCCAAAAAGCCGTTGGCCATTTATTATGGCATCGTGCTGTTGGTGCTGCTGGTGCTCAACCTTGTTTTTGTGCCCTGGCTCACCGAACGTCAGGTCAAAGAGGTGGACTATGGCACCTTTATGAGCATGACCCAGCAACAGAACATCGGCAAGGTGGACATCCAGTCCAACCAGATCGTGTTCACCGATAAAGAAGAAAAGCAGATCTACAAGACCGGCCTGATGAACGACCCGGGCCTGACCCAGCGTCTTTACGATGCCGGGGCCCAGTTCTCCAGCGAGATCGTGGAGCAGGGCTCTCCGGTGTTGAGCTTTTTGATCTGGTTTGCCCTGCCCATCCTGCTGTTCAGCTTCATCGGCAACCAGATGAACAAAAAGCTCATGGAAAAGGCAGGCGGCGGCCCCGGTTCCATGATGTTTGGCGGCGTGGGCAAATCCAACGCCAAGGTCTATGTGCAGTCCACCCATGGCATCCGCTTTGCAGATGTGGCCGGAGAGGACGAGGCCAAGGAGAACCTGCAGGAAATCGTCAACTACCTCCATGACCCCAAGCAGTACGAGGAGATCGGTGCCTCCATGCCCAAGGGCATCCTGCTGGTGGGCCCTCCGGGCACCGGCAAGACCATGCTGGCCAAGGCCGTGGCAGGTGAGTCCAACGTGCCCTTCTTTTCCATCTCCGGCTCCGAGTTTGTGGAGATGTTTGTGGGCATGGGTGCCTCCAAGGTCCGGGACCTGTTCAAGCAGGCCAAGGAAAAGGCCCCCTGCATCGTGTTTATCGACGAGATCGACGCCATTGGCCAGAAGCGCAACAGCGGCAATCTGGGGGGCAACGATGAGCGGGAGCAGACCCTGAACCAGCTGCTGACGGAGATGGACGGCTTTGAGGGCAACACTGGGGTCATCATCCTGGCAGCCACCAACCGCCCGGATTCCCTGGACCCGGCTCTGACCCGTCCCGGCCGCTTTGACCGCCGGGTGCCGGTGGAGCTGCCGGACCTGAAGGGCCGGGAGGAGATCCTGAAGGTCCACGCCAAAAAGGTAAAGATCGCCCCGGGTGTGGATTTCAACACCGTGGCTCGCATGGCCTCCGGTGCATCCGGTGCCGAGCTGGCCAACATCGTCAATGAGGCTGCTCTGCGGGCGGTGCGTGCCGGCCGCAAGAGCGTGACCCAGGCAGACCTGGAGGAGAGCATCGAGGTGGTCATTGCAGGCTACCAGAAAAAGAACTCCATCCTGACAGATCAGGAAAAGTGCATCGTGGCCTACCACGAGATCGGCCACGCCCTGGTGGCAGCCAAGCAGTCCCACTCGGCTCCGGTGCAAAAGATCACCATCATCCCCCGGACCTCCGGTGCCCTGGGCTACACCATGCAGGTGGACGAGGGCAACCACTACCTGATGAACCAGACGGAGCTGGAAAACAAGATCGCCACCTTTACCGGAGGCCGTGCCGCCGAGGAGCTGGTGTTCCACTCTGTTACCACCGGAGCCTCCAACGACATCGAGCAGGCCACCAAGCTGGCCCGGGCCATGATCACCCGGTACGGCATGAGCCAGGACTTTGACATGGTGGCCCTGGAAACGGTGAACAACCAGTACCTGGGTGGGGACACCTCCCTGGCCTGCTCTGCCCAGACCCAGCGGGAGATCGACCAGAAGGTGGTGGAGCTGGTAAAGGCCCAGCACGCCAAGGCTCTGCAGATCCTTACCGAGAACCGGGACAAGCTGGACCAGCTGGCCAAGTTCCTCTACGAAAAGGAGACCATCACCGGGGAGGAGTTTATGGCCATCCTGAACGGAGAAGAAAAAATTGAATAATTTTTTGCATTCCCTGCAATAATCCAGCCGCCGCATCCGTTTACAAGACAGATACGGCGGTTCTGGTTCAGAGCCCCGCAGAAAAAACCATAGTTGATAGAACATAAAAACACAGCCGGATCCCGGCTGCAAAAACAGGAGGATTTTCTCATGAAACTGCTGAATCATAAAGTTGCCCGTACCCTGGCTGCCGCTGCGGTGGCTGCCTGTGCCGTTGCCATGCTCAGCGTAGGCGCATTTGCTGCCGACGTGGCCATTGGTGAAAAGGACCCCACCTACGGCGGCTACGGTGCCCCGGCAGGCCCTGCCATCCAGGGCAACATCATGCTCATCAGTGCCGACGGCGATGTGGCCATTGGCGAAAAGGACCCCACCTACGGCGGCTATGGCGCACCGGAAGGCCCTGCCATTCAGGGCAACATCATGCTCATTGGTGCCGACGGTGCTGAGAGCGACGCCCTGAAGCTGAACTACAGCGTCAAGGGCCTGTTTGGCCGCCAGGTGCTGTACACCGCCCGGCAGAACGGCACGGTGCTGACCCTGGATGTGCCTGCCAGCGTGGCTACCTTCCGCTGCACCATGGAGGACCTGACCACCATGATGAACAACGGCATCAACACCCTGGTGTTCAAGACCGAAAAGACCTCCACCACCCTGAACCTGAGCCTGCTGACGGAGGGCTATGATGCCGACGCCAAGGTCAAACTGCACCAGTGCGGCAGCACCGTCCGCCTCAGCGTCAATGGCCGGGGCCGCCGGGATCTGCTGATCGGCCGCTGAGCCCCAGCCCCCTGCATTCCATAAGCATCCAAAAGCTCCCACTGCTACCGCTGCAGTGGGAGTTTTTCTGTTAAGTTTTTGAAAATTTGCCCGGCAGAGGGTGCAACCTTTGCCGGGTTGTGCTATAGTTAAAGTGGATAAAATTACATGGTTGCAAAGGAGAAAACGCCATGGAGCATTTTGTGGAGTTTCAGGACGTCTGCAAATATTACCAGACCGGAAGTGTGAAGATCGCCGCCGCCGACCACATGAACTTTTATGTGGACAAGGGGGAGTTCTGCATCATCGTGGGCCCCTCCGGTGCCGGCAAGACCACCTTGCTGAACATTCTGGGCGGCATGGACAGCTGCGATGAGGGCCATGTCTGGCTGGACGGCCGGGACGTGAGCCGCTTTTCGGAAAAGGCTCTTACCACCTACCGCCGGTACGACGTGGGCTTTGTGTTCCAGTTCTACAACTTGGTGCAGAACCTGACCGCGCTGGAAAACGTGGAGCTGGCCAGCGAGATCTGCCGGGACCCTCTGGACCCGGCCCAGACCCTGACCAGTGTGGGCCTGGGGGAGCGGCTGAACAACTTCCCGGCACAGCTGTCCGGCGGCGAGCAGCAGCGGGTGTCCATTGCCCGGGCCCTGGCCAAAAACCCCAAGCTCCTGCTGTGCGACGAGCCCACCGGTGCCCTGGATTACAAGACCGGCAAACAGGTGCTGGGGCTTTTGCAGGAGACCTGCCGCAAGACCGGACGCACCGTCATCGTGATCACCCATAACACGGCCCTGACCGCCATGGCCGACCGTGTGATTCAGGTACGCAGTGGGCAGATCGTGTCCAACAAGGTCAACGAGCACCCGGTGCCAGTGGAAGAAATTGAGTGGTGAGTGCAGTGCAAAAAAGTTATCGCAAAAATATCCTCCGGGAGATGAAGGGCAACGCCAGCCGCATGGTCTCGCTGTTTGGCATCGTGGCCCTGGGGGTCATGATGCTGACAGGCCTCATGAGCATTGCCCCCAGTATGCGGAGCGCAGCCCAAAAATATTATGTGCAGCAAAATGTGTTTGACCTCCGGGTGCTGTCCACCCTGGGCCTTTCAGACCAGGACATTGCCGCCATTGCCGCCACCCCCGGGGTGGAGGCTGTGATGCCGGTAAAGACCCTGGACCTGGAGGCCAACTGGCAGGGCCAGGAGGAGCGCATCGTGGTGCAGCTGCAGGCCCTCCAGCAGGACCCGGCGGCAGACACCGATGCCAACATGAACCGTCTGGTGCTGCGCTCCGGCCGGATGCCCCAGGCCGCCAACGAGTGCGTGGTCCATGTAATGGGCTACCAGGCCGAGATCGCTGAAGGCACTGTGCTGACCCTTCCGGAAGATACGGAGGGGACAAAACACAAGGAATATACGGTGGTGGGGCTGGTGCAGGACCCGCAGCACATCTCCACCGACAAAGAGAGCAGCACCGTGGGCAACGGTCAGCTGAACTACATCGCCTATGTGCTGGACGGGGAATTGACGGCAGATTACTACACCGCCTGTTATATCAAGGCGGAAAATGCCGGCCGGTACGATAATTATTCCCAGGAGTACCAGGAGGCGGTGGACCAGGTGGCGGACCGGCTGGAGCAGATCAGCACCGCCCAGTGTGTGCAGCGTCGGGAACAGCTTATTGACACCGCCAACCAGAAGCTGGCCGAGGCCCGTCAGACCTACGATGACCAGAAGGCCGAGGCCGAGCAGAAATTTGCCGAGGCGGAACAGCAGCTGGACGATGCCCAGAAGCAGCTGGATGACGCCAAGGCCCAGCTGGACGCAGGCGAAACGGAACTGGCCAAGCAGAAGGAAGCCCTGCCCGACACCATGCAGAACGGTGCCGACCAGCTGGTGGACGGCGAGGAACAGGTGCTGGAATTTGAGGAACAATTGCAGCAGATCCAGCTGCTGGTGAACCTGAAAAAGGTGGCAGACCCCCTGCTGACCTACGCCCAGACCGCCCTGGACAACGCCCAGAAAGCGCTGGACGAGGCGGAGCCTGCCGACGAGGAATACATTGAGCTGCGGGACGCCCTGGCCAAGGCCCAGGCCGCCTACGACAACATCAACGGCCAGCTCCAGGGCTACCAGGCCCAGCTGGATGAGGGCAAAAAGCAGATGTACGCCCAGGGGCTCATCTCCTCCCCCAACCTGGACAACGACCAGCTGGTGGTGGAGGCCAAGGCCGCTCTGCGGCGGCTGAAGCTGCAGCTGCTGGAAGGCCAGCTGCAGCTTACCACCGGCACCGCCACTGCCTACAGCCAGTTTGAGGCGGCCCGGGCCCAGTTGGACGCCGGGTGGCAGGAGTATCAGGCCGGGGTGCAGCAGCTGGCAGACTCCCGTGCCCAGTACGAGACCCAAAAGGCCGATGCCCAGCAAAAGCTGGACGAGGGCCTGCAGCAGCTCACCGACGCTGAGGAGCAGGTGAGCAAGATCAAAAAGGGCGAGTGGTATGTGCTGGACCGCAACAGCACCCTGAGCTTTGTGACCTTTGAGCAGTACGCCGACCGGATGGCTGCCATTGCCCGGGTGTTCCCGGTGTTCTTCTTCCTGGTGGCGGCCCTGGTGGCTACCACCACCATGACCCGTATGGTGGACGAGAACCGCCTCCAGATGGGCACCCTGAAGGCCCTGGGCTACTCCAACGCCAGCATTGCAGGCAAGTACTTGTTCTATGCCCTTACTGCCAGCGTGCTGGGTAGCATGGCCGGTATGGTGGTGGGCTTTTTGGTGTTCCCCAGCATTATCTGGTACGCCTATCAGCTGATCTTCAGCCTGCCCACCTTCACCCTGCGGTTCTACCCGGGCATGGCAGCCGCCAGCATGGCCATCAGTGCCGCCGTCATCGGCCTGGCTACCTGGAGTGCCTGCCGCTCCAGCCTGAAGGAAAAAAGTGCAGCACTGCTGCTGCCCCGGGCTCCCGTGGCAGGCAAGCGCATCTTCCTGGAGTACATCACCCCGCTGTGGAAGCGTATGAGCTTCTCCCAAAAGACCACCGCCCGGAACCTGTTCCGGTATAAGAAGCGGTTCTTTATGACGGTGCTGGGTGTGGCAGGCTGCACGGCCCTGCTGCTCATCGGCTTCGGCCTCCAGGACTCCCTGCTGCCCATCGTCACCAAGCAGTCCACAGAGCTGTCCCACAACGACCTGACCGTCACCCTCAGTGACCCTGCCGCCTTTACGGTGGAAAAGGGCCTGACCGATGCCCTGGAGGGGGGCCAGGTGGAGAACTGGGCGGCGGTGTACAGCAAGTCTGTGACCATCTACAATGCCGACGGAGAAAGTGCCGGCGTCAGCGTGGTGGGTGCTCAGACCGACAGCCAGCTGAGCCGTTATGTGACCTTCCGCACCCGGCAGGGCCACAAGGCCATCCCCTTTGAAAAGGACAGCGTGGTGCTGACAGAAAAGACCGCCCTGAACCTGGGGGTGGAGCCGGGAGACTCCATCTGGGTGGAGAACCCTGACGGAGAACGGGTGGAGATGACCCTGACCGGCGTGACAGAGAACTATATGTTCACCCGGCTGTATGTGTCCAATGCCCAGCTGCAGACCCTGCTGGGCACCCAGGACATCCCCTGGAACACGGTGTACGCCCAGACCCGCTGCGACAGTGCCGCCGACCGCAACACCATGCGGGAGACCCTGCTGGCCTGCAACTATGTGACCGGAGCCTCCTTTACAGAGGATGCCACCTCTATGTTCGACAACCTCATCGTGAGCCTGAACTCGGTGGTGGTACTGATCATCGTGTGTGCTGCGGCCCTGGCGGCGGTGGTGCTGTACAACCTGATCAGCGTGAACCTGGCGGAGCGCAAAAAGGAGCTGGCCACCATCAAGGTGCTGGGCTTCTATGATAAGGAAGTGTACCGCTACATCTTCCGGGAGATCGACCTGCTGGCCCTCATGGGCTCTTGCGTGGGCCTGCTGCTGGGCATCCCGCTGCATCAGTTCATTATCCGCACGGTGGAAATGGACCAGCTGATGTTCATCCGGACCATTGCCCCCCACAGCTATCTGCTGTCGGTGGCCCTGACCATGATCTTTACCCTAGTCGTCTGCTTCGTCATGCGCCGCCATGTGAAGAAGATCAGCATGGTGGAGAGCATGAAGGCACCGGAATAAGAAACGTCAGGGTTCATAAAAGATTCACGAATGCACAACACTTTTGCCGAAATTCTCTGGTAAGATAGAATCACCGGAAGGGAACGCCGCAAATCCCTTCTCCGGGACAACATGATTCCTCCTTTTCCAAACCAAATACCGTAAAAAAGCACCGCGCAACGGGAAGTAGACCCGTTGCGCGGTGCTTTTTGCGTCCCGGAAAATGGCAGAAAAAAGGCTGCTGCACTTGTTTTATGCAGCAGCTTTTTCAGGTCTGTGTCAGGAGGCCGGCAAAAACTGCAAGGTGACCGCCTCAGCGGCAAGGGCGTCGGCCTGCTCCCGGGTCAGCTTTTTGCACCCGACCATCCGGTTGAGCACCACCTGCATCCGCTTGACGGCCAGGTCCGGGCTGCTGTTGGGCGAGTAGGCCGATGGAGCATTGGGCAGGCCCGCCAGCATCACGGCTTCGGCGTCGGTGAGCTGCAGCGGCGTTTTGCCAAAGTAGCCCTGCGCGGCTTCGCCGATGCCGTAGTGCCCGCTGCCGAAATAGATGGTGTTGACGTACATTTCAAAGATCTGTTCCTTGTTGTACTGCTTCTCAATGGCGAGGGCGGCGAACATCTCCGCCGCCTTGCGGGCCAGATGCTTTTCCTGAGTGAACAGGGTGTTCTTGGCCAGCTGCTGGGTGATGGTGCTGCCGCCCTCGGCAAAGCTGCCGGTGCGCAGGTCGGTCACCAGTGCCCGGGCAATGGACACCGGGTCCACACCCTTGTGGTGGGTGAAGCGGGAATCCTCCGCCGAGATCACGGCGTTGATGTAGGTCTGGGGCAGCTGGGCATAGGGAACGAACCCCTCGCGGGACGAAATGCTGCTGTACAGGGTATCAATGGGGGTGACCTGGATGGCGCTCTCATAGAGTTTGTGGCCTGTGACGGCAAAGTACCCGCTCGCTGCCACGAGGACCAGCAGGGCAAGCAGCAGCACCGTGAGCAGCAGCTGCCGGAGAAAACGAAAAACGGTATGCATGGTGTGCTCCTTTCCGGGCGGTGGCCCGAATGACTGTATCATAAACGATTTTGTCCGGTTTGACAAGGGACATTCCGGTCTTATTATAAGGTGCAGATTTTGCCGTTTTGTGACCAGAGCATGAATTTGTGCCGGTGTACGCCGTCGGACGGGCCGAGAAATCAAACAAAGTAATACTCTTGACCGGAGTGCACAAGGCCCGGCACCGCGCAGCGGCCATTCATCATGCACAAGATGCAAAATTGAAAAAAACGGAATTAACCCATTGACAAACTGGGTATTACGGGATATAATGCGAACAACAAATCCACAAACCTTGTGGGGAATTGAAATGGAGATTCCCGGGTTTGTAGAGGAGTGGGAAAAAGACGGAAAGGAGGGCGCGAAGATGAAACTGATCTGGAACGAGCTGCTGCATGCAAACTTCCGCTGTGGGCGAATGTGTGGGGAACGGGCAGAAGAATTCACCGTGACCTGTACGATGCCCTCCTGTGCACGAATGTGTACGCCGATGGAGCGTTGAACAGAAGCAAACGGAAATCATCTGCCCGGTACGCTGGAACTTGAGTGCGTATCGGGTGTTTTTGTATCAGGAAATTATACTAAAAGTTTAATGAGAAAGGTATACTACAATGTCTAACTATAAATTTGAGACCCTTCAGCTGCACGTTGGCCAGGAGCAGGCCGATCCCGCGACCGATTCCCGCGCAGTGCCCATTTACCAGACCACTTCCTATGTGTTCCGCAACAGCCAGCACGCTGCGGACCGCTTCGGTCTGGCAGACGCCGGCAACATCTACGGCCGTCTGACCAACTCCACTCAGGATGTGTTCGAGAAGCGCATTGCTGCTCTGGAAGGCGGCGTGGCTGCTCTGGCTACCGCTTCCGGCGCTGCTGCCATCACCTACACCATTGAGGCACTGGCACAGGCCGGTGACCACATCGTGGCACAAAAGACCATCTACGGCGGCAGCTACAACCTGCTGGAGCACACCCTGACCCAGTTCGGCGTTTCCACCACCTTCGTCAACGCCCACGATCTGGCCGAGGTGGAGAATGCCATCCAGCCCAACACCAAGGCTGTCTATCTGGAGACCCTGGGCAACCCCAACAGCGATATCCCCGACATCGACGCCATTGCCGCCATCGCTCATAAGCACGGCCTGCCGCTGGTCATCGACAACACCTTCGGCACCCCGTACCTGATCCGCCCCATCGAGCACGGCGCTGACATCGTGGTGCACTCCGCCACCAAGTTCATCGGCGGCCACGGCACCACCCTGGGCGGCATCATCGTGGACAGCGGCAAGTTCGACTGGAAGGCCAGCGGCAAGTACGGCAACATTGCTGACCCCAACCCCAGCTACCACGGCGTTTCCTTCGCCGACGCAGCCGGCCCCGCTGCCTTTGTCACCTACATCCGCGCCATCCTGCTGCGTGACACCGGCGCAACCATTTCTCCGTTCAACGCCTTCCTGCTGCTGCAGGGCACCGAGACCCTGAGCCTGCGCATCGAGCGCCATGTGGAGAACACCAAGAAGGTAGTCGAGTTTCTGGCAAACCACCCGCAGGTGGAGAAGGTCAACCACCCCTCCCTGCCGGATCACCCGGATCACGCCCTGTACGAGAAGTACTTCCCCAACGGCGGTGCTTCCATCTTCACCTTCAACATCAAGGGCGGCCGTGAAGAGGCCTTCAAGTTTATTGATAACCTGAAGGTGTTCTCTCTGCTGGCCAACGTCGCTGACGTGAAGAGCCTGGTCATCCACCCGGCTTCCACCACCCACAGCCAGCTGAACGATGAGGAGCTGGCCGAGCAGCAGATCTACCAGAACACCATCCGTCTGTCCATCGGCACCGAGCACATCGACGACATCATTGCCGATCTGGAAGCCGGTTTCGCAGCAGTCCGCGGCGAGTAATTACCCGTCTGCACGAGCTGCATCAGAACCTTTGTCTCTTTGTCCATTCTTCCTTTTTTCCAAAACAAACGCAAAAGCCCTCCGGTTCGGAAGCCGGAGGGCTTTTGCTGTTTCCGGGGTGTGATGCAAAGTGGGTTCGAGCAAACGAAAAGCACCCGGAAACTTACGTTTTTAGGTGTTTTTTCTTGGTGGGCGCGGGTGGATGTCGCAAGCCGCGCATCTAAAAAAGCCCCGCAGGGGCTTTTTTCCCCGCCGGACTGTTCGGCGGGTCGATGCTGTTCTCATCCACCCTTGTAGTGCGTTATAAAGTCCGGATAAAACAGAAACTCCAGCGTCATAACAACGCTGGAGTTCTTGGTGGGCGCGGGTGGATTACGCGAGCCGCGCTGCCAAAAACAGCCCGCAGGGCTGTTTTTGCGCTGTCTTTGGCGACAGCGCCGCAGCTGTTCTCATCCACCCGCTGTGTCCGCCGGAAAATTGTGCAAAACAAAAAGTTCAACGCACTTTCATACGTTGAACTTTTTTGGTGGGCGCGGGTGGATTCGAACAACTATTCTTTCGGCCTGTCCATTCCTGCCGTGTCAGAAAATGCAGCATTCAAGCCACTTTTCGAGCACGGCACGGAACGCGCGATGCACCGCCGGAACGGCTCGAACATTAAAAGTGGGTTGCAAAGTGGGTTATTTTTCGGGGCACGGCGCGTACTCGGACAGCACGCCGGAGACGGCCTGCGCGGTGGCGTCATCGCGGCCGGTGACGGCGTGGGAGTACCAGCCGTAGGTGTCCATGCTCTTGCTGTGGCCCACGATGCGGCGCAGCTGGGCGGGCGGCACGGCGTCCTCGATCATGCTCACAAAGGTGTGCCGCAGCTCGTACAGGCTGACCGGCGGGTCGATGCCGTTGCAACGCTGGTAGAACTTCCAGTAGTTGTACAGGCTTTGCTGGTTGGACAGCAGAAACAACGGGTCATCATCCCGCAAGGGGTGTTCCTCTTCCTGCGTGCGCTGCTGCAGCTGGGCGCGGATCTCGGCCACAGCCAGAGGGTGCAGCACAACGGTGCGGATGGCATTCTCGTTCTTGCCGCTGGTTACTTCCTGCTGGCGGTTGATGGCCCGGCCGATGTGCACCCGGTCACCATCCAGATCGCCCACGCGCAGGCCCAGCAATTCACCAGGGCGCAAGCCGGTCATGACCGCGATGCGGTAGGCGTGCACGTTCTCGTCCTGCTCCACTTTTCCACGCACCACACGGGTGTCGGTGGACAAAAGCACCCGCAGGCTGTCCGGTTGCAGGATCTTCCGGCCCTTCAGGCGGGCACCCTTCGGCACGGTCAGGTCCTCGTCCTCCGGGCGCAGGGCTGTGTACTTGTGCTGGCGTGCCCACTTGACAAAAGCCACCTCCACGCCACGGATGCCCTGCAGCGTTTTGCGGGACAGGTTGCCCCGGCTCTTGCGTTTGCTGTCCGGATTCAGACAGCCCTCTTTATAGGAGCGGTTCAGCACGTCCTGCAGCATGCCGGTGGTCAGGTCGCCGATCCGGCGCTGTCCAATCACCGGCAAAATGTAGTTGCGCCCAAACTTCTCCACCTGCTCAATGTTGCTGGTGCCGCCCGTGGCTTTGACCGAGACCATGTACTCGGCCCACACGTCCACGCAGCGCTTTGTGGTGCTGCTGATACCCTCATCCAGCCAGGCGTCCGCCTTGCGGTTCGCTTCCCGCTGGCCGGTGCGGCCGGCCTTTGTGCTGGTAAAGGTGCGGCGCACGCCGTCCTTCTGCACCTTGATCTGCCAGCGCTGCTGATTCGGCAGCCAGACCGCCGTATTGGTTCGCAATCCCATAAAAATACACCTCCATGGGTACACTTTGACAAGCCTGCCCGGAGGTGGTACAATAACAATTGGTTGGTTTGGTATTGTTCCTCGTGAGCAAGCCATTCTTTCGCGCCCTGCCGGTTGCCGCCGGTGGGGCGTTTTTTGTTTATGCATCTTCTAGAGTATCGCTTTCGGCAAGGGCAAAAAGCTCTGCGCTCGCCTCGCCGAGTTCTGTTTTTTGAGCATCGCTCATGTATTGCAGGTACGGCACAAATGCCTGATGATATTTTTCCGCCCAGCCTTTCTTTGCCTTTGCAGTTTTCAGGCTCCTGATTTTAACGCTGTACTTCTCCGCAGTGCGGTGGATGATCTCATTCACCGCCGTATCCCGGAATGCAGGATTCTGATATTTCTTCAAATCAGCAGTTGCGCTCACTGGTGCACCATACCTTTTGCATTTTTCCAGTTCCATCAGTCGCCCAACACAAAAATCATATCGCATGAAGAATGTGGCCGGGTCTGTTGTTGTTTCAAGGATCCTTGCACTCTCTCTCGCCTGTTTCAGGAACTGCGGAGCCAGAATCTTTGCGTTTTTCCGAGAATCAACCAGATCCATCTCACCCACCCATTCAGGGTTGGGCGTATAAATTTGCTCTGCATCATCAGAATCTTCGGCATCGCCTTGCTGATACCCATCTTTGATGCCCTTTGCAGTTCCGTGAATCATGCTGAAAATCAAGAGTGTAACCCAAAAGGCGACAACACCGCAAACGAAAGACATCCCGAGTCCACAAGATGCTGATGCGATAAAGAACCCAAGACATCCAATCGCAAGACTGATAAAAACAAACTTTATCGGAACGTTCAGACCAGTCTTTCCGGAGGGCATCTTTGATGCAGCTCCTCCAATCGCTCCTGCTCCACGGAAAGCGGCATCAATGCTCTTGTGTACTGTTTTATTGCCAGAATGCTTCCGGTGCCATTCTTTGCGGCCATAGGGTGAAAGTTTTTTACCCATACAATTCCTCCTCGGTTAAGTCTTCATTTTCCTTGTAATAATAGTAAGCACGCCGGACATATTCCTCCGTGGTGTCCAGGAGCTCCGCAATTTCATCGGCATCACGCCCTTGCTTCAGCAGGTCGAACAAGACTTGTTTTGGAATCGCGTGCCGGATATACCAGTGATCTGCCCGCACCTCATGCCGCTCTACAATATCAAACGGAGTGGCCATAGAATAAAATCCGCCATACAGGCAATGGCCGAGCTCATGCCCGATGCGTGCCTGCTCTTCTGCATAGGTGCAGGGTTTGGAGTTGTCCAGCCCGATATAACACGCCCCATTGACTTCCGTTGACATGCTGCCAATGATCGGCATTGGGTAGCGCAGGACTTCCACATGATTTTCGGCCGCAACTTTATAAAAGTCAGCCCTTGTTCCCATTTGCATCCCGCTCCTTTATGAACCGGACAAACTGCTTGACCTCTTCATACTGGGCATCCGTCACGGGGCCGCCGCCAAAGAGAGCAAACTTAATATCATCCTCCGAAACCCCACCGGCACGCCCGGCGGGGCTTTTTTGTTCGCCGATCAGGTCATTCACCGACACTCCGAAGTAGGCCGCAACCTTCGCGAGGGTATCGCCAGAAGGAACAGCCCCTGTATTCTTCCATTTCGTAACGGTCGAGTTGCTCAGGCCAATTTCTTTTGCGGCACGGCTGCAGCTCACGCCCTTTTCCTGGCACAGTTCACTGTATACGTCATAAAACACAATTTTCAACGCCCCTTTTTGTGCAGAGCGCTAAATCTAACCAAATTCAGAAAAATCCATTGACTTTCTAACCAAATTCAGATATCATAGTGTCACAGTTGAATCCGGTTAGCAAACAAGCCCGGAATCAACTGAATGGCTCAGGCTAGAATTTGCGCTGGATAATTGTTAGCACCATCATCTTACCGCAAATTCTAACCAAAGTCAAGTTTTTAAGCTGAAGGAGGTTAGAATTGTATGCCTGCACAATGGACAGGTGAGCTTGTTGGAAAAATGCACAACGCCGGTGTCACCGGCAAAGAGCTGGCCGCACAGTTGGGAAAGAACCCGAAATACATTTCCCAGGTGCTGAACGGCCACTACGAGCCCAAGAAGGCAGAGCGCGAATTCAATGCCGCACTCTCTGCCATCATTGAAGGCCGTCAGGAAAAGGAGGACTGACCCATGGCAAAGAAACAGTTTCTGAAGCTCCGGCGGCTGGCCGAGGATCAGGACATCACCACGGATGAGCTGGCCGCAAAGGCGGGCATCGTGCCCCGCACGCTGCGCAAGCGCTTTGCCGCGCCGGAGAGCTGCGGCACATGGAACTGGGAAGAGATCACCGCCATTTGCAGGGAGCTTCACATCCCGCAGGAGCAGATCGGAGAGTATTTCTTCCCGAAGTTTGAGAAAGGAGCATGAACATGAAGGCAAAACTTTACATCAACAGTGAGGAATCGACCATCAGGATTGAAGGGGGCACCAATGAGGTGCTGAATCTTCTGGTGGATGCGATCGCGCAGATTCTGAAAGGTTATTTCCCGCACAATTTCGAGAAGCAGATGGCGTGGGTGTCCGGGCTTCTCTACGGCACGATCCGCGAGCTGAAAAAGGAGAATGACGATGAAGATTAAATCCACTGTCTGGCAGGTGCTGGCCGCCGGGAGCTTCGGCGCGGGCCTGCTGTATGCCCTGGGCATCGAGGGCACTGCGCAGGTGGGCGGCACCATCTCGGACAGCCAGTTCATCACCGCCATGGTGCTGATCCTGCTGGCGCTTTTCCTGATGCGGCTGGGCTTTGCCGCTGAGGCGCGGGAGCGTACCGAAAAGCGCAAGGTGCACAAGCCCCAGCGCAACACCATCAAGCGTGACCGGAGGGCCGGATGAGATGGCCGACTACATCCACAACGTCATGTGGTACACCGTCTGGGATGCCAAGACCGGAGATCTGGTAGCATCCGGCACGGCGGCAATGTGCGCCCGACGGCTGGGGTATTCCAGCTCCGGCAGCTTTGCCAGCGCGGTGAGCCACTGGCTGTGCGATGGCCGCCAGCACGTCAAGTACACCATCCAGCGGGAGTACATCCCCCGCAGTGAGGTGGACAGCCTACCGCAACGCCGCAAGTACAAAAACAAAAAGCCCGCCGGTGCGCCAACACCGACGAGCTGCAAGGGATGATGGATTCGCCAATCACATCACCCCGATAATATCACAAAATCGGAGGTTTTACAATGAAAGGGATCCTGATCGAGCCGGGCAAGGCCCCGGTGGTCACCGCCCTGCCGGACACACTGCAGGGCATCGAAGCCATGCTGGGCTGCGACTGCATGCAGGAGGTGCTGCCTCGCACCCCGGCGGTACTGCTGTTCGGCGTTCTCGGCAAAGGGCTGAACCGCATCTATCGCGGCCATAACATCTACGGCACCATCCTCTGCTACGGCTGGCGGAACAACACCCTGCAGCCCCTGAGCAAAGATCTGCAGTCTGAGATGCTGGACCGCCTGAAGGACACGGAGGTGCGGGTATGAGCACCTATATCTGCAAATGCGGACGGCGAGTGAAAAAATCCACCGATGCCAGTACCACTGGCAACCGCCTATCCGGCTATGCACCCGGCCATGAGTGCTGGGGATGCCCCTATGCCATGCCATACGGAGACTTTCAATGGGATGAAAGTGCTAGAACTGTCAGCCGGGAGACTCGGGGCTACGAGTGCCGGATGAGCAAGACCCTCACTTATGCGTCAGAGTTCGCTGGCTCTATCAAGGATAAATGCACCTGTCGAGTGCATAGTCTGGACTTCGACTTTCTGTCTCAGGTCTCCGCATGGATCAAAGACACTTATCCAGACAGAGAGATTTTCGGCTCATTTTCCAAAGATATTCGTGCATCGGACTATGGATCTGACGGGCGCTATTGCCTGACAATCACATGCACTCAGAATCTGAAAGGTGTTGCCGCAAAAAGAGAGCTGTTTGGTCAGTTTTTCAATCCGGATGGAAGCCGCAAGGACATGACACCGCAGCAGGAAATGGAAAAGATTCTTGCCGACATCAAAAAAGCAAAGGAGATTCTCTCATGTGCACCTGCCCAGAATGCGGATGCTGCTGTGACTACGGCAGAGAATGCTGTCCCGACTGCCACAGCGGCAACGCCGACCACCTCGGAGAGCGGGGCGGATGCAAGCGCATCGACCCCCGCGACATCCCTGCAGAACTGCGAATCGGTCCCTGCCGCATCGGCGGGCGGTTCTTCTGTACCGATGCCTTCGGCACCCGGTTTTGACTTTTCCGCTCTGGGCGAGCTGTCCGAACAGGCCGCCGAGGCCGACCAGCAGTTTGATTTGCACTATGGCGCAGCACAGGACGAATACCTGATCTCCTGCATCTACCTTGCCCGGATCCACGCTCTGACCGCTAAGGCTGGCCGCTACGGCGGCGGTACATGGACAAAGTGGTACGAGAGCAAGGGTCTGAGCGAGGGCAGCGCCCGCTCAATGGTCAAAAATGGCGATGCTTTTAAATCCGCAACTGTTGCGGAATTAAAATGCCTGCCGGAGCTGACCCGCAAGGACCTGAACCTGATTGCCCGCTCTGGCTGCGCCGAACAGCTCACCGCAGCCGCCGGTGACAGCCAGCGGGTGCAGGAGCTGCTGGCCCAGCTCAAAGCCGAAAAATCCCGCGCCGATACCGCAGAAGCGCATCTGGAAGCCGCCCACGCCGACATCAACGGCCTGACCGAACGTGCCCAAAAGGCCGAATCCGAACGGGACAAGGCCCGCGCCGACCAGCTGAGCACCGCCAAAGACTGCAACCGGCTGGGCCTGAAGGTCTCGCAGGAAAAAGACCGTGCAGACAAAGCCGAGGCCCGAGAGGAAGAAGCCTGGAAGCTGCAGAGCAAGGCCGAAACCCGTGCGCAGGAGGCCGAGAAGCAGCTGGAGGGGTCCCGGCAGATGGCCGAAGCGGCCAAGCTCCGGGGCGACAAGCTCAAGGCCGAGAATGATGCACTCAAGAAGCAGCCCATCACTGCGGTGGTGGACAAGGAAGAGGTGGAGCGTCAGGCCAGGGAAATGGCCGCCGAGATGACCGCCGACCTGCGGGCACAGCTGGAACAGACCGCTTCCGGCAGCGAACAGGATGCCCACAGCTCCTATGACAACGTACTTTTGGCCGACCGTTCTTTCCAGAACATCGGCAAAATGGTGATTCCGTCCCTCCGCAAGCTGCCGCAGGAGCAGCGGGAAGCCGTCGCCAATCAGCTCATCCGTACACTGGGACAAATTCAAGGGGAGGTATCACAATGTCTGTAAAGATCACGGCGCTGGAAGCCGAGAACGTCAAGCGCATCAAGGCCGTTGCGCTCACCCCGTCGCCCACCGGGCTCACCCTCGTGGGCGGCAACAACAATCAGGGCAAGACCAGTGTGCTGGACGCCCTGGCGTGGGCCCTGGGCGGGGACCGTTTCCGTCCGGACGCCGCACAGCGGGACGGTGCTATCGCTCCTGCTCACCTCAAGGTCACACTGTCCAACGGCGTGGTGGTGGAGCGCAAGGGCAAAAATGCCAGCCTGACCGTCACCGACCCCACGGGCCGCCGCAGCGGCCAGCAGCTGCTCAACGCCTTTGTGGAGCCGCTGGCCCTCGACCTGCCCCGCTTCATGGACGCCAGCGACAAGGAAAAGGCTGACATCCTGCTGCGCATCATCGGCATTGGGGCCGAGCTGCACACCCGGGATCTGGAGATCAAGGGCCTGTACGACAAGCGCACCTTCACCGGTCAGCTGGCCGCCCAGAAAAAGCACTTTGCCGAGGAAATGATCTCCTACCCGGAAGCCCCGGACGAGCCGGTGAGCGCCTCCGAGCTCATCCGCCAGCAGCAGGACATTCTGGCCCGGAATGGCGAGAACCAGCGCCTGCGGGCCCAGTATGCAGAGCTTGAACAGCAGGTGCAGCAGTGTGTGGACGAGCTGAAGCGCACCCGGGAACGCATTGCCACACTGCAGCAGCTGGCAGATGAACTGGACGCCAAGCACACCAAGTTGTTCAATCAGCGGGAAACTGCAAGAAAGACCGTCTCCCAGCTGCAAGACGAATCCACCGCCGAGCTGGAAGCCTCCATCCGGGACATTGAGGAGACCAACCGCAAGGTGCGGGCCAACCTGGAAAAATCCCGGGCTGAGGACGAAGCCGCCCAGTACGCCAGCGACTACGACAAGCTGACCGGCCAGATCGAGGACAAGCGTGCCGAGCGCATGGCCCTGCTGAACGGGGCCGACCTGCCCCTGCCGGGCCTCAGCGTGGAGGACGGCGTCCTTACTTACAACGGTAAGCGCTGGCGGGACATGTCCGGCAGCGACCAGCTGCGGGTGGCCACGGCCATCGTGCGGCGGCTGAACCCGGACTGCGGTTTCGTGCTGCTGGACAAGCTGGAGCAGATGGACCTGACCACCCTGACCGAGTTTGCGGCCTGGCTGGAAGCCGAGGGCCTGCAGGCCATTGCCACCCGCGTGTCCACCGGCAGTGAGTGCCAGATCATCATCGAGGACGGCATGGTCAAGGGCACCGAGCCGCCCGCCGAAAAGCCCCAGCCGAACAAGAGCTGGACGAAAGGAGCGTTTTAAATGAGCAAGTATTCCGTGACCACCGGCGTGCAGACCGCGCCGGTCAAAACCGTGCTCTACGGGCCGGAGGGCATTGGCAAGAGCACCTTCGCGTCCCACTTCCCGGATCCGGTGTTCATCGACACCGAGGGCGGCACCAAGCGGCTGAATGTGGCCCGCCTGCCCCAGCCCACCAGCTGGGCGATGCTGCTGGACGAGGTGGCAGAGGTGCGCAAGGGCAGTGTGCCCTGCGGCACGCTGGTCATCGACACCGCCGACTGGGCGGAGCGTCTGTGCATCCAGGCCGTGTGCGCCCGCGCCAAGGTGAACGGCATTGAAGATTTCGGTTACGGCAAGGGCTACACCTACGTCAAAGAAGAGTTTGCCAAGCTGCTGGACGCGCTGGAAGAGGTGCTCAACGCCGGGCACAACGTGGTGGTGCTGGCCCACGCGGCCATTACCAAATTCGAGCAGCCGGACGCCGTGGGCAACTATGACCGCTGGAGCATGAAGACCTCCAAGCAGGTGGCCCCGCTGCTGCGGGAATGGTGCGACATGCTGCTGTTCGCCAACTACAAGACCGTGGTGGAAAAGGCCGGCAGCGGCCCCAACGCCAAGAACAAGGCCAGCGGCGGACGCCGGGTGCTGTACACCACCCATCACCCCTGCTGGGACGCCAAGAACCGCTTTGGCCTGCCGGAGGAACTGCCCCTTGATTACGCATCCATTGCAGCCTGCATCCCCGGAAGCAGTGCCCCAAAGGCTCCCTCCCAGAGGGAGCTGGCACCGCAGGTGACTGAGAGAGTTCCCGCGCCGAGCGCCGAGGCCGACATCCTGCCCAGCCCCGTACCGCAGCCCCAGCCGCCTCACGAGGAAGTGCCGCCCGCCCTGCTCACGCCGGATCTGGTCGCCCTGGGCGTGCCGGAAAAACTGGCTCCGCTCATGAGCGCCAACAACGTGACTCCGGAAGAGCTGCAGCATGTAGTGGGAGAGCGGGGCTATTTCCCCGAGGATATGCCCATCCGGGACTACCCCGCCGATTTCGTGGAGGGTTGCCTGGTGGCCGCATGGCCCCAGGTGCTGCAGATGGTGCTGGACGGCCGTGACCTGCCGTTTTGACAATTGAAAGGAGAACTTACTTATGAATGACATGAACGCTGAAGGCCGCGCATTCGGCTGGGATGACGAATTTACCAACGAACAGCAGGAGTTCGTCCTGCTGCCGGAGGGGGACTACCCCTTTGAGGTCACCGGCATGGAGCGTGCCCGCTACGAGGGCGGTGCCAAGCTGCCGCCCTGCTCCATGGCAAAGCTGACCATCAAGGTGTTCGGCGGGGCCAAGGGCGACGCCACCGTCACCCACCGCCTGTACCTGCACACCAAGACCCAGGGCCTGCTGGGCGCGTTCTTTGAGAGCATCGGCCAGTGCAAGCGGGGCGAAACCTTCCGCCCTCGCTGGAACGAGGTGGTAGGTGCCAAGGGCATCTGCAAGCTGGGCGTCCGGGAGTACCCCAAGCAGAGCGGCCCCCACGCAGGCGAGATCGGCCAGAGCAACGAGGTGACCCGCTTCCTGCCGCCGCCGGAGCCCACGGCCGCGCCTGCGCACGGCTGGACACAGGGGGCGTTTTAAATGGCAAAGACGCAAGCCCTGCGCCCCTACCAGCAGGGCGCACGGGATGCCATCCACACCGAGTGGGAGAACGGCCATGCCCGCACCCTGCTGGTGCTGCCCACCGGCACCGGCAAGACCATCGTGTTCGCGTCGGTGGCCGCCGATCAGGTGCGTGCCGGGGACCGGGTGCTCATTCTGGCGCACCGGGGCGAGCTGCTGGAACAGGCTGCCGACAAGCTGCAGCGTTCCACCGGCCTTGTCAGCGCCGTGGAAAAGGCCGAATCCACCTGCCTGGACAGCTGGTTCCGGGTGGTGGTGGGCAGCGTGCAGACCCTGCAGCGCACCGCCCGGCTGGAACGCTTCCCGCAGGATTATTTCGGCACCATCATCATCGACGAGGCCCACCACGCCATCACCGACGGTTACCGCCGCATCCTGGACTACTTCAGCGGGGCCAAGGTGCTTGGCGTCACCGCCACGCCGGACCGCGGCGACATGCGCAATCTGGGCGAGGTGTTCGACAGCCTGGCCTTTGAGTACAAGCTGACCGACGCCATCAAGGAGGGCTATCTGTGCAAGATCATGGCCCAGACCATCCCGCTGCAGCTGGATATTACATCCGTGACCATGAGCGGCGGCGACTACGCCGTGGGCGACCTGGGCACAGCCCTTGATCCGTATTTGGAGCAGATCGCCGCCGAAATGGCTCGGCGCTGCAAGAGCCGCAAAACGGTGGTGTTCCTGCCGCTGATCAAGACCAGCCAGAAGTTCCGGGACCTGCTGAACACCTACGGCTTCCGGGCTGCCGAGGTCAACGGCCAGAGCGACGACCGCAGGCAGGTGCTGGCCGACTTCGACGCCGGCAAATACAATGTGCTGTGCAACTCCATGCTGCTCACCGAGGGCTGGGACTGCCCCTCCGTGGACTGCGTGGTGGTGCTGCGGCCCACCAAGGTGCGCAGCCTGTACAGCCAGATGGTGGGGCGCGGCACCCGCCTTTCCCCGGGCAAGACCGACCTGCTGTTGCTGGATTTCCTGTGGATGACCGACCGGCACGAGCTGTGCCGCCCGGCGGACCTGGTCTGCGAGGACCGCGCCGTGGCCCGGCAGATGACCGAGACCCTTGCCGAGAGCGGCTGCCCGGAGGACATCGAGCAGGCCGCCGTACAGGCCGGCGAGGACGTGGTGGCCCAGCGGGAAGAAGCCCTTGCAAAGCAATTGGCCGAGCAGCGCCGCAAAAAGGCAAAGCTGGTGGACCCGCTGCAGTACGAGATGAGCATCCAGGCCGAGGACTTGTCCGGCTATGTGCCCGCTTTCGGGTGGGAAGCCGGGCCGCCCAGCGACAAGCAGACCGCCGCGCTGGAAAAGCTGGGCATCCTGCCGGATGCGGTGGAATCCGCCGGCAAGGCAGCCCTGCTGCTGGACCGGCTGCACAAGCGCCAGACCGAGGGCCTGACCACGCCCAAGCAGATCCGCCTGCTGGAACGCTACGGCTTCCGGCATGTGGGCAGCTGGAGCTTTGACGCGGCCAGCCGCATGATCAACCGCATTGCAGCCGGCGGCTGGCGCGGCGTGCCCAAGGGTGTGGACCCCAAAACCTTCACGCCTGACGCACAGCCCGCCGTGCCGACGGACTTTGGATGGTAACGCACATGGAACATGAAAACGATCTCAAAGAAGCGCTGGAATTTCTCAGCCCGTCCGCCCTGACCTATGACGAGTGGGTGGCGGTGGGCATGGCCCTCAAGGACGGCGGCCTGCCGGTCACCGTCTGGGAGCAGTGGAGCACCCGGGACGCCGGCCGCTACCACAAGGGCGAGTGCGTCAAAAAATGGGAGAGCTTCCACGGCGGCGGGGGCAGCCCCGTCACGGTGAGCAGCATCTTCCAGATGGCCTACTCCCACGGGTGGAGCGGCCCGGCGGGCCATGCGCTGGACTGGAACGACGACATTGCCGCAGGGCCGGGCGCACAGCCGGAGGGCCGCGTGGTGGACCCGCGCTGGGTGGAAGCCCACGAGCTGGCCTTGCCGGAACAGTGGGACCCTGTGGACCAGCTCAGGCGCTACCTGCAGGCCCTGTTTGAAGAGGACGAGTATGTGGCCTATGTCACCAAGAGTTTCATGGCCGACGACAAACGCCGCCCGGCCAAGGGCAGCTGGACCCGCACCGCCGGGCAGCTCCTTGCCGAACTGGGCACCTGCGGCGGGGATCTCGGCAAGGTGCTGGGCGACTGGGACCCGGAGGTGGGTGCCTGGATCTGCTTCAACCCCGTGGACGGCACAGGCCGCAAGGACGCCAACGTCACCGCCTACCGCTACGCCCTTGTGGAGTGCGATAACATGGAGCTGGGCAAGCAGCAGGCCATCATCAAGCAGCTGGAGCTGCCCTGCGCCGCGCTGGTGTACTCCGGCGGCAAGAGCGTCCACGCCATCGTCAAGGTGGACGCCCCGGACTATGCCGAGTACCGCAAGCGGGTGGATTACCTCTACGCTGCCTGCCAGAAAAACGGCCTGACCCTCGACCAGCAGAACCGCAACCCCAGCCGCCTGAGCCGGATGCCCGGCATCCTGCGCGGCGACAAGCGGCAGGTGCTTCTGGAGACCAATTTCGGCAAGAGCTGCTGGGACGAGTGGGTGGACTGGCTGGAAGCCGAGACCGACGACCTACCGGACACCGAGAACCTCGCCGCCGACTGGGAGCACCTGCCCCCGCTGGCAGACCCGCTCATCTTCGGGGTGCTGCGCAAAGGGCACAAGATGCTTCTGGCGGGCCCCAGCAAGGCCGGCAAGAGCTTTGCCCTCATCGAGCTGTGCATCGCCATTGCCGAGGGCAAGCCGTGGCTGGGCCAGTTCTCCTGCGCCCAGGGCAAGGTGCTGTACATCAATCTGGAGCTGGATCGGGCCTCCTGCCTGCACCGCTTCAAGGATGTGTATGCGGCCCTCGGCCTTGCGCCGGAGAACCTTGCAAACATCGACATCTGGAACCTGCGCGGTGCGTCCGTGCCCATGGACAAGCTGGCCCCCAAGCTCATCCGCCGGGCAAAGAAAAAGGGCTATACCGCCGTCATCCTCGACCCCATTTATAAGGTAATCACCGGCGACGAGAACAGCGCCGACCAGATGGCCAAGTTCTGCAACCAGTTTGACCTTGTGTGCCGCGCACTGGACTGCGCCGTGATCTACTGCCATCACCACAGCAAAGGTGCCCAGGGCGGCAAGCGCAGCATGGACCGTGCGTCCGGTTCCGGCGTGTTCGCCCGTGACCCGGACGCCATGCTGGACATGACCGAGCTGACGCCCACCGACGCCATCCGGGAGCAGCTGCGCAACAAGGCAGCTTGTCGGTGCATCAAGGCCATGCTGGACAAGCGCGGCCATGCGGACGCCTACGGCCCGGACGATACCCTCAGCAAGAGCCGGATGCTGGCTGTGGCCAAGGAGTGCCTGGGCCTGGCCGACCTGCGGGCCATTGACGCCGAAGTCGCCGCCGCCCAGAAGCAGGCCGACGGCATGACTGCCTGGCGCATCGAGGGCACGCTCCGCGAGTTCGCCCGCTTTGACCCGGTGAACCTCTGGTTTGACTACCCGGTGCACAAGCCGGACAGCGGTCTGCTGGAGGATCTGCAGCCGGACAGCGACTTCCGCACCCTGGGCAACCGCGGTGCCGCCAAGCGCTGGGGCGACAAAGGCAAGGTGACCAAGGACAAAAAAGCTGAGCTGGACACCGCCTTTGAAGCCTGCACCATGGACGGCGAGGTGACCGTCTATGCTCTGGCCGAATACATGGACCTAAAGCCCCGCACCGTCAAGACCCGCCTGAAGGATGACGGGCGGTTCTGGATCGACGGTGAGAAAGTTGGACGGAAGGAACCCGGCAGCAACGGTTAAACGATTTGTAATTTTTGCAATTACAGTTTGTTGTAAAAATGCAGTTATAGCCGCTATTTTGCACGACACGAAAAACTGCAATTTTGCAGTTATAGCCGCTATGACTGCAGATTTTGCAGTGCAAAATAGCCTATATATAATAGCTAAAACTGCAACTGCAATTGTGATGGGGTTTCCCGAAGGATGGGGCGACCACAGCCCCCATCCATTCGGAGACCCTCCCCATCACGTTGGCGAACTGAAAAAAGAAAAACGAGGTGAACCCCATGTACACGCAATTCTTTATCCCCATGCAGCCGCCCACCACCACCCACAACGCAAAGCAGCTGCACGCTTACATGAAGGGCGGCAAGCCCTGTGCCGTGCTGCATGACAGCCCGGAGCTGAAACAGACCCGTGCCAAGCTCCATGCCCATCTGGCACCCCACGCCCCGGCAAAGCCCATCCCTGCCGGCAGACCGGTGCGCCTGCTGGTCAAGTGGTGCTTCCCCTCCGAGGGGCGCAGGAACGGTGCGTGGCGCACCAGCAAGCCGGACACTGACAACCTGGAAAAGGCCCTCAAGGATGAGATGACCCGCCTGCACTTCTGGGACGATGACGCCCAGGTGTGCAGCGAGATCGTGGAGAAGTTCTGGTCGGACCCCTGCGGGGTGTTCGTCCGGGTGGAGGAAGTTTGATGACCTACGAAGAGAAAAAGGCCTGGCTCTGGCGGTACCGGTCGGCCAAGCGGTTCGAGCGGCTGCGGCTGGACGAGCTGGCCACGCTGGAGGCCGAAGCCATGCACACCACCCAGCGCTATTCCGCCATGCCGGGCGGCGGCGGGGACGGTCAGGCACTGCCCCGCGCGGTGGAGCGCATCGAGGAAGCCCGGCAAGCTGCCGAAGCACAATCCGCCGTGTGCGATGCCATCCGTGCCGAGCTGATGGACGTGTTCAGCCAGCTGGACAACGAGGTGGATTTCATGATCCTGTTCCGCCGGTACGTCCTGCTGGAGGACTGGGACAAGATCGCCGTTTACGTCCGGTTGTCCCGCAGCCAGATGTTCCAGCATCACAGCGCCGCCGTCCGACAGCTGGACATCAAAAGTCCGGAGCAAACCGGAGCAGACCGGACTTGATAATACGGTCAACCCCTGCTAAAATTTAAACTGCCGAAGCCCGCAGGAAAGGTCCCTTACTCCCTTCCCCCTGCGGGCTTTGTGCTGCCCGGCTGCGACAGGGGAACAACCTTTACCGACCAACAGCCTGAATGTACCAGCCGGGCATCCTTTGCATATTTCTGCCGTCCTCCGGGGCGGCTTTTGTTTTACCTGAACCATGAGAGGTGGTGACGTGTCCAACGAAAAGAATCTTATCCCGTTCAACAAGCGAACGGAGAGCGAACAGAGAGAGATAGCCCAGCAGGGCGGCATTGCGTCCGGCAAGGCACGCCGCCGCAAACGCAGCATGAAGGAAGCCGCCGACTATTACCTCAGCCTGCCGGAGACCGACCGCCGCCGGGTGAATGCCCTGCTGCGGGATGAGGTGGACCCGGAGGACGTGGATAACCAGATGAGCGTGGTCATGGGCATGGCCGAGGCCGCCAAGCGCGGCGATGCCCGCGCCGCCGGGGTGCTGCTGAAGATGCTGGGCGAGGAAGCCCCGCAGGAGGACCCCGGTGCAGACGCACTGGAAAATGCCCGCAAACTGCTGGGAGGAATCGACAGTGCCATTGACTGAGTATCAGCAGGCGTTTCTCCGCAACTGCTCCCACCGCTGGAACATCAAGACCGGGGCCACCCGAAGCGGCAAGACCTATCTGGACTGTGCCGTCACCATCCCGCAGCGCATCCTTGCGGCCCGGGACGAGGGCCTGCTGGTCATGCTGGGCAACACCCTCGGCACGCTGGAACGCAACGTGCTGGAGCCCATGCGGGCGCTCTGGGGGCCGGATCTGGTGGGCATCGTGCGCACCTCGGCGTCCGGCAACATCGTGCAGCTGTTCGGCCGCAAGGTGTATGTCCTCGGTGCCGACAACAAAAAGCACATTGCCCGCATCCAGGGCGCGGCCTTCGAGTACGCCTACGGCGACGAGATCACCACCTGGGACGAGGGCGTGTTCCAGATGCTGAAAAGCCGTCTGTCCTGCCCGCACTCCCATTTTGACGGCACCTGCAACCCGGATAACCCCCAGCACTGGTTCAAGAAATTCCTCGACTCGGACGCCGACATCTATTGTCAGGCCTACACCATCGACGACAACCCCACCCTGCCGCCGGAGTTCGTGGCCCAGCTGAAAAAGGAGTACACCGGCACGGTGTACTACAACCGGTTCATTCTGGGGCAGTGGGCTGCGGCGGGCGGCATCATCTACCAGCCCTTCGCCGACAGCCTTGCCGAGGGCGGCGACCGCCGGTTCCTCTGGCCTGCCGGGATGCCCTGCAAACCGTGGCGCGTCCACATCGGGGTGGACTTCGGCGGCAACGGTTCCCAGCACGCCTTTGTGGCAACGGGCATTTTGCCGTACTATTCCGGCGTCGTGGGGCTGGCATCCCAGCGGGTGGACCCCCGCAACCAGGATGCCGACTACCTGGCCAACCAATTGCTCACCTTCTGCCTGGCCGTGTTCGCACGGTACGGCGAGATCCATTACATGTTCTGTGACAGCGCCGAGCAGACGCTGATCAACCACATCCGCACCCGGCTGCGGGCCTCTAAACTGTACTGGCTGGCCGACCGGGTGAATAACTCCGCAAAAATTCAGATTATCGACCGCATCCGCCTGACGTCCATTCTCATGGGCGGCGGGCGCTTTTGGTATCTGCCCGAAGCCGCCACCCTGCGGGACGCCCTTGCAAGCGCCCTGTGGAGCCAGAAGCACCCCGGCATCGACGAGCGTCTGGACGATGGCACCACCGACATTGACACACTGGATGCGTTCGAGTACACCATTGAGCGCGACTACAGGAGACTGACTGCACGATGAACGTCATTGCTTTTATCGAATACCTGAACAAAACGAACAAAACGAAGAATCTGCAGCTGGATCCGTCCTACTACAGCCGCATTGAGACGTGGCGGCAGTGGTGGCAGGGCAACGTGCCCGGCGTGCACAACATCCGCATCCGGCGCGAGGACGGCGACCACACCCGCCGCCGGGCTTCGCTGCGGATGCCCAAGCACGTCTGTGAGGACTGGGCGAACCTGCTGCTCAACGATCAGACCACCTTCCAGATCGGGGACGCGGCCACCGCGGCCTATCTGCTGGGCAGCGACGAGCAGCAGACCGGCGGGCTTTTGCGGCAGCTGCATTTCTGGCCAAACGCCAACCAGCTGGTGGAAAAGGCCTACTGGTCCGGCACCGGCGCGTTCGTGCTGAGCGTGGAGGGCGTCCGGGGCAAAAACGGCACGCTGGAAGCGGACCCGGATGCCCGCATCCGGCTGGACTACGACCCGGCGTCCTGCATCCTTCCGCTGCGGGTGGAGCGGGGCGTGGTCACCGAAGCGGCGTTTATTTCCGAGTGCCTCATGGACGGCAGGCCCTGCGCCTACCTGCAGACCCACACGGTCAGCGGCACGCAGCGCACCGTCCGCAACGAGTGGTTTGCCATTTCTGAGGGGCCGGACGGCACGCCGGTGTTCACTCCGCACAAGGCCCCGCCGGGCATGGTGGAGAGCCTGACCGTGGACGGCTCCCCGGCGTGGTTTGCGCTATTCAGCCCGGCGGCGCTCAAGAATATTGACACCGGCCTGGGGCTGGGCATGAGCGTCTTTGCCGAGGCGCTGGACGCCGCCCAGGGCGTGGACCTTGCCTTTGACAACTACCGGCAGGACCTGTATCTCGGCGGCAAGAAAATCTTCTACGACCGCAGCCTGTGCAAGGTGGTGATCGGCGATGACGGCAAGCCCCGGTACATCCCGCCCGACGACCTGAGCACCCAGCAGTTTTATTCCCTGCCGGGGCGGGACGGCAGTCTGGATGCCTCCCCGGAGTGGCACGAGTACAACCCCAACCTGCGCACCGAGCAGAACCACCAGGCGGTACAGGACATGCTGAACCTGATGAGCTTCAAGTGCGGGCTGGGCTGCCACCGCTACAGCTTCGAGAACGGCACCGTGGCCACCGCCACCGAGTACACCGGCAGCCGGCAGGATCTGGTGCAGAACGCCAACAAGAACCAGATTCCCATCGAGAACGCGCTGATCGGCATCCTGCGGGCCATCCTGTGGGCGGCAAAGAACCTGCTGGGCGCGGACGTGGACCCGGACACCAGCATATCCGTCAACTGGGACGACAGCTATATCATCAGTCAGCAGGAGCGCACCGCGCAGCTGCGGGAGGACGCTCTGGCAGGCCTTGTGCCCCGCTGCCGCTACCTCGCCGCACGCTATGGCCTGAGCGAGGACGAGGCCCACCGGTGGACCGAGGAAGCCAAGGCCGACAGCCAGGCGGACGAAACCCTCACCTTTGGCGGGGGTGCCTGATGCTGCCGCCGTCTGCCCTCGACCGCATGCCGGACGCCTTTGTGGCGCTGTGGCAGGGCGTCGAGGATGAGATTTTAAAGGACATCGCCCGGCGCATCGCCAAGACCGGCACCCTCACCGAGACGGCCAAGTGGCAGCTGTGGCGCTACCAGCAGACCGAAGCCCTGCGCAGCGACGTGGTCAAGCTGCTGGCCAAGTACAGCGGCAAGAGCGACACCGCCATCCGGCAGTTGCTTTTGCAGGCGGCCACCGAAGCCATGGAGCGGGAAGACGCCATCTATTACCACTATGGGCTGGAGCCGACGCCCTTTGAAGAGAGCGCCGCACTGAACAATCTGCTGGACGCCGGAGCACGCCAGACGGCGGGCACCTGGAAGAACCTGACCGCCACCACGGCCAACACCGTCACAGGCCAGTTTGAACGCACCCTGGACGCCGCATGGGCCAAGGTGAGCACCGGTGCCTTCGACTACAAAACCGCCGTCAAACAGGCTGTGGACAGCCTTGCAGACGGCATGAAGTTCGTCACCTACCCAACCGGCCACAAGGACAGCATCGAGGTGGCCGCACGGCGGGCCATCCTGACCGGCGTCAACCAGACCGCAGGCAAGCTGCAGGTGGCCCGCGCCGACGAGATGGGGGTTGAGTTCTTCGAGACCACCGCCCACGGCGGTGCACGCCCCAGCCACGCCGAGTGGCAGGGCAGGCAGTTCCACCGGGGCGGTGCGGTGGACTACATGGGAAAGCATTACCCGGATTTCGAGGCCGCCACCGGCTACGGCACCGGGGCCGGGCTGTGCGGCTGGAACTGCCGACACACCTTTTTCGCCGTGTTTCCGGAGCTGGGCGACCCGCCCGCATGGACCCGCGACCAGCTGGAAGAGCTGAACGCCCGGAACATCGAGTATAACGGCAAACTGTACACCCGGTACGAGATCAACCAGATGCAGCGTGCCCGGGAGCGCAATGTGCGCCGCTGGAAGAAACGGTATCTCGCCGAGACGGCTGCCGGGGTGGACACCATCGACAGTGCTGTGCGCCTGAAAGCCGCCCGCCAGAGCCTTGCGGAGTTTGCCAAGGCCACCGGCGGACGGGTGGACAGTGCACGGGTAAGCGTGCCGAAGTTCGGCAGGAGCGAGGGCAGCAGGGCAAGCGCACAGGTGCGGAAAGCATCCTCTACATACAGCAGCTTGAACACAAAGGCGAAACCTGTTACAATGCAGTCAATCGCAAATGTTAAGGCGTTCAGCTGTGACACACTGGATGCCGCCGGGCAGCAACAGCTGAAAAACGCCCACAAGCGCCTTCTCATGGTCGCTTCAAAGCAGCCGGAAAATGTTGAAGTGGGCAGGGTGTTCGACATCAAGATGAAGCCGCTGACGAAAGATATCATCGGCTTGCCGGATGGTCATTCTGTTCAGCTACCAAACCCGGATGTACCCTATATTGCGATTCATACCCATCCTGCATGCGGTAGCTTTTCAAATGGTGATCTGCGGCAATTTACGCGAAACGCAAATTTGAAGTTGCTTACTGCTCTTGGGCATGATGGGCATATTTACGCAATCGAAAAGACTTCTACTTTTCAAGAAAGCTCCGCGAAACAGGCCATTCGGAAAATGGATTGCGCAATTGATGAATTGCTCAAGTCCACGCTGACGGATGAACAGGTTCTTGAAAAGGCAGAAGGGGTTATTTCGGACTGCATAAAGGAGTTGCAGAAAAATGGTGCCAAATTCTACGAATAAACCTTCTTACACAGAACAGGAAGTCAGGGAAATGCAGCAGGTTCTTCTGGAAACTCCTGTAGACCCGGCATATGACGATATTTGCAACTCATTTTACGATGGGTGGGACAGAACTGTACACCGTCAGATGTATGCTCGTGACTGCTACAGTATTTTGAAAGAACTTGGAAAGCTCCCGCCCGGCATCGAATAACCTTAACCACCATCCACCCGGACGGTGGTTTTCTTTTGCCCATTTTTACAGAAAGGAACGAACCATGAAAAAGATTCTTCTCGCCCTTGCGCTGGCCACATCCATTCTGCTGTGTGGCTGTTCCAGCGAAGCCGAAAAGGCCAACTACAACATCTCCAAGCAGGCTGATTACTTCGAGAGTGAGCGCAAGATCACCGTCTACAACGCCCGCACCGACAAGGTGATCATGGAAGCCGAGGGCTACATGTCCATCTCTAACAACTCGAGCAACGAGCTGGTCTGTACAGTAAAGATCGGCCCCGATACCTACCGCAAAAACTACATCTATCTCAATGACTACACGATGTATGTGGTGGAGGACATCACCGGCACGCATACGGACCCGTACCACTACAAGCTCTATTTCCACACGGACGTACTGCCGAGCGTAGAGGTCAAGCCGTAACCCCCCAAGCCATTCAAAGCACTGTGCAAAAAATGCACGGTGCTTTTTTCATGCCGTCTTAGCTCAGCAGGAAGAGCGGCTGCCCCGTAAGCAGCGGGCCGATGGTTCAAGCCCATCAGGCGGCACCACGCAGTGGGCGGTGCGTACCCCGTCCAAGACCGAATACTGACAGCGAACAGTGTATAAAAACTGTGGTCACACCCAACGAAAGGAGTTTCCACCATGAAACGCGAAGATGTGAAGAACAAGATCCCCGGTATTACCGACGAGCAGCTGAACTGGCTCATGCAGGAGAACGGCGCGGACATCAACCGGGAGAAGTCTGCCGCCACCGCCCTGCAGACCCAGCTGAACAACGTGAATGCCCAGCTCAAGACCGCACAGGAGGGCCTTGCCAAGTTCGACGGCGTAGACGTTGCCGCCCTGAACGCACAGGTGGCGAAGCTGCAGGCCGACCTGAAGGCACAGGCCGACGGCTTTGCTTTCGACAACGCCCTCGACACCGCCATCCTCGGCAAAAAAGGCCGTAGCGTTAAGGCCGTGCGTGCCCTGCTGGACGTGGACGGCCTGAAAGGCTCTGCCGACCGCACTGCCGACATCGCCAAGGCACTGGACGAGGCCGCAAAGGCCAACCCCTGGGCCTTCGGTGAGGACGCAGGCCAGACCGGCGCGGGCCGGTACTCCACCGGTGCTGCTCACGGCGACCCCATGCACGGCGAGGGTGATACCGACCCGGTGGAAGCTGCCTTTAAAACCCTGAATCCCACCATCAAACTGTAAGAAAGGACAAGAAACTATGCCTCATACCGCAAGAGAACGTTATTCTGAACTGGTAGACGCCAAGCTGCGCGCGACCATCGTCAAGCGCGTGGGCGTCATCTGCAACAACCGCTACGAGGGCACCCCCAAGGCGGGCGCGGTCAAGGTGCCCGTGCGTGACACCGAGGTGGCCGTGGCCGACTATAACAAAAAGACCGGTTCCACCATGACCCACGGCGACACCAGCTACTTGACCGTGACCATCGACAAAGACAAGGCCGTGAACGAGCTGATCGACGGCTTTGACGCCGAGAGCGTGCCCGGCAATCTGGTGGCCGACCGTCTGGACAGCGCCGGTTACTCGCTGGCGCTGCAGATGGAAAAGGACGCCTCTGAAGAGCTGACCACCGGCGGCACCGCGCTGGCCGACACCGCTGCCCTGACCAAGGCCACCGTTTACGAGAAGATCGTGGACGCCCGCACCCAGCTGTCCAACGCCTACGTCCCCACCAACGACCGCTGGCTGCTGGTGTCTCCGGACACCTATGCCCTGCTGCTCAAGAGCCCGGAGTTCATCAAGGCGTCCGACCTGGGTGACGCAGTCGTTCAGACCGGCGCTGTGGGCAAGATCGCAGGCTACACCGTGTTCGAGGATTCCACCCTGGGCGAGAACGTCGAGTATGTGGCCGGTCATCCCAACTGGTTCGCCGTCATCGACGAGTGGGCCGTTCCCGTCCACCTGCAGGATCTCTCCGGCTCCGGCGACTTCATCGGCGCATCTGCCGTGCAGGGTCGTAAGGTCTACGCCTACAAGGTCACCAAGGCTGCCGCCATCCTCGTCAAGAAGCACGTCTAAGGAAAGGAGCCGCCATGCTGTACTGTACCTATGACGAATACCAGGCGGCGGGCGGTACGGTGCCGGAAGCGGCCTTCGGGGTGCTGTGCAGCCGGGCGTCCCGCCTGATCGACAGCGCCACCTTTGGCCGGGCAGAAGCCCACGCCGCCGCGTGTGAGGATTGCCGCCAGATGCTGGCCGACGCCTGCGCCCAGATCGTAGATCTGTTTGCCGCACAGGCCGCCGTGGGTGCGGTTCCGGGCGCGGCAAGCGTCTCCAACGACGGATGGAGCGTGAGCTTTTCGGCAAACAGCAGCCTGTCCGCAGCGGTGCGCACGGAAGCATGGCACGTTCTGGAAACCGCTCTCGGCGCAGACCCCCACGGCCTGCTGTACAGGGGGTGTTTCTGATGCAGGGCACTGTCACTGTGGTCAACCTCATCCGCGACACCGCAACCGAGACCGACACGCCGGTGTGCTGGGTGTTTCCGGCCTGCAGCTGGCGGGAGCGGCGCGGTTCTTCCGGCTCCGGCACCGCCAAGGACCCCCAGCGCACCACCCATGTGCGCATCCCGGCGGGGCTGTGCACGCATGGCTATCTGCCCTATGCCCAGTGGGCGGCGCTGCCTGCCGCCGAAAAGCGCAGGCACTGGACGCTGAAACGCGGCTGGAAGCTGGTGCAGGGCGCGGTGCCCACCCTGACCGCCGAAGAGTACGCCCACCTCGAAAAAACGCACCTGTGCTGCACCGTGTCGGCCATCTCGGACAACCGGGAACCGCTGCTGCCGCACTGGCATGTGGAAGGGAGCTGAGACCATGAGCGAAATGATCCCGTTCGGGCCCGTTGCCCCGTCGGCAAAACCGAAGTTTGACCAGCCGGATGGGTTCCGGTATCAGACAGACGGCATCCAGATGCAGCTGTCGTGGCGGCCGGACTTCGGCGCGGAGAAAACCGCAGCTCTGCAAAAGGCACAGTATGCCCTCGCACAGGAAGCGGCCAAGCTGATCGACAGCTATGTGCCCTTTGCCACCGGCACCCTGAAGAACAGCGTGAACCTCGCCAGCAAGTATGACGAGGGTCTGCTGGTGTATGACACGCCCTATGCACGCAAGCAGTATTACCTGCATGAGCAGGGTACTTGCCTGCACGGAGAGACCGGTCTGCGCGGCTCCTACTGGGGCCAGCGTGCCCTGGCTGACGTCGGAGAGCACCTCGCCCTTTACGGTGCGCGGGCCGTCACGACCTTCTGGGGAGGGATGGGACACTTATGAGCGAGAAACCCACCATTGCCGCCCTGCGGGCGTGGCTCAAGACCTGCCCGCTCATCGCCGAAGAGCAGGAGGCCACCGGGGCCGCGTTCCGCATTGCGGGGCTGGATGAGGACGCCACCGCCTTTTCCATCGAGGACAGCCCCGGCGACCCGGTCCTGACCGAGTATTTTTCCGGGCGGGACATGGCGAAGAACTGCCTCTTTTTGTCCCGGCGGGAGTACGGCGAGGCGGACGTGCTGGCCATCCAGAACAGCGGCTTTTTTGAGCAGCTCACCGACTGGGTGCTGGCGCAGAACGACTGCCACCACCTGCCTGCGCTGGAAGCGCCCCGCCAGCCCCTCGGCGTGTCCGTCACCTCCACCGGCTACATCGTCACCAGCAGCGCGGGCAGCTGCCGGATGCAGATGCAGCTGCGCCTGACCTACTACCAGCCCAAATGAAAGGAGTTTTGCTATGACCGTAGCAGAAGCCATTACCAAGTCCGGCATCACGCCCAGCGCGTCCTATACCGGCATCGAGACGGCGGACGATTTCGTGTTTGCCGTCCAGACCGAGAGCGCCAAGCAGACCAAGGAATCCGCCTGGATCGTCTGCGCCGACCACGTCAAGGAGCACAGTGGTGCGCTGAATGCCTCCACCAACTCCGACACCTTCATCCGCACCGGCCCCACCGACACCAAGAGCGCTGTGCAGCGCACCCTGTCGGTGAACGGCAACCGCTGCGTGGGTGACGCGTTCCAGGATTTCCTGCTGTCCCGCAAGATCGTGTTCGGCACCGGCAGCGATGTCATTGTGCCGTACATCTACTTCAGCCTGCGCACCGGCAAGGGCGAAAAGGGCAGCTGCTCGCTGATCGTCACTTCGGATGTGGGAGGCGCTGCCGGTTCCCCGGCCACCTTTGCCTGTGACGTCAAGGGCATCGGCACTCCGGACGAGTTTGCCTATACCGCCGCTGGCTGATCTTCCCCGCATCTTTCCCCGCTCCGCCCGGAACGGGGATTTTTTATGCCGTGAAAACAGTTCTCTCCGGGGCAGCACCGGAGCACGGCCCAACGAAAGGAGCCAGAAAATGGTTATTTGTGGACAGGAATTCAACTTTTCCGTTCTGAACGCCAACGACATGGACCGCTTCGAGGATGCCAACGAGCGGATGCAGCAGGCGGGCCGGGCCGAAGAGGAACGCTTCAACCGCGGCGGCGTGCGTCTGGGCGACCATATGCGTGCACAGGCGCGTCTCGTGATGGCCTGCATTGACGAGATCCTTGGCGCGGGCGCATCTGCCCGGCTGGGTCTGGATGAAAACAATGCAGCGCCCATCTATGACGTGCTGGACGCCATCAACGAGGCCTGCATGGCCGAAAAGCAGCGCTATACCAGCCGCATCCCCAAGCCCCAGCCCATGAACCGGAAGCAGCGCCGGGCAGCGGCAAAAGCGCAGCAGCGCACCCAGACGGCGGGGCGCATCGTCAGCCAGCAGCCTGTGAGCTTCCCGGCACAGCCGCCCGCCGCCCGGATGGTGGAGCGGGTGGACAAAGCCGCCCGCCGCAAGGCCCTGCTGGCAGAGCTGGCGGCGCTGGATGACTGACCTGCTGACGGACGCCCTGCCCACCGTATGGCACGGCAGGCGCATTGACCCGGACTTCCGGCACATGGTGCGGCTGTCCGCCGCCTACAGCCATGGAGAGGTGGAGGCTGACCCGGTGGCCTTTGCCCTTCAGCTGTGTGGGCAGTTCTACACCGAGCGTTTTTCACCCTCCGACCTGCAGGAAAAATACAGCTGGCTCATCGAGTTTTACCGCGCCGGAGAACAGGCCGCAGAACCAACGGCAAACACTGCCGCCAGCAGGCCCGACACCGGCCCGGCGTTCGACTACCGGTGCGACGCGCCCTATATCGTGGCGGCGTTCCAGCAGGCCTACGGCATCGACCTGACCACCGAAAAGATGCACTGGTTCCGGTTCCGGGCATTGTTCGCCGCCCTGCCGGAGGACACCCTCATGGCGAAGATCATGAGCTGGCGCACCATGGATCTGGACGACTACGAGGGCAGCATGCGGGAGCATTACGCCGCACTGAAAGAGCGCTTTGCTCTGCCTGCCGCCTTGAGAGGGGGTGCCGCCGTTGCCCAGACCGTTGCCGAACACGACGCCGCGTTCCTCGCACGGTTCCGGCGCTGAGCGGGTGCCGGTGCCCTGCCCCTACTGCGGCAGGCCCCTGCCCGTGTGGGCGGTGCGCACGGCCACGGCATCCGGCGTGTGGGTCAAATGCAAAAATCCCTCCTGCAAACGGGAGGTAGAGATCAAACTGTAAAGCCTGTGCCCTTGTGCCCGCGCTCTGAATGAGAGGTGGACACATGGCAGATTTCAGCATCACCGGCGAAGTAAGGCTCAACAGCGACCCGGCGGAAAAGAGCACCAGCAAGTGGACCGTTGCTGCCGGAAACATGATCGCGGACTTTGCAAAAAAGGCTGCATCCGAACTGGGCAAGGTGGTCCAGAGCGGCGTGGACTACAACGCCAGCATGGAAAGCTACCTGACCAACTTCAAGGTCATGCTGGGCAACGAGGAACTGGCCGCCGCCAAGATTTCCGAGCTGCGCAAGATGGCGGCATCCACGCCCTTTGCCCTGTCCGACCTGACCGAGGGCACCCAGACCCTGCTGCAGTTCGGCATCGCGGCGGATGACACCACCGACGTGCTGAAACAGCTGGGCGATATCTCCCTTGGCAACGCGGACAAGCTGCAGACGCTGGTGCGTGCCTATGGCAAGATGTCCAGTGCCCAGAAGGTCACGCTGGAAAACGTCAACATGATGATCGACGCGGGCTTTAACCCGCTGAACCAGATCTGTGACGCCACCGGTGAGAGCATGTCCGACCTGTACAAGCGCATCTCGGACGGCAGGGTCAGCTTTGAAGAGCTGCAGTATGCAGTGCAGGCCGCCACCAGTGAGGGCGGGCAGTTTTACAACGGCATGCTGGAAGCCAGCCAGACCTTCAGCGGCCGCATGTCCACCCTGAAGGATAACGTGGCCGCCCTGACCGGCGAGCTGACCAGCGGGCTGTTTGCGGCGCTGGGTGACCTTGTGGTGAAGCTCAACGAGGTGGTAACGTCCTTCCTCGACAGCGACGAGAAGATGGCCCAGCTCAAGGACACCATCGGCATTGCTACGTCGGTGGTCGCGGCGGCGGGCGCGGCGTTCCTGGCTTACAAGGGGTATGTGGCGCTTGCCACGGCTGCCGAGGTCGCGCACACCGTTGCCACCACGGCCATGACCGCAGCCAACGCTGCCGCTGAGGCGGGAGCCACCGGTCTGGCGCTGGCACAGGCCGCTTTGAATGCGGTGATCTCCGCGAACCCGGTGGCCCTGCTTGTGTCCGCACTGGCGGCTCTGGCAACCGGCCTTGTGACGGCCTACAAGACCAGTGAGACCTTCCGCAACACAGTAAACTCCGCATTCAGCACGGTCAAAAACATTGCCCAGAGCGCCATCGGCACGGTGGTGGACTGGATCAATGATCTGGTTGCAAAAATTGAAGGAGCAGCGGCAGCACTGGCCAACCTGAAGAACGGCATCGGTGCTGCGGCGGATGCTTATAACACCGCCTACAACAACGCCATCAACAACTATAATCAGCGCAAGAGCGCAAAGCAGTGGGACAACTCCCACAAAGACCTCGAATGGGACGATGACAACGGATGGGTGCCGAAGGGCACAAGCAGCTCCGGCAACGGCAGCAGCCGCGCCGGGAGCCAGACAGCTGCGAATCCTTACCCGGCCATCGCCAGCGGAGCCAAGAAAGCCAGCAAGGCCACGAAGGAAGCTGCTGCCGAAGTGGTCAAGTCCGTCTCGGACACCACGACCGAAATCGACGGCAAGATCACCCGCACCACTGAGAACATCACCGAGACGCTCTCCAACGGCAAAAAGCAGCAAAAGCAGGTCATCACCGAGACGTCCCGCCAGATGGTGGACGGCGTGCTGAAGGACATCAAGACCATCACCGAGGTGGACGAGAAGGGCAAAAAGACCGTCAAGCAGACCATGGAGACGGTGCGGGAGGTGGCCAAGACCATCACCGCTACCACCTCCGGCATCGTGGACGGCATCCAGACCAGCACCAAGACGGTGACCGAGACCCTGACCGACGGCACCGAGACCCAAAAGCGGGTCATCACCCAGACTTACGATGACGTGGTGGACGGTGCCCTCGTGACCGTGGAGCGGGTCAAGACCATTGCCGCCGATGGCACCGAAGAGGTGGCCGAGACCGTCAAAGAGGCCTCCATCAAGAGCTTCGATGACCTGTGGAAGGAGATCCAGGACCACGCCGACACCGGCCTGCTGGGCACCTTCGACAACCTCTATACAGCCGTCAAGAACAAGGACTGGAAGTCCATCGGCCTGTGGGCGGCAAATGCCATCTACGGCGGCCTGACCGCCAACCAGAAAAAGAAGGTCCATGACTTTGCCCTCGGTCTGGTGGACCAGCTCAACGAGGCACTGGGCAACGCTCAGACAGCCCTCGTGCAGAAGGGCATTGACATCGGTACCCAGATCTGCAAGGGGTTGACCAGTGGCTTTGGCGAGGTCTGGACGCAGGCCAAGACCCTCGGCACCCAGCTCACCGGCATCTTCCAGGGGCTGAAAGCCCCCTTGAGCAGCGCCGCACTGGCCATCAGCCAGGGCCTGTCCGGCGGTCTGCTGTCCAGCTTCCCGGCCATCTACGCGGGAGTGGGCTCCATGGTGGGCACCATCGGCGCGGCCTTTGAGGGCATGATGACCGCCATCGCCTCCGCCCTGAATGCAACGGTTTTCGGCATCCCCATGGGCGTGATCGTGGCGGGCGCTGCGGTTGCCCTGGGGGTGGCCATCGCGGCCATCTGTGCAAGCCTCGGTGCCTCCAGAAAGAGCACGCCCAGACCCGGCGGTGGCAGCGCTTCCGGCGGCGGCAGCTCCGGCAGCCTGGGCAGCGTGGATATCACCACCGGCACCGGGAGCCTGGAGGAGGCCATCACCGCCAACACGGCGGCCCTGACCAAGACCAACGCCGCTCTTGCCGACATGATCCGGCAGGCGGGCAGTCTGGTGCTGTCGGACAACATGCGGCTGGGCAACACCGTGGCGGCGTCCGGCACGGCCCGTGTGGCCGCAGCCGCCAACACCTACCACCGCGAGGGCGACACCAACATCACCCAGAACATCTACTCGAAGGCTCAGACCGCTGCCGACCTGCAGCGGGAAGCCCGCTGGGAAGCCGACCGCGCCAAGGCCCAGAGACGATGAAAGGAGGACACCAATGCTTTTTAAGGATCACTTAAAGCTGGTCACAGACGCCGGTGCCGTCCTGCATCTGGGCTGGGACTACAACGCGCCCTACAACCTCGACCCGCTGAACGGCGTGGATGTGGATATCCAGACCGCGCAGGGCATCAACCAGACCGGCACCACGGTCGAGCGGCAGAGCGTGGCAGGCGTGTCCCGCACCCTGAGCGTCGTGTTCTGGGGCAACCGCGCCCTCGACACTGCCCGCAATTTCGCCCGCAAGCTGCCCTATTACACCACCGGCACGATGTACTTCGGGGACGCCTACTTCACCCGCTTCGTGGTGCAGAAAACGCCCTATTTTTCCAGCTACACCGAGCCGCGCTGTGAGCTGATGCTGTACAGCCCCAAGCCCTACTGGTACGGTCTGACCGCCACGGCCCGCGTGCTGGGCGGCTACCAGCCAGCGTTTACCTTTCCCGTCTGCTACGATTCCCACACCTACGGCATCCGGCAGGACGGCGAGGCGGCAGCGCTGCGCAACCCCGGCAGCCTGCCGGTGCCCTTTACGGCAACCCTGCGCAGCACCATGCCGGTGGTGCACCCGCGCGTGGTAGACCTGCGCACCGGGGCTTTTATCGGCTTTGACCTGACCTTACAGGACGGCGACAGGCTGGAGATCTACCGCAGCACCTCTGACCGGCTGGCCTGCACCCTGACCCGGGAAGGCGTGACCGAGAACATCTTTGCAAAGCTGGACGAGGACAGCACCCTCACCGAGCTGCAGCCCGGCGATAACGTACTGAGTATGCAGGCGGAGTCTGGCTCCGGCTACCTGCAGGCATCCGTGAGCTTTTACCCGATGGAGGCGGGCATCCTGCCCGAACCGCTATGAGAATAGACGTTTTAGAGGCCGACACCCTTGTCCGTGTGGGCTGGGTGGACGTGTGGGTGTCCCTCTACTGGGACAGCCCCTATTACTCCGAGGGCGGCTTTACCCTTGAGGTAAGGCCGACCACCGAGAACCTACAGCTTTTGCAGGAGGGCCGGTGGCTGGTGCGCAGCGACGAGACGCCCCGCATTCCGATGCGGATCTGCGGCAGGGCCAACCAGAACGAGGACGCAAACCTCGTGGTGAGCGGCTACCCGGCCACCTGGATCCTGACCAAAAGGGTCTCCGCTGCACCCATCAAGGGCCAGAACGCTGAGGCCGCCATGCGCAGCCTTGTGGCGGCGGCAAAGCCGTGGCCGCGCCTGGAGCTGGGCACCGAGTACGGCTTCGACACGACCTTTGACAAGCAGACCTCCGGCGGCACTGTCTTTGCCTACTGCCAGACCATCGGGCAGGCGTGCGACCTTGGTTTCCGCATCGTGCTGGACGGCAGCGGCGACAACAAAAAGCTGCTGTTCGAGTGCTTCCGGCCCACCTTCGACCCCAACAACCGGTACAGCCCCAAGTGGGGCAATCTGCTCAACGCGGGCTGGTCCTTTGCCGATACCGATTACGCCAACGTGGCCCTTGTGCAGGGGGCCGGTGAGGGCAGCCAGCGGGCCACCTGCTGGGTAGGCGATGTAGACAGCACCGGAGCCGACCGGCGGGAGATCTACATCGACGCCCGCGACATCCAGCCCGACAAAGAAAAGGGCGAGACCACCGCCAGCCAATCGTATCTCGACAAGCTGGCCGACCGGGGCGGGCAGAAACTGCTGGCCCAGCTGCGCACCGGCAGCATCGAGTTTGACGTGGACGATGACACGCTGGCCGTGGGCGACGTGCTGAGCGTCAGCCTGCCCCAGCTGGGCTACACCGCCATGGTGCGGGTGGCCGACATCATCACCGAGAGCCAGTCCAGCGGCACCACCCGGACCATCCGGCTGGGCACACCGAGCTGGCACAAGACGTAAAGGAGGGCTTATGGCCGATATCATCACCTACCCGGAAAACGGCATCACCTACGACGCCGACGACGCTTCCGGGTACCTCAGCACCCGCCTGAGCGGCGTATACAGCGCAGACGAGGACTTTGCCGTGACCGCAAACGGCGACCTGACCGTGACCGTCAGCGCCGGGCAGGCATGGGTGCGTCCGGCCCGGTTCCGGGGCCGCAGCATCATCCTGGAGCAGCCGGAGACGGTCACCCTGACCGCCGCCGACACTGTGCGCAGCCGCATCGACCGGCTGGTGCTGCGGTACGACGCAGCCGCCAAAAAGACCAGCCTGACCGTGCTGACCGGCACCCCGGACAGCGCCAGCCCCACGGCCCCGGAGATCACCCGCACCGCACTGGTGTACGACCTGTGCCTGGCCGACATCCGCCGCCCGGCGGGCAGCACCGAGGTCACCGCCGCCGACATCACCGACACCCGCGCGGCCGAGGACGTGTGCGGCGTCATGCGGGACGGCGTGACCGGCATCCCCACGGCCCAGCTGCAGGCGCAGGCGCTGGCCATGATGACTCAGCTGTCCACTGAGCTGCACGCCAAACTCGACGCCCTGGACGCCGCCATCGCGGGCGTGGAGAGCGGGAGCTTTTATACCAAGGCAGAGGCGGACGCGAAATTCGGCACGCCGTACAGCCTGCCCGCTGCTACAGTCAGCACGCTGGGCGGCGTGAAGGTGGGCGACTATCTGGACATCGCTGCGGACGGCACCCTGAGCGGCAAGACGCTGTATGACACCATCGCGGCCAGTGTGGCGGTCAAGTCGGAGCCCCGGCTGGTGTGGAACTACGGAAAGTTTGACATTGACCGAAATCAAGTGCACACCTATCAGGCTCCATCTGACGTTGACTATTTTGTCTATAAGTATGCCAGCGTCGATGAGAACGTGACGATTCCTCGCGGAAACACGGTAAAAACATCGGTCGGACAGGAGTTCACGATTACTTTCCAGACAGACGGAACCATCACGTTCACCAATGCAAAAAGCAGCTACAATAACAGAAATTATGTGTACAACGTCACATTTACCGGCTACCACTACCCCACCCTCGCGGACCTGCTGACCGAGACGCAGGCCGCGCAGGCGGACTATGACGCGCTGGACGCGGAGGACAGCGCGATTGATGCACCGGACGATGTGACGCAGGAAGAGTAACGCCAAGAAAGGACGTGAGAACATGGCAATTAAGCAATACAGCCTGAAAGCGGACGGGGCCAGGAAGCTGGCACCGGGCTTTAAGGTGCGCGAGTTCCGCTGCCGTGACGGCAGCGACGTCGTGATGATCGACCAGACCCTCGTGGTGCTGCTGCAGGCCATCCGGGAGCACTTTGGCAAGCCCATCACGATCACCAGCGGGTACCGCACGGCGGCCCACAACGCGGCCGTGGGTGGGGCCAAGAGCAGCCAGCACCTGCTGGGCCGGGCGGCGGACATCCAGGTGGCGGGCGTGTCCGTCGAAGACGTGGCCGCCTACGCCGAGAGCCTGCTGCCCGGCTGGGGCGGCGTGGGCCGCTACCCGGTCAAGGCAGGCCGCACCAAAGGCTGGGTGCATGTGGACACCCGGCCCAACAAAAGCCGGTGGACGCAGTGAGGAGGTGGCGCATGAAAGATTATTTTTGCATGGCGATCGGCGCGATCGGCGGCGTGAT
>OODB01000361.1_pt1 | contig 46176 bp, 36 predicted proteins | sample 1671721 | NCBI WGS metagenome assembly OODB01 (sample SAMN06348185, study PRJEB24527) | human gut metagenome | biome: human gut; feature: ankylosing spondylitis patient; material: feces | host: Homo sapiens | place: China | collected 2015-10
AGTTCACAGGGCGGTTATTTTTGTGTCTTATTATTATCCCTGTCGAATATGTATCCGTCACAAACGCAGGAGATGCTGAAGCTGACGACCGTAAGGAAAGCCACTTTTATTTAAATGATAGAGAAGCAAATAAAAGTGTGTTATACTTAAGAAATAATAAATACACCAAAAGCGGATTTGCAAAGGAGGGAGTATCATGAGATGTCCATATTGCAACGAGGAAATGATATGTGGTTCGGTTCAGAGTCAACGAGAAATTTTCTTCACAACGAAGCCTGACAAAAATTGGCTTATACCGTCAATCAATAAAAAAGACGAAATCATATTAAGTTCTCATAATTGGTCGAAACCAACCTGTATGGCATATCATTGCCCTGCCTGCAGGAAAGTTATTATTGATTATTCAGTTAAAAGTGAATAGAAGCTGACCAATCGGATAAAAAATCATATGCTGAATAAAAAGGTATAATTTAGATATGAGGACGATCAATAATTTATGTGCAATTATTGCACGAAGACCAGATGCGATTGCATTTGTAAATGAAAGTGAGACATGATGGAAATGAAGTCACGTTTACCTCAAATAATCTACACGCTGACGGCAATCTTTACAGCCGGCACAGTTGCAACTACAGTTTTATACCAGTCAACGTCGAAAGAAATCCTGCTGACATTAGCGATTAGTTTTGGTACGTGTGCATACCATTTTATTATGAGACTACTGGTGGGTTCCATTGTCAATTCCATTTTGCACAATAAAGTAGATTACTGCAAACGCTGGTTTCAGGTGAGTGAATCCGAGAAAAAGATTTATGAAAAGCTTGGCGTAAAAAAATGGAAAAATAAAATGCCGACCTACAGACCGGACTGGTTTGATCCGAGACTCCATAGCTGGAAAGAAATCGCACAGACCATGTGCCAGTCAGAAGTGGGGCATGAGATTATTGCGGTATTGAGCTTTTTGCCGGTTTTCGCCGGGATAAAATTTGGAGCATATCCGGTTTTCATTATTACTTTCATTGTATCTGCAGGAATGGATTTGATTTTTGTAATTATGCAGCGGTATAACCGGCAGAGGATCATGAGAATACTTGCAGCAAAAAAGTAAAAATGTTTACACAGCAAAAAATGTAAAAATGCTTACCACCTTGACAAGCAGTAAAGATCAAAGTAAAATATAACCTATCGGAATGGTAGGAAAACTGCAGATAAAAAGGAGGGAACAACATGGAACATATTGCCAGAAAAGATGCTTTTGAGTTACTTAAAAAATATAATAAAGATCCATTTCACATTCAGCATGCTCTGACTGTAGAGGCTGTTATGAAGTGGTATGCAAATGAACTGGGATACGCAGAAGATGCAGAATACTGGGGGATTGCAGGACTGCTTCATGATATTGATTTTGAATTGTACCCGGAAGAGCATTGCCTGAAAGCACCGGATCTTTTAAGAGAAGCTGGAGTTTCAGAAGATCTGATCCATGCAGTATGTTCTCATGGATACGGAATCACAGTAGGTTGTGGAAAGACGATTGATGTAGAGCCGGTTCACGAGATGGAAAAAGTACTCTTCGCGGCAGACGAACTGACAGGTCTGATCTGGGCGGCTGCACTGATGCGTCCGTCAAAAAGTACAAAGGATATGGAATTAAAATCTCTGAAGAAAAAATATAAAAGTAAAGGATTTGCTGCAGGATGTTCAAGAGAAGTCATTGAAAGAGGTGCAAAGCAACTGGGCTGGGAACTTGAAAAGCTTCTTACCATGACCCTGCAGGCAATGGCAGCATCTGAAGATACGATCCGGGCTGAGATGGAAGAAGAACAGGAATAGGGAAGCAAGCAAAGTGATGGAACAAGCACGATAAAATTGTATAAAATAACAAAAATAAATAAAAAGAAACGCCGATATTGAAAAAAAAGAAGAAAAAAGATATAATTATATGCAAAGTGAAAATGGCACGGAGATAAAAAATAGGCAAAATATCTAATGGCATGGAGGGACGAGTTTATGAAAAACAAATTAAAGCAAGTTACCATTGCAACTTTATCTGCTTGTATGATTGCAAGTGCGGTACCGATACCGGGGAATGTAGCAAAGGCAGCGGTGACGCAGGAGATGATCGATTTTACCGACGAGAACAGTCAGGGCGGCTGGGTAAAAGATGGGGCAAATGGAACGATCACTTTCCAGAATGGTGAGGGTGATGATGGATTTATGGTACTTGAGTCTGCAGGAGAGTCCTTTTTCAAATATGGAAATTCCAAAACCCGTCAGGATGGAATTCTTGAAATGGATCTTACCCTGACGAAAGGACCGAATGGGGCGAGAATGTTGATTTTGTTCCGTTACAATTCTTCCTCCGACTGGGAAGGAATTGGAGTAGACGGTACTCACTGGTTCTGGCAGAAAGGTTCTTCTAACTGGGGAGATCTTAATTCCACAAAGACGACGTTTGATGCATCAGATATAAACCAGAAGCATCATATCAAACTGGAGTATCGTGGAAAGCAGATCAAGGTTTATCAGGATGGTGAGGTGATTATTGATCAGACAGTAGATGCATTTAGTGATACGATGTCCGGACAGATTGGAATGAGAGTCTGGGGAGAACCAACAGAAACCCATGGATGTGCTTTGAAGTTTGACAATATAAAAACTTCCGATATTCTTTCAACAGTTTCGATTGATCCGAAAAGTGTGAAACTTGAACAGGATACAGCGGCAGCACAGGATATTGAAGTGGCAATAACAGGCGAGAATACATTAAGCACGATTAAAAATGGATCAGAGGTATTGGAAAGGGGAACGGATTATACTGTAAATGGTCAGAATGTCACAATTAAGACAGCTTATCTTGAAAAGATCAAAAGTCAATCCAGTACAAAGCTGGTTTTTGAATTCGAAGATGGGCAGACACAGACATTCACGATTAATATTAACATTCCGGAACCGACGGTATCCTATACAAGAAATTTTGCGGCAGACGGAGCAGACGGCTTTACGAAAAAGAGTGGAAGCGGTTCTATGAGTCTGGAAAATGGTGCCATGAAGCTTCAGGGAGATGGCGTATTTATTGATGATAATTCGGCAAGCCTGAAAGACCAGGAAATTGAATTTACATACGATCCGATGAATGATAATTGTGGATATGGGGCAGTTCTCCGGTATGTAAGTGATAATGAGTATTTCTATGTTGGACCGTCTTCACAGAATAATCAGCATTATACCAGATGGAATATCTGGAATGCACAGGGACAGTCACTTCTTGGAAGTGAATATAATGACAGTGGTTTTATTCTTGCAAATAGAGTGGTTCCATATAAGATAAAAGTAAGGATTGTGGACAAGTATGTGACAGTATTTGTTGATAATGAGGAAATTCTTAATAGAGAACTTAGTAATGTTACGACAAATCCGGGAAAAGTGGGATTCAGAACCGGAAGTAATAATGGAATGCTCATCCAGAAGTTTACGCAGGAGAATGCAGATGTACCGACAGTTGTGGAAAATACAGAGCCTGTAACAATTCAGTCAGATGCCATGACAGTCCGTCTGGACCGTGCATTCCCACGGGTAATTGATTATACATTAAAGAACGGTGGGGAGACTGTAAAAGGACAGGAACTTGCGTTACATCAGATCGAGTTAAATAATAAACTTTATACACCGGATGTTACAGCAGATATCAGTGAGAATAAAGCGGTTTATCATGTGTCAGAGACGACGACAGGAATTTCATTTGATGTTATATTTACTGTAGAAGGAAATGTCCTTTCTATGAATGTAAAAAATATAGTTGATGATCAGACGAAGCTGTACACTTTGAATTTCCCGCGTCACAGTTTGATTTCTATGTCAAGTAAAGATGCGGACGGAAAGCTGACTGTAAATAATTATCAGGGACAGAATGCGATTTCGCTTTCTTCAGCCAATGCATCAGAAGCATATAATGAGACGACGCTTGCAGTGTTAAGTAATCGGAATGTTGCTGCTGCATTAAGTGGAGAATCGTATAAAAACCGTCATGAAGTAGCATACCAGACGTTTGCGGCAGGAGACCATAATTCTACAGGTTTATGGATGAATGAGTATACTTACCGTGGACTGGATGGAGAGATAATGTATCTGCCTGCAGTCAAGGTAGCGGTCACAGCAGATTGCAATGGAGATGGAAAAGTAGACGCTCAGGATGGTGCGATTGTACTTCGGGATAAGTGCATGACCAGAAAAAGTGGAGCGGACGAAGTGACAGACTCCTGGACAATGATCGCAATGAATGTAGGATCCGAAGCTCAGTATCCATTTCTCCGTATTTTGGATAATGTGAAGAAGATGTATCTGGCTACAGATGGATTTGGGCAGAATATTATTATCAAGGGATATCAAGGTGAAGGACATGACTCCTCTCATCCGGATTATGCAAATTATAATAAGCATGCCGGTGGTCTGGAAGATTTCAATACTTTGCTGAGTGAGGCAGAAAAGTATAATGCACAAATAGGTATTCATGTAAACCAGACAGATACTTACCCGGAAGCTCCGCAGTATGGAAAACTTGCAGCAAGCCTTCCGGCCTGGGATTGGTATGATAGTTCAAAAGGCATTATTCGTGAGAACGACGATCTTGATACATCAGAAAATGGATTGGATGGACGTTTTTCGCAATTATACGATAAAGATACGCAGGGAAAGATTGATACGACATATGTAGATGTATTCTTTGGAACAAGATGGCCGATGTATAAATTAATACAGAATATAAAAGGCCGCAACATTATTCTTGGAACAGAGAATCCTGATGAAATGGTTTCCCACAGTGTATTTGTCCATGGTATTCAGACCGGGGCAGGCAACTTTAAAGGAGCAGGAAATCTGGTTCGTTTTGTAGAGAACAACCAGTCTGATATTTTCCAGGGAACAACTTTGTTCAGAGGAATACAATCGAGAAACAACGGCGGCGATACAGGCGGAGCAAGCAAAGGTGGTGCTGGTATTGACGGTTGGCAGCAGTCTTCACAGGGAAATAATGCAGCAAGTATGAATGATTCGCTGGATACATTTTATTGCGAAGTACTTCCGGCTAAGTTCCTTGCACAGTATCCGCTGATGCAGTATGAAAGCGAATCGCGGGCAGTTCTGGGAAATAGTAACGAAGTAGTAACTGAGATCGTGAATAACGTTAATGTTATTACGCTGGACGGTGAAAAAGTTGCCGAAGGAAATAAGATTTTCATTCCATGGGAAAAGGATGATGATGAGCAGGGTAAGATTTATCATTATAATAAAGATGGAGGTTCAAGTACCTGGACACTTCCGGAATCCTGGGGAAATGTAACTGAGGTAACGATTTATAAACTGTCTGCAGAAGGAAAATCTGATAAGAAAACGCTTCCTGTGACAGGACGTAAAGTAACAATTGATGCGACAGCAAAAACAGGATATGTACTTTACAAAGAGGATGCTGTAAAAGTTGATACGGCTGATACGATGGAGTGGTCTACAGGATCTCCTGTGAAAGATATGGGATTCGATTCCTATAATTTTGATGAGTGGAAACCATCATCTACATCTGATAGTGTAGATCATATAAAGATTAAGGATAATAGTCTTGGAAATGCACACCTTTATATAGAGGGAACAAAAGATGGACAGGTAAGTCAGACTTTAACAGGTCTGGTTCCGGGGCAGGCTTATTCGGCATCTGTATGGTGCATTACTGATGATGGACGAAAGGCATCAATTGAGGTAAAGAACGGGGACGAAGTAGTTTCAAATTATATGGAACAGAGTAATGTCACGTATGGAGTTCATCATAATGATAAATATTTGACTAAGGCTCAGCGTATGCAGGTACGTTTTACTGCGGCATCTGACACAGTCAAATTAACGCTTTCTGCAGCAGCAGGAAAAAGCGATACATCGGTTGTTGACTTTGATGATGTGCGGGTGGCAAAAGTTGATGCTTCTACTAACCCGGATCCGAATAAGTATACTTATTGGGAGGATTTTGAAAATGTAGATCAGGGCTTTGGAGTATTTGTGTCTACGGAGTCTGATCAGTCGCATTTATCTCAGAAAAATCCAGTGAATCCAGAGTATACGACGGATGTGATTGATGGAAACTATTCTTTGAAGATTCGTGCAAAAGATTATATGAGAACCATTCCATCAACGGTTAGATTTAAACCGAATACAGAGTATAAAGTAGGCATTGAATATAAAGCACCAAGTGCAAATGCGTTTACTTTTGCAGTAAAATCTGATAAGGCTTCAAAGACGCTTGCAAGTGCGGTGGCAAATGCCCAGAGTGGAAAGCTTGTTCTCGAGTTTACAACAGGTGATGAAGAAGACTGCTATGTAGATATTACAGGACAGAGCAGTGAATATTATGTTGATAATTTCTATGTAGAAGAGGCATACATCCCGGCAGACTTTTCAGAGTTACAGAAGGCAGTAGATGAGGCAGAAAAATTAGACAGAACGGTATATATGACAGAGTATTATGCCGGTCTGGACAGGATTCTTGCGGAGGCTGAGAAAGTACTTGACAATCCACGGACAGAGCAGAGTGAGGTTGATGAGATGACCCAAAAAGTGAGGGATGCAATAAATGCATTACAGCCACTTGCGACAAATGCTGACTTTGCAGCACTGGAAAAAGCAGTAGAGGAAGCTGAGAAAATTATAGTAAAAGATTATAAAGACACATCGGATTTTGAAAGTGCATTAGCTGCTGCAAAACTTCTTTTGGAAGGCAAGGAAGCGAAAAAGGAACTTAAGCATACAGAGGTAGCAACAGCAACTGATACGCTCGTTGAGAAGCAGAAAGCACTAAAACCGGTAGATCCGAATCCGGTTGACCCAGATCCGGTAGATCCAAATCCGGTAGATCCAGATCCGGTTGACCCAGGCAAGCCATCTACTCCGGATAATTCGAATGGTGCAGGACAGACGACAGGAAGTGGCAAGCCATCTGCTGACCAGAAAAATCCGGCGATGGGTACAAAAAAATCTGGAAAAGCAACAAAGACCGGCGATACAACTCCGGTTGTACCGATGGCAGAAGGGGTACTGGTCTCTGCAATGATGCTTCTTGCAAATTTTCTCAAAAAGAAAAAAGACAATTGAGATGAAAGAATGATGTTTGAATAAAAAATATGCTCCGTTCAGGCAGACAGGAACAAGAAAACCTGTTGCCTGAAGGAGCATATTTTATCTTAAGCACTCTTTGCATTTCCACTGACCAAGGCCTCATATTCACGCAGCTTCTCTTTCGCCTGTGGAGTTAAGTGTCTTGGAACTTCAATCTGAACCGTTACATACTGGTCACCGTGAACTGAAGGATTCTTCATGGAAACAATTCCTTTTCCCTTCAAACGGATCTTAGAACCGGACTGTGTACCCTCACGGATCTTACAAAGCACATTGCCATATAAAGTCTGAACCAGTGCTTCACCACCAAAGACAGCCGTCGTGAAAGGTACAGTAATTGTCGTATAGACATCCGTTCCCTTTCGCTCGTATCTCGGTTTGTCAGCGACCTTGACCTTCAACATCAGATCCCCGGCATCTCCGCCATTTGTACCGGGCATTCCCTTGCCACGGAGACGGATCGTCTTACCGGTGTCGATTCCTGCAGGAATATGAACCTTCAGTGACTGGGAAGGATTTCCCGGAGCATTTGGATCCTGTAATGTGATGACCTTGTCACAACCAAAAGCAGCTTCATCAAAGCCAACGGTTACTTCGGCATTCAGATCGGATCCCTTTGACTGAAAATTACCGGACTGAAATCCACTGTGAACCCCATCACTGAATCCATTTCCACCAAAACTGCTTCTGCCAAATCCGGAAGAGGTCTTGCGGGATGCTCCTCCGTGGAACATATTTCCGAAAATATCTCCGAACATATCATCCATATTACCACCCTCAAAGTGGTATTCCTGATACCCACCGTTTCCGGTAAAACCGCCACCACTGAAACCACCACTGCCAAAACCATTGCTGCCAAATCCAGTTCCATCAGATCCGACTCCACCAAAGCCACTTCCATAGAATCCACCATGGAAACCACTGGTGCCGGCTCCACCGGCAGCACCACTCTGGTCAAATGCAGCGTGACCAAATTGATCATAAAGTTTCTTTTTCTCAGGATCACTCAGGATATTGTAAGCTTCTGTGATCTCTTTAAATTTCTTTTCGGCCTCTTTATCACCGGGATTCGTATCCGGGTGATACTTTTTAGCAAGCTTTCTGTAGGCTTTTTTTATTGCTGACGGATCGGCACCTTTCGCCAGTCCGAGCAGTTCATAGTAATCTCTTTTCATAGACTCACCCTCATATCTTTCCGTTACGTTTGTATCATCTGATCTGCATTACTTTTTACACTATTGTATGCAAAGAAACAGTATCATTCATACTGTTCTATATGTAATATAGCAAAGAGAATAAAAGCCGTCAAGGGAGAATCAAAAAGAATGTTCCGAATTAGACAAAATAAGCGTGGGAATCAACCGAAAAGAACGAGTTGAAAAATTCTGCTGTTGTTATAATAGTATTAAGTCAGAGTGGGTAAGTTCGTGCGTAGACAGAACAAGATTTCAGAACAGGAGGGGATGCGGAGTATGAAGAATCGAAAAAAGCAGTTCCTGAAGATCGGAATTGCAGTATTGGTGATCGCGGTTGCGGGAATTGTTGCCGGGGTTGTCCGATACAGAATGGATAATCGATTCGATTTAACTGTTGGGGGGCATACAATCAGCAAAGATGAATATGTGAACTGCATGAAATCAGTAGAATATGATACAAAAATGCAGATTCAACAGGACTATGATGCCGTTTATGAAGATGGCTTCTGGGGAAAAAAGTATGATGGAAAATACGGCTACGAAATTCTGACGGAAAATACAGTAGAACAGTTGAAATACGTTCATGCGGTCTATGATCTCGCAAAAGAATGCGGTGATGTATCAGACAGCAGCTATAAGGCTTTGGAAAAACGTTGGAAAGACGAGAATGCAAAGCGGAGTGAGAAAGTTGAAAAAGGTGAGGTAGTCTACGGACTGAAAGAATATACCTTTCAGCTTTATCTTCAATATGAAATGAGTACGCTCAAAGAAAAATACTGCAATGATGATACCCGTGAGGGAATGGAACTGACAGAGGACGAGGTACTGGAATACTACAACAGCCGCGAATGGATCTTCGGGGACAGCGAAGAGAATGCTGATCTGGAGACAGCAAGGATTGCGGTGGAACGTGAGTTGCGTGAAAAGAAATATGATGACATCATCACGCAGCGTGAAACTGATTCTCAGGTGGACGGGAACATGGCGGATGCAAACCGGTTTACCTTGAAGAATATAGAATGATGGAAGGAGCAATGTTATGAAGAAGAAATGGATGAGCGGTGCTCTGGCTCTTCTGCTTGCAGGAACAACGGTTGCATCAATGGTGCCGGCAGTTACTGTTAATGCTGAAGGACAGGATACTGCGACAGGAACAACATATTATGTTGATTCCAAAAGTGGAAGTGACAGCAATGACGGAACTTCCGAAAGCGAGGCATTCAAGACACTTGATAAAGTGAATGCCCTTAATCTTGAGCCTGGAGATACAGTTCTCCTGAAAAAGGGATCTGTGTTTGAAGATCAGGCTCTGCAGTTTACAAAAGAAGACAGCGGTACTGCTGAAGCACCGGTTAAGATCTCTACTTATGGAGAGGGAGACAGACCACAGATCAATACAAATGGTCATGGCCAGTGGGATCTGAATTACGGAACACCTCTTGATAACCGGAATCATAAATGGAAAGGTAAGGTATCTTCCAGTATTCTGATCAAAGATACAGAGTACATCGAGATCGAAGGCCTGGAACTGACAAATGACAGAAAAAGTGCAACCGATACCGAAAAAAATAAAGCGTATAATGACGCATACGCAATGGATCGAACCGGTGTTGCCGGAGTTGCAAAGGATAATGGAACAGTAGATCATATCGTATTGAATGATCTTTATATCCATGATGTAACAGGTAACGTTTATAACAAGCATATGACAAATGGAGGTATCTACTTTATCGTAGAAACGCCGACAAATGAAGCAACAACAGGAATTGCAAGATACAACGATGTTCAGATCAAGAACTGCTCTCTTGATAAAGTAAACCGTTGGGGAATTGCAGTTGGATATACCTATCAGTGGAGTCAGTTCACAACAGGTGCATTGTCAGATGCAACAATGGCAAAATATGGTTCCTCCAATGTAGTCATCGAGAACAACTACCTGAACCATGTGGGTGGAGATGCCATCACAACCATGTATCTGGACAGACCGATGGTTCAATACAATGTGTCAGAGAACGCAGCTGAACAGATTAATACAACAGACTACTCACAGCAACAGCCAAGTCTTAACGCAAATGGTGAGGAAAACGGCAAGCAGAATGTCGGAGCAGGACGAGTTGCAGCAGGTATCTGGCCATGGAAATGTAAAAATGCAATCTTCCAGTACAATGAATGTTTTAAAACATTGAATGCGTCAAGTGGTAACGGCGACGGACAGCCTTGGGATGCTGACTACGGTGATGGAACCAACTATCAGTACAACTACAGCCATGGTAATACAGCAAGTACGATCATGTTCTGTGGACCGGAGTCCATCAACAATACATTCCGTTACAACATCAGCCAGAATGAAGATATGGGACCGCTGGATCCTGCTGGAAATACAGGAAATTGTCAGGTTTACAATAATACCTTCTATATTAAAGCGGGACTGAATACAATCTGGCATAGAAGTCATGGAAATGGTGGACCGGTTACAGCAGAAAATAATATTTTCTATTTTGCAGGAAGTACACCGGCAACAGTTTCAAACTGGAATCCGAGCAACAATAAAGTATTTGACAACAACCTGTACTACAATGTATCCAATTACCCAACTGATGCAAATGCAGTAAAGGTATCCGCAGGAACAGCAGTACTTGTTAATGCAGGTTCAGGTCCGGTTGCAGCAGCAGAGGACAAGCAGGCAAGACTGCATGAAGATCCGACAGCTGCTACAGTATTTGATGGATATAAACTGGCAGCAAACTCACCGGCTATCAATGCTGGTAAAGTAATTGTTGACAGAAATGGTTATTCTATCGATCATGACTTCTTCGGACATGCAATCACAGCAGTACCGGAAATCGGAGCAGCAGAAAGTGATGCAGTTACAGCACTTGTACTTCGTTCCAATACATACACAATTTCAGGAACAAATGTAAGTGATCTTCCGAAGAATACAACAGTAGAGCAGTTCCGCAACAACATCATCGTTGATACAGGCGTTACAGTTACTGTAAAAAATGGTGATAAAGTTCTTGGTGATGCAGATATCGTGAAAGGTGGAGCAACCGTCGTTCTTTCTTATGAAGGAATGGAGGATGTAACTTATACAGTAGTTGCAAGTTCTGATAAAGAACTGAAATCTTCTTACTACATGGTAAGCGGAAAGACACTGAGTGTTCCTTATACAACAGCAAATACTACAACAGTCAGCGAGCTGAAGAAGAACATCACAGTAGCTGATACAGCAACAGTTTCCGTACTGAACAATGGAACAGCATTAGCTGACGGAGATGCAGTAACAGCAGGAATGACAGTACGCATCACGGCTGAAGATGGAACAACAAATGACTATACGGTAGCTCAGAAGAATACATACAACTGGACACTGGACTATGCAGGACAGCAGCAGGGAAATGTATGGTTTGCACAGCAGAAGAACGGTAATGGCGACTGGGCTGATATGACAGCTTATGATAATACTTATCCGAACTGGGTACTGAATACATACTATGGTGTTGGTGTAGATGCTCCAAATCACAGTACAGCAATGAGCGATTCCATTCATGGACTGATCTCTGCTCCACCGCAGACTTCTTATTCGACAGCAATGGTATTCAGAGCACCGAAGAGCGGTACAGTATCCTTCAATGTAAAAGATGGTGAGCCGTATCTGCGTCAGGCTGGAAACTCAGGCGGAACAGTTACATTAAGCCTTCTTGTAAATGATACAGTAAAACAGAGTGTAACACTTTCAACAAGTAATCAGAAAGCAGCAGACTGGGCAAATTTTGATGAGATTGAACTGAACAAGGGCGATGTGATCCGCGTAACAGCAAGCTGCAACAGCAATCCAAGCAGGCCGTCTGTTCATGTTACTCCGATCATCACATACGTTGACAAGGCAGTAGTTGATACAGAAGCACCGGATGCTCCGACAGCAGTAAGAACAGCAGATGTTACAGAGACAACAGCTCATGTTGCATGGGAAGCAGCTCTGGATAACGTTGCAACAACTGGATACAACGTATATGTAAACGGAGAAAAGGTAAACACAGAACTGGTAACAGCTACAGAGTATGATCTGACAGGTCTTACACCAGCTACAGATTACAGCGTAGAGATTGAAGCAGTAGATGCAGCAGGAAATGTATCTGAGAAATCAGAGGCAGCTACATTTACAACAGCGAAAGAACCTGTAACTCCTGAGCCGACAGTAGTTGACAAGACAGAACTCAAGGCAACTACAGCAAAGGCCGATACAGCACTTGCAGCAACAGACAAGTACACAGCAGAATCACTGAAAGCCCTGCAGGCAGTTTACGATCAGTACGCATCCGTTCTGAATGACGAAAATGCAACTCAGGTTCAGGTTGACGAAGCAAATAAAGCCATCGCAAAAGCCCTCAATGCTCTTGTAGAAAAGAAGACAGATGACGGCAAGAAAGACGACAGCAATAAGGGTGACAATAAGAAGGATGATACAAAGGTTGATAACAACAAGAACAATCCTTCTAACACATCCAAGTCTGACAATAAGACTACAACAAAGGTAGACAATACTAAGAAAGCAGCTAAGACAGGCGATACGACAAACGTAGCAGTTTGGGCATTTGCACTGGCAGCATCCGCAGCGGCAGCAGGCGTTGTAGTAAAGCGTAAAAAAGAGAACTAAAAAAAGCTTACTTTTACGGATTTAAAATTCAGAAAAAGCGGAGAGGTCATGAAAATGCTGACCTCCTCTGCTTTAATAATAAAGGGAGGAACGAAATGAAGAAAAAGACCCTTTCAATGATTATGGGACTTATTCTCGGAGTGACAACTGTATTTGGTTCTATCGGAACTACAGCAGTAACAGTATCCGCAGCTTCAGGTGAAGTGACAGATGCTGACTGTGCTGACAATAATACAGACGCCCCGGCTGCTGATGAAGTTGTACCGGATGCCAACCAGTACAAATATCAGAAAGATGAACTGGCAGCATTCTGCCACTTCGGACCAAATACCTTCAATGAGGTAGAGTGGGGCGAGCATTACGGGAACAGATCACCGGCAGATATCTTTACACTGTCAAATAATTTTGATGCAGATACACTGGTAAGTACTCTGAAAAATGCAGGGTTCAAGAAAGTTATTGTAACTGCAAAGCATCATGATGGTTTCTGTATCTGGAACAGTGCCTATACAGATTACTGTGTAAAGAATACACATTATAAGAATGGTAAAGGAGATGTCCTTGCTGAAATCTCCGAAGCCTGCACAAAGTATGGTCTGGACATGGGACTCTATCTGTCACCATGGGATATCCATGAACCATCTTACGGATATTATGATGCAAATGGAAATGCAACAACAAAAGAGAATGATGTACTTGACTACAATGATTACTACAATAATCAGTTAACAGAAATTCTCAGCAGTGACAAGTACGGTAACAACGGACATTTCGTAGAAGTATGGATGGACGGAGCAAAGGGAAGCGGTGCGAATGCACAGGAATACGACTTCACAAGATGGTTCAATACCATTCAGAAATACGAAGGAATACAAGCTAACTATGATGCAGACTGTATGCTGTTTGGAGCTGGTGCCTATACAACAGTTCGCTGGATCGGAAATGAAGACGGTGTGGCTTATGAAGATACCTGGTCAAAATCAAATGTAAATGTTAATGCAAATACGATTGACAGCAACGGAAACACACCGTATACAAAGGGATACGAGAATGGTAACAAATGGACTGTACCGGAGTGTGACGGACGTATCACATCCGGATGGTTCTGGGGAACAAATAAGTGTACTCCGAAGACGATTTCTCAGCTTGCTAACATGTACTTTGATTCGGTAGGACATAATGCAACCATGCTTCTGAATGTACCGCCGAATAATCAGGGTACAGTGGATAAGCCAATTCTCGACAGAGTGACAGAATTTGGACAGAATGTGGAAGAAACTTTCCGCACAAACCTTGCGAAAGCAACAGGAACAACAATCACAGCATCCAATGTCCGTGGAAATGATGTTGATTTCAAACCGGGCAATGTAGTAGATGGTGATGATGCAACATACTGGACAACAGATGACGGCACAAAGAGCGGAAGTCTGACGATCAAATGGAATACTGCAAAGAAATTTGATGTGGTTTCTATTGAAGAGGCAATCCAGAAAGGACAGCACATTAACAGCTATACAGTTGAGTATAAGACATCCGACAGTGCAAACTGGCAGACACTCAAGACCGGTGTTACGATCGGAGCAAAGAGACTGATCAGAACATCTCCTGTATCAGCAACCCAGGTAAGAATCACTGTAGGAACATCTGAAGGAAAAGTTCCGATGTTAAGTGAAGTGGGTGTATACAAGGCAAGTGAAGGATTCCAGTTAGCAGGTTCCGCACCGGAAGGAATGGAGACAACAAGTGTCAATGATACAACGAAGTTTACATTCAGCTCCACAGGATGGAATCCGCAGACAGGAAGCTCCTATATCAATGGTCAGAATACATGGTCCAATAAGGCAAATGCAGAATTTACTTATACATTTGATGGAACAAAAGTATATCTGATGGGAACAAAAGACCCGGGACATGGTTCTGCTGATGTCTATATTGATGGACAACTGGTAGAGACGATCAATACAAATGCAACAAGCAGATCCACAGGAACAAAGATTTTTGAATCCGCAGATCTGACAGACGGTCATCATACACTGAGAGTTGTTGCAAAGACAAGTGCAGCGATCGGTGTAGAAGCAGCTTACGTGATCAATAATGGTGGCGTAGGAATGATCGAACTTGAAAATTCTGCTTACACAATGAACGAAGAATCCACACTGGATGTCAAAGTAAAGCGTGTCGGCGGAACAAAGGGAACGATCACAGCAAAGATTCAGCCAAATCCAGGAAGTGCAATCCAGGATGACTTCGATACAGAAAATGCACCAACAGTAACGCTGAATGAGGGAGAATCAGAAGTAACTGTTCAGAGTGCAGCGATTACAAGACGTAATACCAATAAGACAGGTGACCGTGTATTCTCAATCGAACTGACAGAGCAGACACCGAATAATGCAATCATCGGTTTCAACGGTTCTGCAAGAATCACGATCAAAGATGCAGATGCAAATGCAATCGACAGAGACAAACTTCAGACACTGGTTGATCAGTCAGCAGAGCTGAAAGAGAATCTGTACTCAGGAGGCTGGGATACATTTGCATCAGCACTGAAAGCAGCTCAGGAAGTACTGGCAAATGAGAGTGCGACAGACGCAACGATCGGGAAAGCATATACAGCACTTGAAGTTGCAAAAAATGCTCTTGTAGCACGTACAAACTATACAACAGATGACAGATTCCAGTTCCCATGGAAGACAGGAACAAGTGCAACACTGGAAGCAGAGTTTGCGACAACCATTACAGAAGCCTGCGGAGCAACTCAGTGGAGATGTGAAATTGGAACAGGTGACTGGGCAAGTAACGGTAAGTTTATCAATTCATTGAATAAAACAAATACAGGTACAGATAAAGTTGAGTATGCATACAATGCAAAAAAACCAGGTACATATCACGTGGTTGCAACTTATCGTAGTGGAGACACCAATAATGGAAATAAACTTGCATGGTCAGAAGCAAACAATAAGATTACGGCAGGAAATATAACAACTCCACATACAAAAGTAAATAATGTGCTTTCTGTTGGTACAGTTGAATTTGATATTGTTGTAACAGAAGCAGGCGAGGGAACTCTGATCCTTCAGCCGGTAGACAACAGTGGTGCACCACAGCTTGATAAACTTGAAATTACACCAAAAGATGTTGCACTTGAGTCTTACGATATCACAGCAACAGCAAGTGAAGGTGGAACGATCACAGCAGAAGGTCTTGCAGATGGCAAGGTATCTGTTACAGAAGGTGAAAGTGCTACATTCACGATCACACCGAATGACGGATATCGTGTAGACAGCCTTACAGTAGATGGAACTGCAGTTGACGTTGTAACAGAATATACATTCTCAGACGTAACAGCAAACCATACGATTGCAGTAACATTTGCAAAAGATGCAGTGACAGTTGCAAAGGAAGATCTGCTTGCAGCAATCAATACAGCAAATGAGAAGCTTGCACAGACAGAGGTTTATACAGAGGCATCCCTGGATGCACTCCAGAATGCTGTAAATGAAGCTCAGGCAATCTACGACAAAGCAGACGCAACTCAGACAGAAGTTGACAATGCAAAAGCAAATTTAGAAGCTAAGATTGCAGCCCTGAAAGCAAAAGATGATAATAAGAAAGATGACAGCAATAAGGGTGATGACAAGAAGGACGATAATAACGGATCCAATAATAATGGCGGAAATAACAACGGCAATACAAATGCAGGATCAAAGAATAATGGTTCTTCCAACAACGGTACTGCAAATGGCGGAAACGGCACATCAAATGCAGTGAAAGCAGCCAAGACCGGTGATACAGCAAATGTAGCTGGAATGGCGATGCTTTGCCTGGCAGCAGGACTTGTTGCAGTAATGGCAAGGAGAAAAAGAACAAACTAATCAGAAGTGAGTTTTGAATTTCCAATGCAGTAAAAGACAAAATAAAGCACAGCCAACAGAGTTTTATCTCTGATGGCTGTGCTTTATGATATTTGAAAAAGTTTTTATTTCAAAATTGCTTTTCTGTAATGTGACGGTGTTGCATTTACCACGTTCATAAAGACTTTGGAATAATGCTGGGAATCTTTGAAGCCGACCTGAAGGGCAATCTCTGTCAGTGTCAGACTTGTATTCTGCATTAATTCAATGGAACGGTTGATCCGGTAAATGTTAATGTAATTAGAAAGGGTTACCCCCATATAATTCTTGAAGATCTTACTCAGATAGCGGACAGAGATATGCAGCTGTAAGGCGATATCCTCCTGACGGATCTTTTGGGTAAAATGTTCCTGAACGTAATTCAGAGTATAAGCCACGTAACTGTTCTGAAGCTGTGGTTCGGAAAATTCACGCTCTGTTTCTGTGTGGTCAAGGATATACAACATCAGGTTCATCAGTGCAACGTTAATATTTGCAGCAGAGAAGAGACTGTTGGATGAAGCATAGAGCGTAATGAGCTTCTGAAGATGTTCATTAATGACCGGATCCGATTCCATTCGGTAATAGAATTGGGCAGAAAAGAGGATCGCGTGCATCAGAGTGATAGGGAAAACTCCCTCATCTTCAAGAACAATCGTGGAAAACATCTCAGGATTAAAGTGAATATGCTGAAATTCACAGTCCGATGTATCATTCAGATAGAAAGAATGGATCACATCCGGGAGCAGCATGATAAACTCACCCTCTGTACAGTGGATGGTTTCCGACTGGATATCCATATAACATTCACCGGAAAGAATCCGATAAATCTCAATATTTGTATGTAAGTGCCGGGCAAAACTATAACCGGCTTTACGATATTCAACAACAGCACCGGACAGAATGGAATCGGACAATGTCATTAATCCAGGTACTTCGTGTTTCTGAATCTTAGTTTCCTCAGAAGGAGGAGTGGAATGTTTATTTATTGACTGAACGGTAGTTTTTTTCTTCATGTGTAAAAAAATCCTCCATATATAAGCACAAATAATAATCGTTAATGTGTATTATAACAGAAATAAAGAAAAAATGTACCGAAAAATACAAAAAGTGTGAATAATTTTTAAAAAAATATAAATAAAATGTGAATCCGAGGTTCTGAATTTGACAAAATAAGCGATTATAAAGATTAAATTGAACAAGCATGATCAAAAGAAAAGCTTTATAATGTAGATAATTGGTTACTGGGAGGAGTCTGCCTGAAGAAATACGAAGGCAGAGGAATTTCGTGACAATAAATAAGATACATCAAGAACGTATCAGAAAGGGGAATTATGAGAAGAAAAATGAAATGGCGGGTACTTGCAAGTGCCTGTGCAGCAGCAATGGCTGTGACGTCTCTGCCGTATATGGCAACGCAGGTCAATGCGGAACCGGTCGCTGCAACGCAGCAGACTGGTGACAATGATCTGAAGCTGTGGTATACAAGTCCGGCAGACATTACCAAGTATTACGAAGGCTGGCAGGAAAAGTCGCTTCCGATCGGTAATGGCGGGATCGGTGGAACAGTATTCGGCGGAATCACCAGAGAACGTATCCAGCTCAATGACAAATCGCTTTGGTCAGGAGGACCAAGCACCAGCAGACCGAACTACAATGGAGGTAACCTGGAGAATAAGGGGAATAACGGATCTACCATGACTCAGATCCACAATTATTTCGCAAACGGACAGGACAGCTCCGCGATCAGTCTTGCCAACAGCAACCTTGTTGGTTTAAGTGATGATGCAGGAACAAACGGATATGGATATTACCTTAGCTGGGGAAATATGTATATCGATTTCAAAAATGTATCATCCAACAGTGATGTAAGCAATTACAGCCGCGACCTGGATCTGAATACAGCCATCGCAGGTGTAAACTATGACAAGGGAAATACGCATTATTCAAGGGAGAACTTCACAAGTTATCCGGATAATGTCATCGTGACTCATATCACAGCAGACGGATCTGAAAAGATCAGCCTGGATGTGAGTGTAGAACCGGATAATACAAGCGGAGGAGCTGCCAATTCCATCGGAGAGAACGGCTATAAGAGAACATGGAATACAACCGTGTCAGGTGGACGGATCTCCGTCAACGGACAGCTCACAGACAACCAGATGAAATTTTCATCCCAGACCCAGGTTATTACCGACAATGGCGGTACAGTGACAGATGGGGATGGAAAGGTAAGCGTTTCCGGTGCAAGTGAGGTTACGATCATCACTTCCATGGGAACAGATTACAAGGATGAATATCCGAGCTACAGAACAGGTGAGACGGCAGATGAGCTGACAAACCGTGTAAAATGGTATGTGGATCAGGCAAAGGTTAAGACTTATGAAGAACTGAAAGAAAATCATGTAAATGATTATCAGAATATCTTCAACCGTGTCGACCTGGATCTGGGACAGACCGTTTCAACAAAGACGACAGATGCACTTCTTTCTGCATATAAGGCAGGAACTGCATCAGAAGCTGAAAGACGTCAGCTGGAAGTTATGTTATTCCAGTATGGAAGATTTATGACCATCGAGTCTTCCAGAGAGACAAGAACAGATGGAAACGGTTATGTCAGAGAGACACTTCCTTCCAACCTTCAGGGACTGTGGGTCGGAGCGAACAACTCTCCATGGCATTCAGATTACCATATGAATGTAAACTTACAGATGAACTACTGGCCGACATACTCAACGAACATGGCAGAGTGTGCTGAACCACTGGTTGATTATGTGGATGCCCTCAGAGAACCGGGGCGTGTGACCGCAGCAATCTATGCAGGAGTTTCCAGTGCCGAGGGTGAGGAAAAGGGATTCATGGCACATACGCAGAACAACCCGTTCGGATGGACCTGCCCTGGATGGAGCTTCAGCTGGGGATGGTCACCTGCAGCAGTACCGTGGATCTTACAGAACTGCTGGTCTTACTATGAGTATACGGGAGATGTTTCTTACCTGAGAGACAATATCTATCCGATGATGAAGGAAGAGGCCAGGCTGTATGATCAGATGCTTGTCCGTGACAGTGATGGAAAGCTGGTATCTTCACCGGCATATTCACCGGAGCATGGACCGGTCACAAGCGGAAATACTTATGAGCAGACGCTGATCTGGCAGTTATACGAGGATACGATCAAAGCAGCGGAGATCCTCGGAACAGATGAAGAACTGGTAGCTACATGGAAAGCAAACCAGGCAGACCTGAAAGGACCGATCGAAGTCGGCGACAGCGGACAGATCAAAGAATGGTATACAGAGACAACCTTTAACCATAATGCAAGCGGAAGTACACTCGGTGAAGGATATAACCACCGTCATATGTCCCACCTTCTCGGACTTTTCCCGGGAGACCTCATCACAGAGGACAATGCAGAATGGTTTGCAGCAGCAAAGGTATCGATGCAGAACCGTACAGATGCAAGTACCGGATGGGGAATGGCACAGAGAATTAACAGCTGGGCAAGACTGGGTGATGGAAATAAGGCTTATCAGATCATTAAGAACCTGTTCAACGGAGGAATCTATGCGAACCTGTTCGATTATCATCAGCCGAGATATTTCCAGATCGATGGTAACTTCGGTTATACATCCGGTGTGGCTGAGATGCTTCTGCAGAGCAATGCAGGATACATCAACCTTCTTCCGGCAGTTCCGGATGACTGGGCTAACGGAAGTGTAAACGGACTGGTTGCACAGGGCAGCTTTGAAGTATCCATGGACTGGGCAGACGGAAATGTAACAACCGCTACGATCCTTTCCAAGAATGGCGGAGAAGCAGTGGTACAGACAAAGAATGCATCTCTTGCAACCGTGGTAGACAGCGACGGAAAGGTAGTCGATGTGACACCTGTAAAAGAAAACCGGATCTCTTTCGCAACAGAAGCCGGAAAGAGCTATACATTAAAAGATATCCCGGCATCCGCTGAGATAGCAGTTCCAACAGGACTGACAGCACTCCGTGCAGACGCTGAGAATGTAGAACTTTCCTGGGATGCCGTAACCGCAGAAGAGGGAAGCAACGTAACATACAATGTATACCGTCAGGTAGCAAATGGTGATGTGATCTGCATTGAGACAGGCCTGACAACGACAACTTATACAGATACAACAGCAGACAAGACACTTGGAACGATGAAGTACCAGGTATCTGCAGTTATAGAAGGAAATGAATCTGAAAAGAGTGCAGCAGTGACTGAGGCAGAGCCGGTTGGAGCAGGCAAGATCGACAATGCAGACGAAAGAATTGCATATGTAGGTGACTGGGGCAACTGGACGCAGGACAAGAATGTAAACTATATGGATACGATCGCGTATCTGCAGAATCCGAATGGCGGCGAGACTGCGACTCTTACATTTAAGGGAACAGGAATCAAAGTGATCGGTTGTACCAATAAGGACAGAGGTAAGATCGAAGTATTTATTGACGGTGTGTCACAGGGAGTTGTTGATACATACAGTGCAAGCACAGTGCGGCAGAAAGAGTACTTCAGCAAAGAAGACCTTACAGCAGGAATCCATACGATCCAGCTGAAAGTACTCAATGAGAAGCAGACAGCAAGCTCCAATACAAAGATCGAGCTGGATGCATTTGAAATCCTGGATTCAACACTGGTAGCACCGACAGGTGTGACAGTAAGCTCTAAGTCCGGAGTGACTACAGTATCAAAAGCGGACAGTACGTTACAGCTGAAAGCAACAGTAGAGCCGGAGGATGCAACAGACAAGACAGTTACATGGAGTACCTCCGATGACAGTATCGCAACAGTAGATGCGAACGGACTGGTAACATTCTTAAGTAAGAACGGAACGGTTACGATCACAGCAACCTCCAATGCAGATGCTGCAAAGAGCGGAACGATTGAACTGAAAGTTGCAATAAAAGAGGATGTGGCAGATGTCGAGACAATCGTAGAAGACGGTACCGTACCGGCATCCGGAACAGCGGGAACAAAGAACAATGCGATCACCTGGCATGGAGAATGGTCTAACTGGGCAGGAGAACAGACAAAGCATCATGGCGGAACAAAGACAGAAACCGGAAATGATTCAAGTGCGGCGGGAAGCTATTTTGAATACACGTTCAATGGAACAGGTGTAGAGGTTTATTCTCAGAAGCATGCCAACTTTGCAAGCTTTGATATCTACGTTGATAACGTAAAGATCGGTAATTATTCACTGAATGGTTCAAGCAGCGGAGATAATCAGCAACTGATCTTCTCCAAGCCGGATCTTACAAATGGTGCGCATACGATCAAGTGTGTAGCAGTTGCACGTGATGGAAAATATCAGGTCAACCTGGATTACCTGAAGATCCTTTCACCGGGTGAAGGTGTAACGGCTGATAAGTCAGCACTCCAGACATCGATTGAGACAGGTGCGGCACTTACTAAGTCAGCATATGATGAGACAAAATGGAATGCATTTAAAACGGCTTATGATGCAGCAGTTGAGGCAATGAATGATGCGGATGCAACACAGGATGATGTGAATGCAAAGAAAGCAGCACTGGATGCGGCAATCACAGCACTTGGCACACCGGCAGTTCCTGTAGTAGAAGACCAGACAGGTTCTGCAGTTCTTGTTGAAAGCACAAAGGTTGTGCTGAAATGGGACAAGGTTTCAAGAGCAGCACAGTATCAAGTAGTTGATACAGATAACGGAATCGATATGACAGTAAGCGGCACAGCCGCAACACTGGAAAACCTGACACCGGGAACAACCTACAACTTCAAGGTATACGCCCTGAGCAATGCAGGTGAGGCATCAGCGAAGGCCATCGAGATCGGCAATGTAACAACAATTGCTGACGGAACAGTAGCAGGTGAGATCGAGTCCATTACAAAAACAGCAGTCAGTGATAATTCTGTAAAACTCACATGGACATTAAAAGAAGGTTCTTCCTTCGCAAGCTATGACGTTTATGTAAACGGTGAGCTGAAAGGCAATACCACAAAGCCAGAGTACACACTCAGTGACCTGAATGACGGTACCTATGTTGTTAAGATCGTTGCAAAGACAGCAACAGGACAGTCAGTGCTTCCGAAACAGTTCTCATTTACGATTGAGAATAACGGTGGTGGTGAGACAACAAAGAATGTACTCAGCGTAACCAATCCGGCAGGAATTTCTGTAGAAGAAGGAACTGCATTTAAGGATCTTGAATTACCGGAGAAAGTAACTGTCACAGTGACAGGAAATCTCAATGAAGAAGTAGCCGTAACATGGGCGAAAGGTGATTATCAGACAACACCGGGAACTTACACATTGGAGGGAACTCTGACAATGGGTGAGAACATGGAGAACCCGGATGGCGTGAAAGCTTCTATCCAGGTAACAGTTACAAAGAAGCAGTATGAGATCAAGTCCGTTGCAAAACTGGATAAGAAAGAAGTTGCGTACGGAACGGCTGTATCAGAACTGAAGCTTCCGACAGAGATAGAAGTAACCTATACAGACAGCACAACCGGAACAGCAGGCGTTACATGGAATACAGACAGTTACGATGGAAATACGGCAGGTGATTATACTCTGGAAGGAATCCTTTCCTTTGCAGATAATATTACAAATCCGAAGAACCTGACAGCTTCTGTAAAAGTAAAAGTTGCGAAGAAGGCAGAAGAGCCGAAGCCGGAACCGAAGAAAGAAATTAAATCCATTGTAAATGCAAAACTGGATGATATTTCTGTAAAAGAAGGAACTCTTGTAGCAGATCTCGGACTTCCGGGACAGGTTGAAGTAGAACTTAAAGACGGAACAACAGCAACCGTTAATGTTGACTGGGATCTGAGTGCTTACAAGTCAGATGTTCCGGGAACTTATACATTGACAGGAAAACTTGTTCTTGGTGATGAGTTTGAAAATCCGGATGGTCTGGAAGTTACTGTTGATGTCAAAGTAACGAAAGTCGAAGGTGACGATGACAAGAAGGACGACAGCAACAAGGATGACAACAAAAATAACGGCAATAAGAATGATGGCAACAGCGGTACAAATACTGGCAACAATACAGGAAATAATACCGCAGGTTCTACATCAGGATCAAATGCCGGAACAACTTCATCCAACAAAGCTGCAAAGACCGGAGATGCTGCTCCACTGATCCTGTGGGGAGCTGCGGCAATGCTGGCAGCAGGTGCAGCCGTTACAGTTGTAACACGCAGACGTAAAAGAAGATAAAGATTCTTTCCGCAAGGTAAGATGAAAGAAAAGAAAATTTGAGAATTTTCTGTAAAAGAAAAGGAGTATCGCGATGTGCGGTACTCCTTTTTTGTCTAAGATTTTTCAGATCACTGGTTCCGCAGAAACTGCTTGCGGTAGGCAGTCGGTGTCATGCCACAGGATTTACGGAAACACTGCGTAAAGTAACTGGAGGAAGAAAATCCACATTGCTGTGCGATCTGTGCAAGACTCATATCTGTGGAAGTCAGCAGTTCCTGACTGGTAAAGATCCGCTTCTGAGTCAGATAATTCATCGGCGAGATTCCATAAGTTTCTGTGAAGGTATGAGAAAAATAGTACTTGTTGATCTGTGCGATCTCTGAGAGCTTATCCAACGTAATATTTTCCCGAAAAGAAGAATCAATATAACGCTTTGCCCGGCTGCATTCCCGGGATTCCATTTTATGGAATGGAAAGATCTCCACAGAAGAGGAAGCGTAGCGGGAAAGATGGACGACCAGAATGTTCAGCAGATTCTGGCAGACCTTTTCGTAATCCTTCTGAGAGTTCTCTGTCTCTTCCAGGATCGTACGGAAATAGAAATCAAGCTGATCTTTCATTTCATCGGAGTGGAACAGAAGATATTCATTTGCATCGTCAATGACAAAATTCAGACCATCTACACCCAGTACGATATATTCCAGCGGATCTTCGAGGCTGGATTTTTCGGTGTGGGTGATATTCGGATTGATCACGATCAGATCGTGTTTTGCGATCGGAAAGGTTTCGTCTTCAACAAGAAAACTGCCGCTTCCTGACAGCACGAAAAAAAGTTCTGTGAAATAATGTGTGTGCGGATAACTGCTCCAGTCCTCTTCGTATTTTGAATAGGTAGAATACAGAAGATGACAGGTGTGGTCATGCCTTAAGGGGGAAGTAAAAGTATGTCGTATATTACCCATAAGTGTCCTCCACAAAATTTAGAAATATTGTCTTGAAAACGATTTCAAGTGGTTATACAACCAATTATGCAAATATTATAAAGAATTTTAGAAGCCGATTCAACAGGATTCGGGAGAGTTTGGCAAAAAAAGAGAACTTTTTTTATCTCCGTGTGTGAAAAAATAACAAAAGAATATGAAAAAACATTTTTTAAGTCATATGATATGGTGGTATTGGAAAATATCCCAAAAAGCAAGATTTATAAAAAAAAAGGCAAAAAGAAAGGTTGAAAAAGAGGGAGAAATAGTATATGATAGACATACCAAGTAAAACTGGAAAAAGTTATAAGGAGGAACTATTTAAATGAAAAAGAAAAAACTTATCAGCCTTGTGCTGGCAGGTACTATGGTTTTCGGACTTGCAGCATGTGGATCCAATGGGGGAGACAAGAAATCTGAAGGAGATTCTTCAGACAGCGATAAGGTAGTAAAGGTTGCAGTAGTTGAGACAGCATACGGTGCAGATATGTGGAACGATGTTGCAGCTGCATTCGAAAAAGAGACAGGTGTTAAGGTTGAACTTACAATCGACAAGAACATCGAGGATGTCATTCAGCCACAGATGAAATCTGGAGAGTATCCGGACGTGATCATGAGAGCTGTTGGTTCTGAGTCAGCTATCACAGAGACATTCATCAAGGACAACAACGTAGAGGAACTTACAGACGTTCTTGATATGACTGTACCGGGTGAGGATGCTAAGGTTGGAGATAAGATCCTTCCAGGATTCACAGAGAACTCCATCGTTAATCCTTACGGAGACGGAAAGACATACCTGATGCCAATGTTCTACTCACCATGTGGACTGTTCTACGATGCAAACCTGTTCAAGACAAAAGGATGGGATGTACCGGAGACATGGGATGACATGTGGGCACTTGCTGACAAGGCAAAAGCTGACGGAATCTCACTCTTCACATATCCTACAACAGGATACTTTGATGCATTCTTCTATGCATTACTGCATGAGACAATGGGATCAGAGGACTTTACAAAGGCTCTGAACTATGCTGAAGGAATCTGGGATACAGACGGAGCTAAGAAGGCATTCGATATCGTTACAAAGCTTGCTACTACTGTTGAGCCTACAACAACAGCAAATGCTAACGACAACGACTTCCGTAACAACCAGCAGCTTGTTCTTGATGACAAAGCTCTGTTCATGCCAAATGGTAACTGGGTAATCGGTGAGATGGCAGATGCTCCGAGAGCAGACGGATTCGAGTGGGGATTCACAGCTCTTCCGGCAGTAGAGAAAGACGGAGAGAGAGCTTCCTATACATTCTTCGAGCAGATCTGGATGCCATCAAGTGCTGAACACAAAGATCTTGGAAAAGAATTTATCGCTTATATGTACTCTGATGCAGCAGCAGATATCTTCGCTAAATCTGGAGCAATCCAGCCAATCGAAGGAATGTCTGACAAGCTTGACGGAGACAACAAACTGTACTACTCAATCTATGATACAGGTGCTGTAGCTGTTATGGATGCATTCGCTACAACAGATCCAGTAGAAGGTGTAACAGTTCGTACAACATTCTTTGATCCGGTTAACTCTCTTGTAACTGGTGACAAGACAGAAGACGACTGGGTAAATCAGATTAAGACAGATAGCGACAAACTTCGTGCTGCTTTAAAATAATCTGAATAAGTTACCGGGAATTTCCTTACAACTATAAAATGATTTGGAAGGAATCTCACAGGTGAGGCAGGCGGTGAAATCTCTTCACCGCCTGTTTTAATGCCGATATCTGCTATGACGGTATGAATAGCCGTTGGATGGCGGCGGTTATTCAATGAAACGGATTTATAGAATTGGAGATGAACCAATGAAAGAAAGAAAAGGCAAGGGGCTGTTTGTATTCTGTTGCCTGGCCCCGGCAGCAATATTATTTATCTTATTTATGATTGTTCCTACGATCGAAATCTTCCGTATTTCCTTATATAAATGGGGCGGATATACAGATAACAAGACATTTGTAGGACTGAGCAACTTTAAATCGTTGTTACAGAATCAGAAGTTCTATCAGGCGTTCCAGAACCAGATTCTTCTGATTGTATTAGTTACGATCATTACATTTGCATTTGCGTTAGTGTTTGCATACATACTTTCAAGAGAAAAAATCAAAGGACAGGGATTCTTCAGAGTAATCTTCTATATCCCGAATATCCTTTCAATCGTAGTTATCAGTGCTATCTTTTCTGCTATCTACAAACCAAATACAGGACTTCTGAATTCCATCATCGGAATCTTCAAGCACAGTGATGATCAGATCCTCTGGCTTGGTGATCAGAAGGTAGTTATTTACAGTATTGTGATCGCCATGGTATGGCAGGCCATTGGATATTACATGGTAATGTATATGGCAAGTATGGCGAACGTATCAGAGAGTCTGTACGAATCTGCCAGCCTTGAAGGAGCAGGTAAGATTTATCAGTTCTTTACAATTACGATTCCGTTGATCTGGACAAACATCAGAACAACACTTACATTCTTCGTAATCAGTACGATCAACATGAGTTTCCTTCTCGTTACAGCAATGACGAGTGGTGGACCGGACGGAGCTTCCAGCGTATTCCTGAGCTATATGTACCAGGAGGCTTATACAAACTCTTCATATGGATATGGTATGGCAATCGGTGTATCAGTATTCCTGTTCTCCTTTGCACTTGCCGGACTGCTGAACGTTGCAACAAAACGTCAGGAAGTAGAAATTTAAGGAAAGGGGAATCGGAATGGAAAAGAATACATCAAAAAAACCGTTTGGCTTTAGTAAACTGATTGTGTATATTTGCCTGATTCTTCTTGCAATTACAATCATCGTGCCGGTAGCATGGGTCTTCCTTGCATCGGTAAAGCAGAATAAGGAATTCTACGGAAATCCGTGGACACTTCCTGAGAAACTTTATTTTCAGAACTTTGTAGATGCCTGGACGAAAGCAGACATGGGATCTTACATCTTGAACTCTGTGATTGTTACAGCACTTGCGATTGCAATGCTGATCGCAGTTGCACTTCCGGCAGCTTATGTACTGTCAAGATTTAAGTTCCGTACATGTAAGTTCTGGAATCTGCTCTTCATGGCAGGACTTTTCATCAACGTAAGTTACATCGTAGTACCGATCTTCCTTATGTTGAACAACTGGGACAAGTCACTCAGACAGATGATCGGAAGAGGCTTCTTCCTAAATAACTTGTTCATATTGGCGGTTGTATATATGGCAACGGCACTTCCGTTCACAATCTACCTGCTGTCAGGATACTTCAGTGGTCTTGCAAAAGACTTCGAGGAAGCAGCTTATGTGGATGGTGCAGGATACTTTACGACAATGGTTAAGATCATCTTCCCGATGGCAAAACCAAGTATCGTAACGATCATTCTTTTCAACTTCCTGTCATTCTGGAATGAGTATGTAATTTCCATGACATTGCTGACAGATGCCAAGTTGAAGACTCTGCCGGTAGGTCTTATGAACCTGATGGCTGCTCAGAAATCAGCAGTTCAGTATGGTCAGATGTACGCAGGACTGGTTATCGTTATGCTTCCTGTTCTGATTCTGTATATGTGTGTACAGAAGACACTTACTCAGGGAATGACTCTGGGTGGATTGAAAGGTTAAGGAGGTATTTACAATGAATGAAAGAACTAAAAAGATTATCACTGCGATTGTTGTTATCGTGATTTTCGTTGTTTGTATCGGCCTTATCATTGTCGGACAGAGAAATATCGGACCAAAGGGTCTTCTTACTGAGATCGTAGGTCTTGCAGGTCTGGTCGGACTGCTGGCATTTTACAACAGCAAATATAAATAATTGTCTACATTGCAGGAAGGATACCTGTGATAAGAAAGCATAAGGAAATCTGCCGATGGCAGATTTCCTTATATAAACTAAAAATCAGAGTATTTAAAGAATAGAAGAGGATAATTCAATGGAGAAATCAAAAGGACTCGTTACAATTCCTACTGACCTGGACGTAGTGCCACAGACACTGGAATTAATGAAGCTTTGGGGTGCTGATGCAATCCGTGATTGCGATGGAACAGATTTCCCTACAGAGCTGAAAGATGCAGATGCAGAAATTTATTCAACATATTATACAACTCGTAAAGATAATGCATGGGCTGAAGCCAATCCGGAAGAAATTCAGCAGATGTATGTTATGACACCTTTCTATACAGCAGAGTCTGAAACTCTTGAAGTGGAAGTAATGAAGGGACTTTACCCGGATATGCTGAAACCGAATACAAGAGATGATATCAAACGTTGGTGGGAAGTAATCGACAGAACAACAGGAGAAGTTGTTCCGACAGATAAATGGGACTACAGTGAAGAGACAGGAAAGGTTACACTTGCTGCTGTTCCGTTCCATGAGTATACAGTAAGTTTCCTTGCTTATATTATGTGGGATCCGGTGCATATGTACAATGCAGTTACAAATGACTGGAAAGATGTTGAGCATCAGATCACATTTGATGTACGTCAGCCAAAGACGCATGAATATACAATGAAGCGTCTTAGAAAGTTTATTGAGGATCATCCGTATGTAAACGTACTTCGTTTTACCACATTCTTCCATCAGTTCACACTGATCTTTGATGAGCTTGCAAGAGAGAAATATGTAGACTGGTATGGATATTCAGCTTCTGTAAGCCCATATATCTTAGAGCAGTTTGAGAAAGAAGTCGGATACAAGTTCCGTGCTGAGTATATTATCGATCAGGGATACTACAACAACCAGTACCGTATTCCGAGCAAAGAGTATCAGGATTTCCAGGCATTCCAGAGAAGAGAAGTTGCCAAGATCGTAAAAGAGATGGTAGACATTACTCATGAGTGTGGAAAGAAAGCCATGATGTTCCTGGGAGATCACTGGATCGGAACAGAGCCGTTCATGGAAGAGTTCAAGACACTTGGACTTGACGCAGTTGTAGGTAGTGTGGGAAATGGTTCTACATTAAGACTGATCAGCGATATTGACGGAGTAAAATATACAGAAGGACGTCTTCTTCCGTATTTCTTCCCGGATGTATTCCATGAGGGTGGAGATCCTGTAAAAGAGGCACGTTATAACTGGGTAACAGCAAGAAGAGCTATCTTAAGAAAGCCAATCGACAGAATCGGATACGGCGGATACTTAAAGCTTGCACTTGACTTCCCGGATTTTATTGATTATGTATCACAGGTATGTGATGAGTTCCGTACACTGTATGATAATGTAAAAGGCACAACACCTTTCTGTGCTAAGAAGGTAGCAGTTCTTAACTGCTGGGGTAAGATGAGAGCATGGGGATGCCACATGGTACATCATGCACTGTATCAGAAGCAGAACTATTCTTATGCAGGAATCATCGAGTCTCTGTCAGGAGCACCGTTTGATGTGAAGTTCATCAGTTTCCAGGATATTCTGGATGACAGCTCCATCTTAGATGACATTGATGTTCTTATCAATGTGGGGGATGCTGATACAGCACATACAGGTGGAGACTGGTGGGTAAATCCACACATCGTTGAGGCTGTCAGAAAGTTTGTTTACAACGGCGGTGGTATCATTGGTGTAGGTGAGCCGACAGGACATCAGTTCCAGGGACGTTTCTTCCAGCTTGCAGATGTATTTGGAGTTGAAGAAGAGCATGGATTTACTCTTGGTTATGATAAATATAACTGGGATGAGCATGAGCATTTCATTCTGGAAGAGACAGAGAGTGTTGATTTCGGTGAGGGCAAGAAGAATATCTATGCACTTGCAGGATCTACAATCCTTGTTCAGAAGGACAAAGAAGTTCAGATGGCTGTTAATGAATATGGGAAAGGACGTGCTGTATATATCAGCGGACTTCCGTACAGCTTTGAGAACAACCGTGTTCTTCATCGTGCGATCATGTGGAGTACTCACAGCGAGGATGAGCTGAAGAAATGGTTCAGCACAAACTACAATGTGGATGTACACGCATATCCGAAGAATAACAAATACTGCGTAGTAAATAATACAGATGATCCGCAGAGTACAACAATCTATCGTGGAGATGGAAGCAGTTTCGATCTTGAGATGGAGCCGAACGGAATCATCTGGTACGAGATCCAGTAATTGAGGATTTGAATTTAATGTGAATTTCGAGAGCTGAAATATCCAAAAGATATAAAAGCGGATCGGAAAGTATAAATCGGAGATGATCCGGGTAATAGAAATGCCGCATACCTGCTGAGTAAATCAGAGGTGTGCGGCATTTACTTTTGGGAGTAAATTTGCTATGATAAGAGCGTTAAGCATGATAGCTGGACGAATCTTTTGCCCGGCATAATTTTTTAAAAAGAAAGGAATAGAGGAATGAAAATCGGAATTGGAAATGACCATTCAGCACTGGAACTGAAAGCAGAGATTATTGAACTTCTGAAAGAGAAGGGACATGAAGTAGTAGATTATGGGACAAATTCACCGGAGAGCTGTGATTATCCCGTTTATGGAGAGAAAGTGGGACGTGCAGTTGCATCAGGAGAAGTTGAAAGAGGAATCCTGATCTGTGGAACAGGTCTTGGTATTTCACTGGCTGCGAACAAAGTAAAAGGGGTTCGTGCGGCCGTATGCAGTGAGCCGTTTACAGCCAAGATGTCCAGAGCTCATAATAACTGCAATATTCTTGCCTTTGGTGCGAGGGTTGTCGGTGCAGAACTGGCTAAGATGATTGTGGAGACATGGCTTGATACAGAGTTTGAGGGTGGCCGTCATCAGAGAAGAGTGGATATGCTGATGGATATTGAAAACCGGAATGAGTAAGGTGTGGGTATGAATGTATACACACTCTCTCAATGGCTTTTATTTTTCTTTTTATACAGTTTTTTTGGATGGATCTGGGAGAGCTGTTATGTATCGCTAAGGGAACACCGATGGGTAAACCGTGGATTTATGCACGGTCCAATGCTCCCACTGTATGGTTCGGGAGCTGTCAGTGTACTGATTATTACGTTGCCGGTGAGAGATAATCTGCCGCTGGTATTCATCATGGGGATGATAGGAGCGACATTGCTGGAATTTTTTACGGGGATGGTCATGGAATCCCTGTTCCATGTCAGATACTGGGATTACAGCCATCTGAAATTCAATGTAAAGGGATATATCTGTCCGGTTGCTTCTCTGTGCTGGGGCGTTTTCTCTATTATGATGGTGAAAGTTGTGCATATTCCGATTGAAGAAGTGATTCTGAAAATTCCGATGGCGATCGCAGACGGACTTGCATTTGTTCTTACGGTTGTGGCTGCGGTGGATTTCACCCAGTCTTTCAACGAGGCAATGGATATGAAGAAGATGCTTGCCCAGTTGGATGAGACGAAAGTTCAGATCCGGAAGCTGCAGGAGCGGATCAGAGAGGCGTCAGAAGACATGTCCGAAAAACTTCGTACAGCAGCAGGAGAGGTGCCTGAAAAGCTTCGCAGTGCAGCAGCAACAGCAGGCGAGATGCCGGGAAGATTGCGTACAGCAGCAGGGGACCGCTCCGAAAAGCTTCGTACAGCAGCAGGGAACCGCTCCGAAAAGTTCCGTACAGCAGCAGGAGATGTACCGGAAAAGCTTCGCCTGGAGCTGGCAGAATTAAAAGAAAATGCGGCAAAAGAACTGCAGAAGATCTTATCCAGATCGGACGAGACTCATGCAGGAGCGATGAAGCAGCTGCGTAGAAACCCGACAGCAGCATCTTCAAGATTTAAAGATGTACTGGAGGAATTAAAGAAGTATACGGAAAAAGATAAGTAGACAGACGGGAAGGTGAAGTCATGACAAAGAAGCAGAGGGCATTAGAAGTGATCGAGAGATTGAAAATGGAATATCCGGATGCAGACTGTACTCTGGATTATGATGAGGCATGGAAATTGCTGGTCAGTGTCAGACTTGCCGCACAATGTACTGATGCAAGGGTGAATGTAGTTGTAGAAGGACTTTTTGAAAAGTATCCGAATGTAGTCGCTCTTGCAGATGCAGCGGTGGAGGATATAGAGGAAATTGTCCGCCCCTGTGGACTGGGGAAGAGCAAGGCACGTGATATCAGTGCCTGTATGAAAATGCTGCGGGATGAGTATGGCGGTAAAGTGCCGGAGGATTTCGATGCATTGTTAAAACTCCCGGGGGTGGGCAGAAAGAGTGCAAATCTCATCATGGGAGATGTATTTGGAAAGCCGGCAATCGTCACAGATACCCATTGTATCCGTCTTGTGAACCGGATCGGTCTTGTAGATGGGATAAAAGAACCTAAAAAGGTGGAGATGGCATTATGGAAGATCATTCCAGCGGAAGAGGGAAGTGATTTCTGTCACAGACTGGTGTGGCATGGAAGGGAAGTCTGCACAGCGAGAACAAAGCCACATTGTGAGCGTTGCTGCCTGGCTGATATCTGTAAAAAGAACGGTGTATCATAGAATCGATGGAATCATAGATAAAGATATCTGAAATGATATACAGTAAAAAATCCGCAGGGACGAACCTGGAAAGTTCGCTCTGCGGATTTTCTGCTGATAAAGAAAGAAGGGATTCATTACGGTGAATAAAGCCCCTCTCTGATACGTTGCAGAATGGATTACAGTTCGATGTAGCTGTTACCTCCTGCACATGCATAATATGCTTTTTTATCCTCAGGTTTTACATAGATCTTAAGATCAGCACTGTCCATGCCTTCTGCCTTGCATTTCTCAAGAATCTGTGAGGCAAGCTCTTCAGCATTGTAGTCAGCTCCCTGATACTGGATGTAAAGATCATATGCTGCAGACGGCTGGGAAACCGGTGCTGTAGTCTCTGCAGCAGGAGCTACGTCATCTGCCTTAACCGTGGAAACAGTTGCAACTGTGACTGAAGCCTGGGAAACTGCGGATTCATTCATTCTTTTTAATTTCTTTTTATCAGTTCTTCTGCTCATGATTTTATCCCCTTTTCTTTTTTCGTTCGACGCTTACTATGATGTCGGGGTCAAAAGCCCCCGACTTTGATGCCTACGGATTGCTCCGTGCTACGCACTCCCACAATCCTACCCAATATTCGCATATCGTGGGATTATCATCCCACTTTTATGCTCATATCGGGGCGGGTCCTAAGGTCTTTCACCCACCTATGAGCAAGCTCATGTGGGCTTAGACCTTTTGACCCTGGCATCTTACTATTATATAACGTGTCTGCTGAGAAGTCAAAAAACTTTCGGAATATTTTCTGTAACAGGTGAAAAGACCGAGAAAAGATCACATAGCAGAGAACAGACAACCAGGCGATCTACTGCTTTGTCATACTCTGGATCGCACGGATAAATTCAAGATCCTCCGGTTTTAATTTGAGGTTCGTCTCAAAATGCTTTCCCTCGGGAGTGGTGACGGACATTTCGAGAAGCGTGCCTTCTTCGAGAGCCTCGCGGGTTACAGCCCCAAGGAAAAGAGGAAACTTAGGATGATTGGAACGAAAAAGATCAAGATGCTTTTTTAACTCTTGCAACTTTCCTAATTGTGAAAAATTCATAATATACTCCATTCCGTCATATTGAAATAACGCTTTTTTGGGTCGGATCTACCGATAAGTAACATGATATACATTCTGATTCAAAATAGCAATAAAAAAAGTATAAAAAATACTTGCAAAAATAAAAATAATATGATATTATATCATTCGTGTCAGAGATGACGCGGGTGTAGTTCAATGGTAGAACACCAGCCTTCCAAGCTGGATACGTGGGTTCGATTCCCATCACCCGCTTCTTTTTTTATTTTTCTAAAAATTCTCTTAAATCTGCGTTTCTTCTTATATTCCTGTTATTCCCTTGTTGTATTCTTGAATGTAGATATGATATACTTAAAAGAGTTTACTTTTGGATAAAGAATGAAATAAAGGAGCAATGAACGATGAGACTTGATGTGACGGATAACCCGGTAATAAGTGGTATGTCAAGAATATTCGATATGATGTGTCTGAATGTGCTTTGGCTGGTCTGCTCTCTTCCGATTTTTACGATCGGTGCATCTACGACAGCGATGTATACGGTGATGCTGAAGGTTGTAAAGAATGAGGAAGGATATATTGTAAAAGGCTTTTTTAAGGCATTTAAAGAGAATTTTAAAAAGAGTACGATCATCTGGCTGATCCTGCTGGTGATCGGGGGTTTCCTGGGGGCAGATTTATATCTGACGAGTTCGGCCAAAGGTTCTGTGGGAATGGCGTTAAGAGCGATCTTTGCAGCACTGGAACTGCTAGTACTTGCAGTCGGGATTTATGCATTTGGACTGACCGCGCGATATGAGAACAGTATCAAGGGAACCATCCGTAATGCATTGACGCTGACACTGGCAAGATTTCCGTCTTCCATACTGATGGTAGCCATCATGATAGCGTTGATCGGTATATCAATATGGAATCTCCAGTTGATCACATTTGCTCTTCCATTTTGGGCATTATTTGGAGTTTCGATCATTTTCTGGATCAACTCAAAGTTATTAAGAAGAATTTTTGCAGGAATTGAAGATCATACAGAGGAGGAAGTAGAAGAATGAACTTTTTAGAAGAGAGAATTATGAAGGACGGTGTTGTAAAAGAAGGAAATGTCCTGAAAGTAGACAGTTTCCTGAACCATCAGATGGATATTCACCTGTTGAATGAGATGGGAGCAGAGTTTAAAAGAAGATTTGCAGATAAGCAGATCAACAAGATTCTGACGATCGAGGCATCCGGGATCGGAATTGCCTGTATCGCAGCTCAGCATTTTGATGTGCCGGTCGTATTTGCAAAGAAATCCCAGAGCATCAATTTAGATGGTGATATGTATGTGGCAGAGGTAGAGTCGTTTACTCATAAGTGTAAGAACCATGTGATCGTGGCACAGAAGTTCCTTTCTCCGGAAGATCATGTACTGCTTATTGATGATTTTCTTGCAAATGGCTGTGCATTACAGGGACTGATCCAGATCGTGCAGTCGGCAGGTGCTACTGTAGAGGGAATCGGGATCGCAGTGGAGAAAGGTTTCCAGTCGGGTGGAAGGATGATCCGTAATCTCGGATTCCAGTTAGAGTCACTGGCGATCGTTGACGGAATGGACGCGGCGACAGGTGAGATCACATTCAGAGAGCAGCCACAGTGGGATGCGAAGTAAATAGATAAAAATGAACCGGTCTTTGAATGAAAAGGCCGGTTTTTCTTTAGAAAATCTTTGGAAACTTGTATCTGAGACCTTTAGATTTAGCAGCTAATATAAGGATATGCAGGAGGGAAAAGCAATGGAAATGAATCATGTACTGGTAGTAGAGGACGATAAAGAGATCAGGGAAGGCGTAAAGATCTATCTGAAAAGTCAGGGATATGAAGTGTACGAGGCTGCGGATGGTATAGAGGGGTTGAAAGTACTGGAAAAAGAGGAGATCCATCTGGCGATCGTGGATATTATGATGCCGAGACTGGACGGAATACGGATGACGATGAAATTAAGGGAAAAGTATGATTTCCCGGTTATTATGTTATCGGCAAAGTCAGAGGAAGTAGATAAGGTGATGGGACTGAATATTGGGGCAGATGATTATGTGACGAAACCTTTTACACCGATGGAGCTGATGGCGAGGGTCAATTCCCAGCTCAGAAGATACCGGAAATTTATGGAGCGGCTTGCACCGAGGGAAAATATCCATGTGATCGGAGGTCTGGAGATCAACGAGGATACGGTGGAAGTATCTGTGGACGGAGAGCCGGTCAGACTGACACCGATCGAGTACAAAATTCTGCTGTTGCTTGCAAAAAATCCGGGAAGAGTTTTTTCTTCAGAGGAAATTTATGAGCGTGTATGGCAGGAAAAAGCGATCAATACGGATACGATTATGGTACACGTAAGAAATATCAGAGAGAAGATTGAACTTGATCCAAAAAATCCGAAATATTTAAAGGTGGTGTGGGGCGTTGGTTACAAAATTGAAAAGCAGGGATAATCTGAAGTATCTGATCCTGGTGATCCTGATCTGTATCTGTTCAACCGTATTGCTCAGTCGGTATGGATCGTTTTACGAGGCAGGAGAAAAGGCTCAGAAAGAGAAGGCAGATTCTATGGAAAATGTCATTTCTGATATGGGTGACGGACTTGCGATCGGAAACTGTATTCTGGACAATGAAATATCCGGAGGGCGAGAGCAGTCGGAGCTGTTGGAAGAATATGGAATGTCTCAGTTTAATCTGCTGAAAAAATATATGGAGTACGGGGCATTTGACCGAAATGGAGAGAGTCTTTTAAAGAGTACGTCGGATTCTGTGGCAACAAGGCTTCTGTCGGATTCGGATTCCATTTATGGTATTCGGGTGGCATATACTTATGATGCGGATGGGGAACTGTCAGATATTGAAGTGTCAGGCAGCAGGCTGACACCGGAAGAAGAATATGAGGCAGAGCAGAGCTTTTTAGCTGATGTACGGTTTATGGAAGATGCTTATGGGATTGAATTATCCGGTGGACAGAGTATGACGCTTATTTATGGAATGTCGGCTGCGAATGTAGAGAGTTATGCTGAAAATTTTTATGAAGATCAGAGAAGCGGGGATATGGTCATATGGTATAGTGGACTGAGCCGTTCTGTCAACTGCATGATGCTTTTGCTGGCAGTGGCTGCGGCACTTCTTCCGACACTTTTAAGGACGGAAGAATATAAAGGAAAGATTTTCCGCGTACCATTTGAAGGAGTCATATTGATTCTGATTGCTATTTTTGGATGGAGTGCCGACTGGCTGTACTATCCGGCAAATATTCTCTGCAGGACAGTCGATGGGACATTGGTGCATATGATAAGACCATTCCGGCAAATGGCAGAGATAGGAATTAATTTGGCGATGTGGAGCGGTATTTTTCTGATTCTCTGCTGGGCAGGGGCGTGTCTTTGTGGTATATTCACAAGAAAGAGAGCATACTGGAAGGAGCAGACGCTGACCAGCATGCTGATCCGGTGGAAAAATCAGCATGAATTGCATATGGGAAAAGATTTTGTGAGCCTGGTAAAAGGGATCATGAAAAGGCTGAAAAAGCTGGTACGAAAGCAGTATGATGCTCTGACCCATATAGACTTCCGTGATAAGACGCATAAAGCAATCTTAAGAATTGTTATAGTGAATTTTGTTATACTTGTAGTGGTTGAATTGGTCAGCCTGATGTGCGGATTTGAATTTTATGCACTGGTGATCTACTCGATTGTACTGTTCCTGATCCTGAGAAAGTTTTTCCGGGATGTACAGAGAAAGTATCAGATGCTGCTTCATGCGACAAATGAACTGGCAGAAGGAAATCTTGATGTGGTGATCGAGGGGGATGCAGGAGTTTTCATGCCGATACAGAAGGAGCTGTGCAGGATCCAGCAGGGATTCAAAAAGGCAGTGGATGAAGAGGTAAAAAATGAGCGGATGAAGACGGAACTGGTGACGAATGTTTCACATGATCTGCGGACACCGCTGACTGCCATTATCACTTATACAGATCTTCTGAAAAATGAGACAGATCCGGAAAAGCAGAAAGAGTATATTGAGGTACTGGAGCGGAAATCTTTCCGGCTCAAAGTGCTGATCGAGGATTTATTTGAGATCAGTAAAGCAGCAAGCAAGAGTGTGAAGATGAATTATATGCAGGTTGATCTGGTGGGGCTGATCCGGCAGGTGGAGCTGGAAAATGATTCTAAGATCCAGGATGCAAAGCTGGAGTTCCGCTGGAAATTGCCGGATCATAAGGTGATTATGTGGCTGGACAGTGAAAAGACCTACCGCATTTTTGAAAATCTGATCGTGAATATCACAAAGTATGCCATGGCACAGACGAGAGTTTATATAGAAATGAAAGAGTTTTCGGATAAAGTCAGCATTTCTATGAAAAATGTATCAGCAACAGAACTGGATTTTGATGTGAATGAGATCACGGATCGGTTTGTCCGTGGCGATTCTTCAAGAAATACAGAAGGATCAGGACTGGGACTTGCGATTGCAAAAAGCTTTATTGAATTGCAGCATGGTACGTTGCAGATTACGACAGAGGCAGATCTCTTCAAGGCTGAGATCGTGCTGCCCAGGCTGAGCGAGGGACAGACCGGGCAGACAGAAGTTTAAAATAACTGCTGCAGAAAGCATGGAAGGACAAAATACTGAAAATTAAATAGCTGTAGCAGTGGCGGATTATAAAAGGTAGTAACAAAGATGAAAGAGGTACAGGGGATAGAGTTTCACCCGGGGAGTAAAGAAGAATTACTTCCCGGGTCTTCGGCAGATTATGCAGGAAATATGTAAATAGAATCTGATATGCAAGACTTGACTTTTCAACAGATGTCACTCAAAATGAAAAGAAAAGAGGAGGTCTTGGGTATGAGATACGAAATAAAAGGTGATACACTTCCTGTTGTTGTCTGCTATCTGGAGGGCGGAGAGCAGATGATCACGGAACGCGGCTCTATGAGCTGGATGTCTCCGAATATGAAGATGGAGACTACAACGAATGGCGGGATTGGAAAAGCGTTTGGGCGTATGTTTTCAGGCGAGGCGATGTTTCAGAATCGTTATACAGCAATGGGTGGAAATGGGATGATTGCGTTTGCATCCAGTTTTCCAGGACAGATTCTTGCCCGTCAGATCGTTCCGGGACAGGAGCTGATCGTTCAGAAAACAGGATTCCTTGCATCGGAGGCAGGGGTCAGTCTTTCGGTTTATTTTCAGAAAAAGTTAGGAGCAGGGTTTTTCGGTGGAGAAGGATTTATTATGCAGAGACTGTCAGGAAATGGAATGGCTTTTCTGGAATTTGATGGTCATGTCGTGCAGTATGATCTTCAGCCGGGACAGCAGATCGTCGTGGATACAGGGTATCTTGCAGCAATGGAAGGGTCATGCAGTATAGAGGTTCAGACCGTGCCGGGACTGAAAAATATGGTCTTTGGTGGAGAGGGCGTTTTCAATACAGTAGTAACAGGACCGGGGCGGGTCTGGCTGCAGACGATGCCGATCTCTAATGTAGCAGGTGAGATCCTGAAATTTATGCCGTCAGGTAAATAGGGGATTGAAAGGATGAAAATAGTTACGATAGTTTGGATCCTGCTGGCGGTTCTTTGTGGCGGATATGGAATCCTGATCCGGGCGATTGGTTCGGGAACCGGTTTCTTTCTTGTATGGATCGCACTGGCAGTCATCTTCGTGGGATGTTCGGCAGCAGCACAGGCTGGATTGTGGGGAATCATGCCACAGTTTTTGCGGAGAGTGACATTGGTATTGTTATGTCTGATACTGGTGCTTTTTACAGGAATCGGTGGCTGCATCGGAAGTAAAATGAATACAGAAGGGAAACCGGGACTGGACTATATCATTGTTCTTGGGGCACAGATCTATGAGCGTGGTCCAAGTGCGGTTTTAAGGTTTCGTCTGGATAAAGCAGTGGAATATTTAAATGAAAATCCACGGACCAAATGTATTGTATCAGGTGGAAAAGGCAGCAATGAACCCTGTTCCGAGGCAGAAGGAATGGAAAAATATCTGATCCGGCAGGGAATCCCGGAAGAACGGATTTTGAAAGAAGAGAAGTCGAAGACGACAGCTGAAAATATCAAATATAGCAAAAAGTTCATAAAAAGCAAGGAATCAGTTGGCATCGTCACGAATAACTTTCATATGTTTCGTGCGTTGCAGATTGCAAAAAGCCAGGGGCTGGAAGACCCGTCAGGAATTGCTGCAGAATCGACAGCATTGTATCTGCCGAATAATGTGCTAAGAGAGATACTGGCAGAGATCAAGTATTTGATTTTTTAGAAAAGAACATATAAGATGTCAGGGTCAAAAGGTCTGAAACCACGTGTGCTTGCACACTGGTGGTAGAATGACCTTGAGACCCGCCCCGATATGAGCATAAAAGTGGGGCGTAAGCACCATGATATGCGAATAGCGGGTAGGATTGTGGGGCTTTTGCCCCAAACATCCATATAAGGATAAGATAAAATGAGACAGACAGGGAATACCCGAAAGGAGAAGGCAGTTCTCTGTCTGTCTTATTTTTATGAGAATCAATCGTATTACAGGTTATCTTCAGTCTCAGAACCGGAAGTCTCTCCGGTTATCCTGCTCAATCAGTCTGAGGTTTTCAAGCACGATCTTTCTTGCTTTTTCATTCGGAACATTCAGGACTTCCTTTTCAATCAGCCGGTTTCCGATTGCTGCCGTTTCAGGAGAGGCATAGTCTGTCAGATATTCTTTCAGTGTCATCAGGGCATTTGGGTGGCAGCAGTTCTGGATCTGTCCACTTTTACACAGCGACATGAAGCGGTCACCGGTACGGCCTTCCCGGTAACAGGCAGTACAGAAGCTGGGGATATAATCCATTTCCATAAGCCAGCGGACGACTTCATCCAGTGTCCGGGTGTCGCTGACGTCAAATTGTTCCGATTTTTCATCTTCAGGTTCAGGTTCGCAGTAACCACCGACGCTGGTACGTGATCCGCCGCTGATCTGAGAAATACCAAGATGAAGAACACGTTCTCTTGACTGCTGATTCTCCCGGGTGGAAATGATCATTCCGGTATAGGGAACTGCAATACGGATGCAGGCAACGATCTTGGCAAAGGTATCATCATCAATTCCATTGTCAAACTGGTCAGGATCAATATCATCGGCATGTCTGAGCCGTGGAACGCTGATGGTATGCGGGCCGACTCCGAATGCGGCTTCAAGATGTTCTGCATGCATGAGCAGTCCGGCAAATTCATAGCGATATTTGTCAAGCCCGAACAAAACTCCGAGGCCGACATCATCAATTCCACCCTGCATTGCCCGATCCATGGCTTCGGTGTGATAATTGTAGTCATGCTTTGGTCCGGTCGGATGAAGTGACAGGTAACTTTCCTTATGGTAGGTTTCCTGAAAGAGAATATAAGTTCCGATCCCTGCCTCTTTGAGCAGTCGGTAATGATCGACAGTTGTTGCTGCAATATTGATATTGACCCGGCGGATCGCTCCATTTCTGTGGTGGATACTGTAGATGGTCCGGATACATTCTAAATAGTAGTCCATGGTATTACGGACTGGGTCTTCGCCTGCTTCCAGGGCAAGACGTTTATGTCCCATATCCTGGAGGGCAATGACCTCTTTCCGTATTTCTTCCTGCGATAACTGTTTCCTTGCGATATGCTTATTTTTGGCATGATAAGGGCAGTAAGTACATCCATTGATACAGTAATTTGACAGGTAAAGTGGTGCAAACATCACAATTCGGTTTCCATAGAAATCTTTTTTGATCTGTTCTGCAAGCCGGAAGATCTCTTCATTTTTTTCCGGGATCGGACAGGCAAGAAGCACGGAGGCTTCCCGGTGTGACAATCCTTTTCTTTTTTTTGCTTTTTGAATAATAGAATCGATCAGGGTACTATTTTCTTTATTTTGATCTGCATAGGCAAGTGTATCAAGAATCTCTTCATGATTAATGAAATCATCTGCACAGGATGAAGTGATATCGTACATAAAAGCCTCCTTAAGTATACTGAGTTAAATTGATCGGTTTCGTGAGTCTCCTCTGGACACAACAACCTGGTATCCGATGGATGCCATTCTCTGTTCAAGGCAGCCCCTGCACTGAGCAGATTCTTCACCGGTACAGATCTTGTTGTCGTACAGGAGATAATTCTTTCTTACTTCTGTTGGGGAAAGATTCGGCATTACGACATTTGCTCCTGCCCGGATTCCCAGTTCCCGTCCCTGGGGTGAAATCGTTCCAAGAGCCGTAGTTGCGGGCAGCAGTACTTTCGGAATCATCAGCCGGATCAGGCCCAAAAGAAAGAGCGTCAGCTCCAGAGTTCCGGGTGGCTCATGGGAAAATCGGGTATCGTGATGAGGAATGAAAGGTCCGATCCCGACCATCTGTGGATTGAGTTCCTTCAAAAAGAGAAGATCATCAGCCAGATTTTCTGCGGTCTGAAATGGAGAGCCAACCATAAAGCCTGTCCCGATCTGATAACCGATTTCCTTCAGATCCCAAAGGCATTTCCGTCTGTGAACGGCAGAAAGCGAATCAGGATGAAGCCTGCGGTAATGGACAGGGTCATATGTTTCATGACGGAGCAGATAACGGTCAGCACCCGCATCGAACAAAGCCTGATAGCTTTCCCGTGAACGTTCACCGATGGACAGTGTAATAGCACAATCAGGAAAATGCGAGTGAATCTCTGCAACAATCTCTGCCATCCGTTTTGTTGTAAACCAGTTATCTTCACCACCCTGAAGTACAAAGGTGCGAAACCCCAGTTCATAACCGATGTGGCAGCAGGAAAGAATCTCAGACGGAGACAGGCGGTAACGCAGAATGTTTGGATTGCTTTTCCTGATACCGCAGTAATAGCAATCGTTGTGGCAGTAGTTGGTAAATTCAATCAGTCCGCGGATATAAATATCATGGCCATATTCGCGGATGCGGACTGCTTCAGACTTTTCAAAAAGATATCGTTCCAGTGCATCAGAACGGTGTTCGATCAGAAAGATCCATTCATCGCGTGAAAGAAACTGATCTATTTCTAATTGATCGATCAAGTGAAATTCTTCCTTCATAGTTCCCTCCTCACAGAAGAAATATTGAGAAAATTATATCATTTTGTTGAAAATTTGTAAATGAAAGTGTCGAAAGGAAAAGAGTTAAAAAATTATGAAAATGCTATAGGAAGTTGTCAGAAAAAGAAAACTTGTGATAGAATAGCAATGAACAGCGTACAAAAAAGAGGAGAGATCTTATGGCTGATATCAGAAAAAGAATTGTATTCCACGGACGGGTTCAGGGAGTGGGATTCCGCTATACGGCGAAATATCTTGCCCAGTCACTGGGGCTGACCGGATGGGTGCGAAATGAATGGGACGGAACAGTGACACTTGAAATCCAGGGGCGGGAAATGTTGATCAATAAACTGCTTGTAGGGTTGAATCATAATCAGTTTATTACCATAGACTGGATGGATACAAAAGAAATTCCTGTGGAGCAGGAGAACAGTTTCTGGGTGAAATAAGAGAAGAAGCAGGAGAAAAAGCAGAGGATGCTGCAAAGGATTCTTCAAGGGCATCCTGTGGAAAGATTCTGCAGAAATTATTGATACAGGAGGAATGTGACATGAAATTAGGTTTTATCGGAACAGGAAATATGGCAGGAGCAATCATGGGAGGCATCATTAAAAAAGGAATCATTCCTGCAGAAGAGATCATTGGATCAGATATTATGGAAACGGGAAGAAATCATGTGAAAGAACTGTATGGAATCCAGGTGACAGCGGATAATAAAGAAGTGGCAGAGAAGGCAGACATATTGGTGCTTTCTGTAAAACCGCAGTTTTATGCAGAGACGATTCAGGAAATCCGGGAATCCGTAAGAGAAGACCAGATGGTCATTACGATCGCACCGGGAAAGACACTGGCATGGTTGGAAGAGCAGTTTGGCAAACCGGTCAGGATCGTGCGTACCATGCCGAATACTCCGGCGTTGGTAGGCGAGGGGATGACGGCAGCCTGCCCGAATCAGTATGTGACAGAGAAGGACAAAGCATATGCACTTAAATTACTGGGAGCTTTTGGAAAAGTAGAGGTCGTACCGGAGCATATGATCGATGCGGTTGTGGCTGTAAGCGGAAGTTCTCCGGCATATGTCTTTATGCTGATCGAGGCGATGGCAGACGGAGCAGTTGCGGAGGGAATGCCACGGGCACAGGCATATGAGTTTGCTGCACAGGCAGTTTATGGAAGTGCAAAAATGGTTTTGGAAACCAAAAAGCATCCCGGAGAACTGAAAGATATGGTCTGCTCTCCGGCGGGAACGACGATCGAAGCGGTCCGTGTCCTGGAACAAAGCGGTTTCCGGAGTGCAGTGATCGAAGCAGAAAAGGCATGTGCAGAGGTTTCAAGAAGTTTGTAGAAAGCGATCTGCGGGAAGATTGGTAAGAAGAAATTTGCAGAAAAGGTAAGGGAAGACAGAACATGATGTATGATATTGGAATTATCGGTGGGGGGACTGCAGGACTTACGGCAGCGATTTATGGACAGCGTGCAGGAAAAAGAACATTGGTAATCGAGGGAGGAGCTTTTGGCGGTCAGATCACAACGTCACCAAAGGTGGAAAATTATCCGGGTATCGCCAGTGTCAGCGGCAGTGAGTTTTCCATGAATCTGCTGGATCAGGCGATGAAGCTTGGGACAGAGCCGGTGAGAGAACGTGTGACGGGGATTTTAGAAGAAGACGGGATCAAGATCATTGTAACGACTGAGAGAGAATATCCTTGTAAGAGTATTATTCTGGCAACAGGAGTGACGCACCGGCATTTGGGCGTTCCCGGAGAAGAACGTCTGACAGGTGCGGGAGTTTCTTATTGTGCGACCTGTGACGGAATGTTCTTCCGGGGAAAGGAAGTTGCGGTTGTCGGAGGCGGAAGTACCGCTCTTCAGGATGCCGAATTTTTATCAGAATATTGCAGTAAGGTTTATCTGATACACCGGAGAGATTCATTCCGGGGTGAGGAACGAATCGTTGAGGGACTTAAGAAAAAGGAAAATGTTACTTTTATTTTAGATTCAGTTGTGAAAGAAATCTGTGGAGAAATTCAGGTAGAAGGATTGGAACTTCAGAATCTGAAGACGGGAGAAAAGAAGAAATTGCCTGTATCGGGAGTATTTGTTGCTGTGGGACAGATCCCGAAGAATGATCCGTTTGAAAATGTCGTGAAACTGGATGCAGACGGATTTATTCTTGCAGCAGAAGACTGTATGACATCAGGAGCGGGAATCTTTGCAGCCGGAGACTGCCGGACAAAGGAAGTCCGCCAGCTTACGACGGCAGCGGCAGATGGAGCAGTGGCTGCACTTGCGGCATGCAAATATCTTGCGGAATGACTGAACAGAGCCATCTTGTAGAAGGACAGAGCTGACCTGTGTATATGGCAGGGATTTCAGTATAATTTACAGACTGACAGTGAACGGAGATGTAAATTTGGTGACAAAATTTGGTGACAATGGAGAAAAAAGTAGAATTGGATTTGAAAAAATGATACAATAAACTAAAGATGTCAGGGTCAAAAGGTCTGAAACCACGTGTGCTTGCACACTGGTGGTA
>OODB01000381.1_pt1 | contig 44836 bp, 67 predicted proteins | sample 1671721 | NCBI WGS metagenome assembly OODB01 (sample SAMN06348185, study PRJEB24527) | human gut metagenome | biome: human gut; feature: ankylosing spondylitis patient; material: feces | host: Homo sapiens | place: China | collected 2015-10
ATCATGCGGAGAAGGTGCAGCCGGTGGACCTTTTTCCACGAACACGGCATGTGGAGGTTTGCAGTAGTTATATCAGGGTAGACAAGTAACCTTCCTACGTTTTTTATCGTCCGGTGAGTTTTCTTCGTCTTACAAAATGTGATAAAAAAACTCACCGAGATTTAGTGAATAGCACAAAGGCCGCCTTGTACAGGCGGCCTTTGCTCTTTGGTGACGCGGCGATAACATAAGTTGTAAATTTAAAAATTTTTCATCTTAGGGGTTGTAAAAGTCGACAAGATATGCTATAATACTCAATGAAGCCTTATAAGCCAAAAAGAGACACCACTCTAACTCTCTCGTCGTGGTGTCCCTCTATAATTGGCATTAGCCTATTCACTGCAAGCATTAAAATATTTATGGAATAGCGGCTTACAACGTTTCCTGAAGATATTATACTCGAGGCTTCACTAAATGTCAAGTCTTCTTGAAATATTATATGCTGTTTTATTCCAGAAGGAGATTCTATGTCTGATTATTCTATACCTTCCCTTCGGAAATACGCATATCTTGGAAATTTTGACGTAGCCATTAAAGAGTTGGCCGACATGGCACGCCCTGAACGTTGGGACTACGTTGAAACGCCTGATGCAAAGAAAAACATCATTCTGGAAAATTACATTTATCACACGTTCGACCGTTTACTTGCGCTGAGAAAGGCAGTTCCAAGGGGCAACTACATAAGCACTAGCGATTCAGAAATGTGCTTTAACACCGGCTTATTTACTCCGAATTTTGAACCGATTTTTGCATTGTTTAACAAAAACGATGCCAGCCGCAAGATAAAGTGGAAATTAAGAGGTTTCTATAAGGAATCCTCTATCGAGTTAAACAAAATCGTTCCTCTTCCTGAGCGAGCAAGCTACTTTGATAGTAGTTCGGATTTGATTTATGACACGCATCTTGATATGCGCATCAATATCGACCACATTCTTGAGGACGAGAGAAACCGTCAACGTATACCCGAGCAGTACAGGGATATGAATAATCTTCCTATGCTCTTTCGTGCTGCTTTGGACTTTGCCAAAATTCGTGTAAAAGAGAATTACAAAGCGGCCGTCCCTCAATACTACCACGGGCGTATTCAGTTTCTGCTCCCCATCAGTCTGGGCGATCCCAAGAAGGTTGATTTGTCACTGGCTGTTGGCGTACACGATGGCGTTTATACTGGTCACACCTGTTTAACGTTGGATATGGCATATAACAACGCTCGTCTGATTGCGAAGCCTGAGAGCGACTGGCTTATCGGTTCATAAGTTTCCATAAGAAAAGGGATGCTGCACATCATTGACGTGCGGCATCCCTTTTTAATTTTCCGGAGCAAAGCTCCAATGTATATCAATATTTTCCCCGTCCAGATCTATGCGGCGGATGAGACTATGGACAAGCTCCCGCCTTTCGTCCAGAGTACCGTTGTCCAGAACGTCCTCTGCCCCGACCAAGGCAGCCCGGGCAGCATCCAGGCGCTGGGTGGGCGGCTCCTCTACGGCCTCCGCCAGGGCGGCTTCCACGCCGTCAATTTCCGCCTGGAGCTTTGCCACGCGGTCTCCGACCATAGAGGCAGGCAGTGAACCGCCCATCTGGTACAAGTCCAGAACACGCCCCATCTGCGCCCGCAGATCGTTCAGACGCTGTTGCAGCGCAGCCCGGCGCTGGGCTATATCTTCGTCCTGCTGCGGCCCGGACACCGCCAGCTCAAGCGTAGCCGGGTCAAACGCCAGCTTTCGAATCTCGCCCTCTATAATAGCGTCCAGCTTCGCCACCGCCCAGCGGTCATTCCGGCAGTTTGGGTCGCGGATCATGTGCTTTGCGGATTTTGCCCGGGAGTAACAAACGTAGTATGGCCAGTAGCGCTTATTCTCACCCCTGCCCGAGTAATTGCCGCTGGCAAAGTACCGGGCGCCGCAGCGGGCGCACCAAATAATGCCGCCCAGCAGATGCGTGGATTTGAACGGAGAATTCCGCTCCATACCATCCGAACAGGTACGCTTCCAGCTTGAGGTGGCAAGCCGGGCAGCGGCAGCGTCAAAGGTTTCCTGCGAGATCAGCGGTTCATGCTGACCATCGTACACCTTTTTCGCCCAGTTTATCTTCCCGGTGTACAGCGGGTTTTTGAGGACGTCCCTCACCGTAGTATCAGAACCCCAGTCTCCGTCCTTCGTGGTGTAACGTGCAGCCATATATTTACGGATGCGGTTCACCGGCCAGCCTTGGAGGTATAGAGAGAACACCTCCCGCACCTGCATTGCTTCATACTCGTTCACGACAAGACCAGCGCCGCCCTCGGCAATGGTCTTGTAATCGTAGCCGATGGGCGCATAACCGCCGCCGTGAAAAAGGCCGGCTTTTGCCCGACCGACACGGCCAACCGCCATGCGCTCCCGGATCTGTTCACGTTCCAGCTGGGCGAACACCGACAGGATGCCGATCATAGCCCGACCAAACGCCGTGGATGTATCAAAGTTTTCGTTCATTGAAACAAAGGCGCAGCCGTTTTTCAGGAACACGTCCTCGATCAGATACAGGGTATCCTTTTGGGAGCGGGACAGCCTATCCAGCTTCCAGACCAAAACAGCATCGCACTTTTTCGTCTGCACAAGGGAGATCAGCTGCTGCATACCCGGACGTTCCAGCTTTGCCCCGGAAAAACCCGGATCGGTGATGACCTGGGCAACCACCCAGTCCTTCGCCAGACAGTACGCCTTTAGACGCTCCTGCTGCTCGCTGACAGAATAGCCTTTTTCGGCCTGCTCTCTCGTGCTGACGCGGACATAGCACGCCACCCGCAGGCGGGCGGAATCCATATCGCGCACAAAATCACCCCTTTTCAAATTCAGGGCGACGTGCTACAATAAAGGCAGTCGGTTCCATGCCAACTGCCTGTGCTTTGTGGCGCAGCCCCCTGTTCCAGCAGGAAGCGGCCACCTCACCTTTTTATGTTGTAGCACTGGCCCCAGCGCTGACCCTTTCCAGAGGGTCGGCGCTCTTTTGTTTTTACCACTAAAGACCACACCCCAACCGGGGCGTGGTCTTTTTTCATTTTACCCGGTGTCTTCGTGCATACTCGTAGCTTCGGCATCTGGGGTGCCGGATGCAGTACCAAAGTTCTTTTCGTAGGCGGCCTCGGCAGCCGCTACCCCGGAACCCGGCGCCGATTCCTCTGCGCTTCCGGATTGCGCAGAAGAACCAACGATTTTTTGCATCACATCCCAGAACGCCAAGCGCTGGGCTTTAGACAGCTTGCAGTAATTCTCAAAAATCTCCCGTTCCAGCGGGGTCAGATCGTACTGCTCAGCCAAGGCGTCCAAACTATCCGAGCTTTCCGGCAGGAACATTTCCCCGGTGCCGTTCAGCAGCCATTCCCGGCTGACGTTAAACTCCTTGCAGATCAGAATTGCGTTTGATTCCGTCAAGCGGCTTTTCCCGCTTTCAAGGTACGACATAGCGGAGATTTTAATTCCAATCCTGGAACCAAATTCCTGCTGGCTTAGCCCCAGTGCCTGGCGCACGGCCCTTACGCGTTCATTTTCGGTCATTCAAATCACCTCCCTTCTTGTGGTTCCTATATTACCACAAAATTTCGACAATTCAAGTCTAAAAGCGATTTTTCTGCTTGACTTTTTTCGATAATCGAAGTATTATACTTGCGTAACCGAAATTTAAGACTTCGGTTATAGAAACCACACGGAGGTGAACCAGTAACATGATGAACACCACTAAAGAAAAAAAGACCACCGCTCCCAGCCCTTCCGAGACCGCAGCGCTGTTTGCAGCAATCAAGAGTGCGACCCGGGAAGAGCAGCTGGTCTTGAACGGCGTGCTGCTGGGCATGGCTACCCAGCGCAGCATCACCGAGCGGGCAGGGTAAGGGGGGTGAGAACGTGACCGAAAAAGACCTTCTGGACGCCCAAGAGATCATCAAAATCTACAAAAAGACCCCGGTGGACAAGCGCCCGATTTTGACCGCAGCCTTCATCGCCTTCCTGGCAGGTGCGGAAGCGCAGGAGCTTTCCGGCGGCGAAATAGCCAGCCTTGAACACTGCTTGATTAAGCAGGCTTCAGCCAGCCTCGCCAAAATGACAACTCACTACTGCGGCTACGTTGAAACGTACATGGACGCCGCCCCGCCCAGCGAAGAACGGCTGGAAGCAGTCCAGCAGGGCATTAGAACCCTGAACCATATTTCAGTGACCCTGGAAAGACTTCGGCGGGCACTGCAAGAAACAGCACCCGCCGAAGCCAAAGATTAAACCTTTTCCCACTCGCTTAGATCGGTAGGCTCACCCGAAACTTTACCGTCAAGCATATCCCACTCAGTACAGCCGGTGACGTGCAGATATACGTCATCAGCAGCCTGCACCGGGGTGGAGTAAGAGCCGAAACACTCAGACCCGACAAAAAGGCCATACCTTCCGTCCGGGTTTTGCTTGATAGAAAAGGTTCCGGCGGGCGAACGATAAACCCACAAGAGCAAAGCACCTCCTTTCTTGGAAGCTAGGCCGTTGCAGCGGCCCGCCTCCTAAGTATAAGGGAGGGCAGCCCAAAAGACAAGGTGACCCGCATGAAGATCACGAACCACTTCCCGGACGGAACCACCCGCAGCACAACGGCGGGCGTCCGGGTGCCGTACACTGTAAACACCGCCCCGGCCTACCAAACTCTGGCAGCTGTGAGCGAGAAACCCCGGACACGGGAAACGCCCGAAAAGGGGTGATTTTTCCACACTTTTCCCCAGGATTTCAACACTGCTGATACGAGAAACTAACAGGAGGCAACGAAGGAAATGGAAAGGCTTTTGATGAAGTTCGGCTGCACCGCAGGCCAGGCCGCAGCGCGCGCCCCGCTTTATACCGGGGTTCTGGTTTACGAAGTGCTGGTGCTTTCAGCCTGGCTTTTCCTGGCTCTCGACCAGGCCGGACGGCTCGACCGCCTGGGTTATAACCTCGGCCTGGCCCTTCGCCGCCTGCTGGACTATACCCACGAAAGAAGGTGAGGCCGCAGCCCCTGCCCGAATATCCACCCACAAAGCCAAAGGAGGCACGACATGGAACAGACCAAAGCAAGCAGCCTGATTGACATGGCCAACGGCGCCATCAAAGAGCGCCTGGACTACGAGATGGGCCGCGTGATTCAGAACATCAGCGACCCGAACACCAAGGCCACCGCCAAGCGCACCATCACGGTCAAGATCACCTTGGAGCCGGACGAGGAGCGCCAGCACGTTGAGGTGAGCGCTACCGCTTCCAGCACCCTGGCGGCCCTGCACCCGGTCAAGACCGCCCTTGCGGTCGGCCAGGAGGGCGGCCACACCGTAGCTGTGGAGCTTACCCCGCAGATTCCCGGCCAGTTCGACACCTACGGTGGCGAGGCCCCGGAGCGCAAGGTTCTCAAGTTCGCCGACATTCACACCGCATAAAGAAAGGACCACACGATGGACATCAAGAACAGCTTCCTCGCAGACGCGATCAACACCCTCACCGAACTGGGCAAGAAGGCCGCAGAGCCTACCTTCCACGAAGTCAATGGTCGCACCTTCCTGGTGACCGGCAGCGACTACACGGAAGTTGAGCCGCCGGAACTGGCAAAGCCCGGCATGTACATCACCCGCAGCCTGAACGCCTTGGTGGTGCTCGTAAAGACGGAAGTTAACAGCCTGTTCGGCGACGATGCTCTGCCGCTCTACGTTTCCTGCAATTCCTACGATAGCGTGAAGGTTTTTACTCGCCCGATTGCAGATGCAGACCTTTACCGCTGGACGCCCTATACCGCCAACGCAAGCGACCTCCCGCCGCTGGTAGAGGATGTACGTTGGAGCTTTGACGAAGCGATGATCAAGCTCCGCTCCATGTTTCAGCGGGCGCCCGAGGGTGAGAAGAACGACGTGGATTACATCCTCGACCTGCTCTCCCACATGAGCTTTGACCAGAGCGTCAAGAGCGACGACAACGGCATCACGCAGACGGTGCAGGTGCGCAAGGGTGTCAGCTTTGTGGAGAACAAGGCAGTCCGCCCCATCGTGACCCTGGCGCCTTACCGCACCTTCCAGGAGGTGGAACAGCCGGAAAGCGAGTTTGTGTTCAGGGTCTACGATGACCGCAGCATCAGCCTGACCGCAGCGGACGGCGGGATGTGGAAGCTGGCCGCCCGGGATGCAGTCAAGCACTACCTGGAAACCGCCCTGTGTGATGAGATCGACGCAGGCAAAGTCAATGTGACCCTGTAAAGCTCCCTTTGGAAGCCGCCGCCCGTGGAGTAGTGCAGGTGGCGGAGGGTGGGAACGAGGGACAACATCACAGAAAGGGGACGCATACAGAAATGAAAATAGCCCTGCAGCACGGCCAAATTATACTGGCCGAGATAGAACCGCTGCGGTACGAACAGCTCAAGCGCATGGGGATTTTCCGCTGGAACAAAACCACGCGCACCATGACCGGCCCGGTCAGCCTGGACGCCCTCAACGCCTTACATAACCGCTTCACTCTCCCGGACTTCGTGGAGACCGAGCGGGAACGTCTGGCAGAGGTCGTCCGCCAGGTAGAACAGCAACGTGAGGCAAAAGACCCGAAGCCTCTGGCAGAGTACCCGGTCAAAGCTAAACTTTACACACATCAAGTGAGAGCCGCGAACATGTGCCTTTTGACGTTCAGAGCAGTGCCGCCTGTCGGAAAGAGAGGTGATGCCACATGACAAACAGAGAGCAGCCCGGGAAGGGGTTCGGCCTTCTGTTTGAATAGCCCCGAAATGGGGTGTGGTTAGGTAAGACCCTAACAGCAATCGCAATCATGGGCGCCCTATACCAGCAGCACCGTATCGAGCGGGTGCTGGTAGTAGCCCCGACCAGCGTGTGCAGCGTCTGGCCGCACGACCTGCAGCAGTTCGCCGCTTTCCCCTACCACTGCGAAACCCTGCTGGGAGAAAAGAAAAAGCGCCTGGAAGGTCTGGACGCCTTGGAGGTCTGGCCTTTCGCCTCGCTCAAGATCGCGGTCATCAACTACGAAAGCACCCACCGGGACGGAATCTTTGACGCCCTGGTGGAGTACAACGCCGATCTGATAATCTGCGACGAGAGCCAGCGCATCAAGAACCACAGCGCCGCCCAAAGCAAAACCCTGCACAAGCTCGGCGACAAGGCCCGCTATAAACTGGCCTTGAGCGGGACCCCGGTACAAAACAACGCCGTGGACTTGTACAGCCAGTACCGCTTTTTAGACCCGGCGGTCTTCGGCTCGAACTTCTTCGCTTTTCGAAACCGCTACTGCGTAATGGGCGGCTACGGACAACATCAAATCATAGGTTACAAGCACATGGAGCAGCTCATACAGAAAGAACACTCCATAGCCTACCGCGTGACCAAGGCCGAATGCCTCGACCTCCCGCCGCAGACCTTCGAGAACCGATATGTGAAGTTCAGCCCGGCGGAGCGCAAGCTCTACGACCAACTCCGAAAATCCAGCTTTGCAGAGCTTGCGGGTGGCGACAGCATAACCGCAACCACGGTGCTGACCAAAATGCTCCGCTTGATGCAGCTCACCGGCGGCTTCACACAAACCGACGACGGCACCCGCCCGCAGCAGATCGGCGCCGCCAAGCTGGACGCCTTGGAGGACATTCTGGACGACTACGTTTTAGAAGCCGGGCAAAAGCTGGTAATTTTCGCCCGCTTCCGCCCCGAGATCGCAGCCATTGAGAACCTGCTCCGAAAGAAGGGCATCAAGTACGGCTCAATTTACGGCGACGTTCCGCAGGCAGAGCGGGGCGACATAGTGGACGACTTCCAACAGAACCCGGAAACCAAGGTCTTTGTAGCGCAGATTCAAACCGCAGGCCTCGGCATAACGCTTCACGCCGCCAACGCCGCAGTTTTTTACAGCATAGATTACAACTATGCGACCTACGCGCAGTGTCTTGCACGAATCCACCGCATCGGACAGCATAACCCGGTGACTTACATTCACCTCCTTGTGGAGGACAGCATCGACGACAAGGTGCTTGCAGCCCTTGAGAAAAAAGAGGACATCGCAAAAACCATAGTGGACAGCTGGCGAACCTACTTCTAACCGAAAGAGAGGAAAAAACAACAATGACGATTCCTGAACAGGTTGACGCATACCGTGCCCTGCTGGACGAAAAGGACCGTCTGGCAGAGGAAACCAAAGCAAACAATCGGGCAATCGAGGCAGCCCGGGACGCCCTCGCAACGGCCATGATCGAGGACGAAACCCCTCAGATCACCCGGAGCGGCTACTCCTACACCCTGACGCCCAAAACCAAATACAGCAAGGCCGCAGGCAAGGACGCTGAACTGATGGACGCCCTCCGCGCCAACGGCTTGGGCGACCTGATCAAAGAAACGGTCAACGCCCAGAGCCTGCAGGGTGCCATGAGCAACCTGGCAGAGGAAAACGACGACGAGCTTCCCGAGGAATTCGAGGGCTGCGTGAACGTGTACAGCTTCAACGACATCACCCGGCGCAAGAGCAGCCGGAAGCAGTAAGGGAGGATAAACACCATGGCAAACGAAAACGCTTTGACCGCGGTTCAGAGCTTCGCTCTGGCACCCATCAGCAGCGAGGTCACTGACCTCATCAAGGAAGAGCTGGACGGCCTCGGCCAGATTCCCTTTGATACCGTGAAGATTCCCAGCGGCGGCGGCCTGGCCTTTGAGCTTTCCGGCGACGACCCGGACAACCCCGAAACGGTACAGTCCCTGACCGGCGTAATTTTGCACCACCACGCCGTCAACAGCTACTGGCCCGGCGAATTCGACGGCAGCAACAACGTGCCGGACTGCAGCAGCGCGGACGGAAAGCAGGGTCTGGACATCAAGACCGGTGAAGTCCGGGACTGCTCCACCTGCCCCTTCAACCAGTTCGGCAGCAGTAGCAAGGGCAACGGCAAGGCCTGCAAGAATGGTCACCGCATTTACCTCCTGCGTAGCGGCGAAGTGCTGCCCGTCCTGATTTCCCTGCCTCCTACGAGCCTGCGGGCCTTTAAGGACTACGTCGCAAAGCGCCTGGTGGTAAAGGGAAAGCGCACTTCCAGCGTACTCACCACCATCAAGCTCAAGCGGGAGAAGAGCGCAGACGGCATCACATACAGCAGCTGCGTGTTCTCCAAGGCGGGCGACCTGACCCCGGCACAGATTGAACAGGTAAAGCCCACGGTGGCCTGGATTAAGAGCGTAGCCTCCACGGTTCCTGTGGTGGTGGAGTCAGAGCAGCCCGCCGCACAGACCGACGCTGACGGCTTTGCTACAGTGAGCGACAAAAACGACGTACCCTTCTAATACCACGACCTCCGAACGACCCGGTGCGGGCTGCAGGGTAACAGCCTTGCGGCCCGCAACTTTTTTCGACTTGGAGGACAGACGTGGATAAAGTAAACCTCGACGAACTGCTGAACTATAAAGAGGAATACAGCAAGTTCGTGCAGAAACCCGAATATAAAAAAGAGCGCATGACAAGCCTCTGCCCCTTCCACGACGACCGCAAGCCCAGCTTTTCCGTGGATCTCAAAACCGGCAAATTCGTCTGCTTCGCCTGCGGCAAGGCGGGCAACTACGTCAGCTTCCGAGCGGAGCTGGACGGCTGCTCCAACGCCGACGCCTACAAGCGGATTCTCCGCGAGCATGGCGTGGACGAAGCCAAAAAGGAACCTGCCCGCCAAAACTACACCGTAGACGACTACGCCAAAGAGAAGAACCTCCCGGCGGACTGGCTGCGGATGGTCTGCAGCCTGGAGGACGGCAAGGAAAAGGACGGCACCCCCTACGTCAAAATTCCCTACTTCGGGGAGGACGGCAAGCCAAAGGTCACCCGCAAGCGCATGGGGCCGCACAAGTTCAAGTGGGGCTTCGGCTCGGCGGGAAATATGCTGCCCTACGGCCTCTGGCGCAAAGAGGGCTTAGAGATCGCAGGCAGCTGTATCTTGGTGGAGGGAGAGAGTGACGCACAAACCCTTTGGTTCCTCGGCTACCCCGCCCTGGGCATTCCGGGCGCTTCCACGTTCAAGCCGGAATGGGCGGAGAGCCTCAAGGGGATAGAAACGCTCTACATCCATAAGGAACCCGACCAGGGCGGCCAAACCTTCCTGGACAAGGTGGCTCACGCCCTGAAAGATGCCGGCTTTGATGGAGGGGTTGAAACCTTCTCCTGCGCAGACGGCGGACAGAAAGACCCCTCCGCCCTGTACCTCGACCTGGGCAAGGAAGCCGCCCAGGACAAGCTGGAAGAACTACTGGCAGCGGCGCAGCCCCTGGACTTGGAACACCTCGACGACGTCCTCCCGGTGGCGATTGAGGGCGCACCCAAGAACATGCGGCAGCCGCCCGGCTGGCAGTACGGCGAGTTCGGAATCAGCCGCATCGACGAAAAGACAGAACAGCCGGTCTGCGTCTGCCGGACGCCGATCATCCTGACCAAGCGCCTCAAAAAGACCGACACCGGCGAAGAAAAGATAGAGGTCGCCTGGAAGCGGGACGGCAGGTGGCACGACGCGATTTTCCCCCGCTCTATGATTTTCCAGAGCCGCAGCATTACGGTGCTGGCGGACAAGGGCTGCACCGTAACCAGCGAGAATGCAAAGCAGGTGGTGCGGTTCCTTGGCGCCTTGGAGCAAGAAAACATCGACGTCCTCGGCCTGCAGGAAAGCACCTCCACCTTCGGCTGGCAGTCAAACCACCGCTTCCTTCCCGGCCACGCCCCGGACATGGTGCTGGACATCGAACCCAGCATGACCCGCTGGGCTACCGCCTACTGCAAAAACGGCACCCTGGAAGCCTGGGTGGAAAGCATGGCTCCGCACCGCAGCCGCCCCCGGTTCCGCTTCATACTGGCCGCCAGCTTCGCCGCCCCCCTGCTGGCGATCATCAAGCAGCGCATCTTCTTCGTGTACAACTGGGGCGGCAGCCGGGGCGGTAAGACCGCAGCCCTGAAAGCAGCCCTGTCCGCCTGGGGCGACCCGGAGCGGCTCATGGCAAACTTCAACGCAACCCAGGTGGCGCTTGAGAGAATGGCCGGCTTTTACTGCGACCTCCCGCTCGGCATAGACGAGCGCCAGCTTGCAGGCAACAAGCAGGAAGGGCTTGAAAAGATCGTGTATATGCTGGCCAACGGCACCGGGCGCAGCCGGGGCAGCAAGGACGGCGGCCTGCAGGAGCTTCGCACCTGGCGCAGCGTAATTCTGGCCACTGGCGAAGAACCCATAGGCAAGGCGAACAGCCAGACTGGCGTCAGCACCCGCGTGTTGGAAGTAGTGGGCGCCCCCTTCGAGGACGAAACCAGCGCCAGCGATATGCACCAACAGGCAGCGCTAAACTGCGGCTGGGCAGGCCCGGCGTTCATCCAGTACATCCTGGACATGGGCGACAGCGCCATAATAGACGAATACAGCGAGGTGCTGGAACGCATCCGGGCGCTCATGGGAACCCGGAACGGCAGCCACACCGCAGCGGTTGCCACCGTAACCCTTGCAGATCAGATGCTTTCCCGTTGCATCTTCCACGAGGACGCAGACACCGCCCTCATGGAAGCCCAGCACATGGCCAACTGCATCACAGCGGGAATCCAGGAACAGGAACAGCCGGACGTGAACGAACAGGCCGCCCAGTACATCAGCGACTGGATCAGCGCCAATGCCAACAGCTTCACTGACACCAACGCCATCGGTCAGAGGTACGGCAGCATTGAGGACGGCACGGCGTTCATCCTGCCCACCATCCTGCGGGAAGCGCTGGAAAAAGGCGGTTTCTCCTACCGAAAAACCATGAACTGGCTGGCGGAGAACGACATTATACAGATTGACCCGCACGGAAAGTATCAGGTTCAACGCTGGTTCGGCAACAGGAACTGCCGCATGGTTGCCATAGACATGGAAGCCCTGCAGAACCCGCCCGACCCGGCAGGCTTCCGTGAGATCACCGACAAGGACGACCTGCCCTTCTAAGCCCGGTGTGCAAGCCCGCAGGGAGCCGCAACAGTTCAGGCGGTAACTTTTCCAGCCGGACAAGGTGAAACGTCCACGGCGCAACTTTTTTCCGTTAGAAAAAACGTATAACACACCATCAACACCTTTCTAACACCTGCCTTCCTCCACAGGTGCTAGGCGAAACCAAACGATTTTGCGCTCTTTTCATAAGTTTCTAACACCTCTAACACCTAAAAACAAAATACATTCGTGACGCGAGGCAAAACAACGAGCAACCGCGCAGAGTGTATAAACGACACTTCAAAGTATAGGTGCTAGGTGCTAGATTTCAAAATTCAGCGATTCAACGCCGAATGCAACTAGCACTCCTAACACCTTCACTGACAGAAAGGACAAAGAACATGGAAATCAACGCTACAAACGAAGCCCGCAGCACCGAAAACACCACCAAGAACCAGACCACCTTCCGCCTTGGCCTGCACCTTTCCACTGCGCACGGCGACCCGGCCTCCGATACCTACGCTGACTTCAACTTTGCAGGCAGCACCCCAGACGAATTCGACCACGCCCTGGCAACCATCCTGGACGTGGTGACCTCTACCGTGTACGGCGGGCAGCTCAACGGCCTGCAGGAGATCATCGACCGCAGCACCGCCGAGCTGCGGGCCGACAGCGAAAAGGCGCAGCACGGCGCCGCCACGTTGGAGGACATCCTGCGCCAGGAGACTCCCGAGGACGACGCCCAGCAGCCCACGCCCAAGCGCAACCCCGCCCTGGACGTGGACACCCCGAAGATCAGCACGGTGACCGAGCCTCGCCCCAGCTTCGCCCCCCCTCTAAGCCGGGCGCCCGGGGCGCAAAAGGCTTGATGCTGCTCACCTGCCCGGTCTGCCACCACACCTTCAAGCACTTCGCCCTGGAAAACACCGACAAGGTCAAGTGCTTCTGCGGCACAGAGGTGCCGGTGGACAACGTCGCCCGCTTCGAGTTCACCTGCAAGCAGTGCGGCAAGCTTTCCTACGGATGGACGAACATCGAAGCGGCGACCATTGAGGCAGGCGCTCTGCACTGCGTCTGCACAGCAACCGCCCCGGAAATGATTTGGCACCCCGCAACCCGGAAATTCCACGGCTAAAATAAAACGCCCGCACCGGGAAGGTGCGGACAGATTGGAGAAACGCATGAACTACAAAAACCTGCCTCCTTCCCCCTACGACTACGAAAAGCTGGGCTCATACCTTCACGCCTTGGTTGATGCAGGCGCAGCCCACAACATTACCGAGGCCAGGAAGCTGGCCCGCAGGCTGGTACCCTCGGAGGCGAAAATCCAGAAAGAGATCCTCGCGTACCTCCGCAAAGAGGTGGGCGGCTTTTGGTGGAAGGACGCCGCCGGACCGTACCAGCAGAAAGGCATCCCGGACATCGTAGGCTGCCACGAAGGGCGGTTCTTCGGCTTCGAGGTCAAGCGCCCACTGGTGGGCGAACTGAGTGCCATCCAGCGCCACACGCTGGCAGCCATCAACGCTGCAGGCGGCACCGCCTACGTCGTAACCAGCGAGGAAGATGTACGCCGGGTGCTCACCCCGCCGCAGGGCGAAAAGGAGTGGTGACCCTTGCCATACATGAGCCTCCGGGAACAGCGGCACCTGCTGCGGCGATACCTCAAGCAGTACCGCTTGGAGCGGACACCGGCGCACCGCCAGGCCGTGCAAGACACCCTGCTCCACCTCGACCCGATGCACCCCGCCGCCCCGATCATGCGCCTGCGGTACATAGAGTGCCGCAGCTGGCGGGCGACGGAACTGCGAACCTACTACTGCCACAGCAGAGCCTTTGAACTGGAAACCCGGGCCATAGACGACCTGCTCCAGGTTCCAGAGGTTCAGGAAGCAATAACAAAATGGGAGGAAACGTACAGTGACACTTGAGGAAGCCTGCCGCCTGCTCGACCCGAACACGACAGCAGAGGAACTGGCGAAAATCGAATACTATAACGGCTTCAACGGCAAAAAGGCCTGCATTGAGGCCATCGACGAGGCCTGCACCCTACTGGTGGATTTTGCTCGTAGCCATAACAAGGAGGAAGAAAAGTAAATGGATTGGATTTGTGGATTTTTGACCGGCTGCATTGCGGGCTGCATTTTCGGCCTGGTGCTTGCACCTTGCCGCAAGGAAACAACGGTGGTGGTAACAACCAGTGCTCCCCGCCGGGGTGGCGCATTGCGAATGGATTGGAGTCGCTGCGAGTTCCCTGGCCCACCCGATAGATGGAATCCAGCAGACCGCCCGCTGGAAGCAGAGGGCGAAGCTCTCAACCCGGTAGGAGGCGATGCAGAATGAAGAACCTCGAACGGCTGGCACTGGTAGGTGCCCTGGCAGCAGCGGTCACCATCAGCGGCACACTCAACGCCAGGGTCAAAGACCTGGCCCAGCAGCGGGACATCTACCAAAGCCGGGCCGCCAACTGGGAGCAGGACGCCCTCAACTGGCAGACCGAGGCGCAGGAGGCAGAAGCTCAGGTCGCAGATCTCAAGAACGACCTGGAAGCAGCGCAGACCGGCCCCGCTGGGTTCAGCGCAGTATACCTCGGGGAGTTCAACTGCACCGCCTACTGCTCGGAGCAGTACGAGCATATCTGCGGCACCGGGGACGGCATCACCGCCAGCGGCGCACCTGTACAGGCAGGCGTGACCGTGGCAGCAGACCCGGACATTTTGCCCCTCGGCTCTGCGGTATACATTGAGGGCGTCGGTCTGCGGTACGTCCAGGACACCGGCAGCGCCGTGAAGGGTAAAGCCTTGGACGTGGCTGTGGACACCCACAGCGAGGCGCTCACCTGGTCTGGGTACGGAACGCACCGGGTCTGGCTGCTTGAGGTTGAGAAAATAGGAGGTACAGCATGGACGAAGTACGACTGATCGACGGAAACGCCATTGAAAATGAACTCCGCGAATTTGCAGCGCAGATATTCGTCGGCTGCCACAGAACCACAACCGACAGTGAAGAAGCCGTGCATACTTGCGCGGACATGGTGAACGAAGCCCAACCATTGACCCGGAAAGTCTGCCGCCGTACTGGCGTAAGACGGCAGAGGACCCGCCAACAAGGGAGGACGGCAACGAAATAGGCAGCATTCTTTGTGCAGGGTATCACTGCAACATCCGCGACGGAATGTGGCTTGAAAACATCATGCCGTGGCATGTTGTAAGAGACAACCCGGGGATGTTCCCACTCTGGATGCCGCTTCCTAAGCTGCCCGACCTCTCGGTGCCGGAAAGAAGGTGCATGATGGGAAATGACTAACCCCTGCTTCCACTGCACAGATCGCCACCCGGTCTGCCACGATACCTGCGAACGGTACAAGGCCTGGCAGGAATTTCACGCCGCAGAGGTGGCGGACAAGCGCCGAAAGAATGACGCTTGCTCCATCCACAAGAACGACTTCGACGAGGAATTCTGGCACGGCAACCCGCAGCGGCGACGGAGGCGGCACAGATGAGCCGCCCCAAGGTTCAGCCGCCGCAGTTCATAGCGGTGACGGCGGACGAATACGAACTGACCCTCGGCGCCTTTGACACCGTCAAAGAGCTTGCAGCTTGGAGCGGTCACAAGGTCTTCGCCATATACCAAAGCATGGAGCATGGCCGCATACTACGAAAAGGCCCGGCCAAAGGCTGCAAGGTGCTGCGGTATACCGATGGACACTATACCGCCGGGATCCTGATACCAAAACCCCGGCACAAATAACAAAACCGCCTGCGGCAGGTACAACACCCACCGCAGGCGGTTTTTATGCCCTCGGATATTCAGGGACGGCCTCCCACGAGAACGGAAATTCTTTGTCGGCCAGTCCTTGGCCGTTCCACTTGGTCTGGTAAGTAACCTCCATCCCGATCTCGGCGCCAGCAGCATCTACCAAAATCAGCATCAAGCCATCCTTGAACGGCGTGTCCGCTTCATAGCCGCCGCTCCACTTCGTAGCAGTACACCACCGCACAAGATTGTCGCAGAGCTGTTGCCGGACGCATACCCGCCCGGTCTCTTGGATGCGGTACACGTCCTCGGAAACGCCGGTCTGCTCCCCGATGAGCCGGACATGGCGCACATAGCGAAAGCGGTCTCTGCCGTTGGTCGCCACGACCTTTGCATTCAGCCCCTCCATCAGCGACGCCCAGCCGCTGCGGATTCGCCCAGCAGGTAGACCCAGTGACGCCCGGTCTCGTCCCGCTGCCACTCGCCGCCCATAGCCTCAAAGGCGGATGTCATACCAGCATAGGCGACTTGGTACATATTCGGCACTGGCTCGCCGTTGTCGTCATAGGCCAGGGTGCCAGCAGCCTGCTGCTCTGCAGCAATCCGCTGAGCGTAGGCCCACTGCAAGTCGAGCTTTTCAGCCATCCCCCGGAGAGCAATGCGAAAATCAGATTTTTTCATACTAAAAACGTCCTTTCTGTGGTTGGCTCCCACGACCATCTTGCCGGCCTCGGCAAAATGGTTTCGGCTGCTGCCAGGCAGCCATCGTCAGGTAGGTTATTTCTTGAGCCGCTCCGCCACGGATGCCCAGAACTTGCGGGCTTCTTTGTGGCGCAGGACGTCCGGGTGATTTTCGCCCCAGTCCCAGGCCTCCCGCTCGATGTAGGGGTCAAGCCCCTTTGCCAGCCCCATGAAGTGCTCCGCCAGCGCGGACGTGTCCATGCCGGTGACGACCTCGATCTCCGCGTGCTCTTCGTTCCAACGGTGAGCTTCGTTTCGCGTTACCCAGCTATTGGTGAAGATCGCAATCGGCCAGGAACAAAGGTTGTACTTCGCCGTGCTGGGCTGGCCGTTCCGCTTGAGCTTCATCAAGCTGTAGGAGCTGCCGCACCAGCTCGGGTCGCCGGGCGACCTTTCGATGAACCACAGCCCGTTGTCATTCTTGAAGTAAGCCCCGGACACCCGGACGATGTCCCCGGTCTTCATTTCCACGCCGTTCTTGTCAACCATTGTTCAGCCCTCCTTAACCAGTTCCATAAGCTTTAAAACGCGGTTCCACTGCTCCTGATTCATGCAGCCACCTTTGTTCACAAAGTTCCGTGCGAATGCGATCTCGGCTTCCATCTCGGACTTACTCATCTCGTTGAGGTTTTTCATTTTCATTTCCTCCGTTCAGTGTGTTTCTTTCGGTGTCTGTGTCTTACCACATAAACGCGGTAAACTCCACTGGTAAACAGTCCAATGATACAGGGCGCAGTTTGTCTCTTTTGCTCCGCCCTGGACAACAAAAAGACGGGGTCAAACCCCGTCGGAATAGAGCCGCTCCGCCCGGAACACTGGCGCCATGGAGTAGTGCCAGGGCATGACCCACTCGCCACTGTTAGACACCCGGATCATCGCCCGCTTGACCCCCTCCCCGGAAAACTCGGCCTTGACCGACTTCTCCGTGCGGGATAGCACCTTCATCAGGAACACGCAATCGTGGTTGCATGCGCTGCGGGCGTAGTAGACGGAACCAACTTCAAACTTGAACATAACAGAAACCTCCCTTATTCTTCGACCTCGACGGCGGCAGCCCTTGCGGAAAGGGCTTTGTACTCGTCGTAGGTGATACCAAAACGCGCATAGGCCTTTTCGATGCAATACTGGACATTGCGCCGATCTCCCTCGGTCAGTACCTCATCAATCATACCAGCCAGATACTCGAACGTCATTTTTGTTTTCCTCCGTTTCTTTGTTGTGCCTGTGTCTTACCACACAACCGCCGGGAACTCAATCGGCACAGCGTCCAATCTTCGGACGGTGAATTTGTACTCTTTGCTCCTTGACCGCCCGGCACAAAACCGCTATCATATAAAGCACAGCCCCCGCAGGAGTCCGACCCTGCGAGGGCTGCATACCGGGGTGCATCAGGCCTTAGTCTTCATCTTCGGCTTCGGCCTCCCAGACTTCCTCTGGGCTGACGCGTTCAACGCCATCTTCACCGATAAAGCCGTAACCCGTGTCCAACATGATATGCACCCCCTTTCATAGGCGCCTGGCTCGCAACAGCTGGGCGCCTTTTCTGTGTGTATGATACCACGCAAACGCAGTAAATCAATGCGCACATAGTCCAAAAAATACGGCGCTCGTATGGCAAAACTGCACGAAACGGATTTGTCAAGCCCTATTTTCAAAAAAGTTGCGATTTTGAGTAAAGAGCGGACTTTTTTGTTCTTTTTCTATGCTACACTGGGAGTATGCAGAGGACATTCACAAGGACGCAGGGCTTTTATTTCCTCCCTTCACCTGCGCCCCGCTAACGTACAGCCAGGGCGACCGGGTGCCGAGCTTCCAGCCCGACCAGCAGGGAACAAAGCACCCGGAAACCTTGGATTTATGCGAAAAAACCACAGCCGCAGATCGCGCGCTGTGCGTTCAGGCCCGCTGCTGGGCGGCGTAGGTACTACCTGGCAAGAACTGGCAGCGGGGCAGTGAAGGCGCGAAGTGTTCCCGCGCGAAAACCAAAATTTTTCGACCATTTCGCTACGTCAAGCGCAGTAAATGCCCGCCGCAGCCCCGAAACAAGCCCCAATTTTTCATTTTGCGTGCATAGCTCAACAGGTAGAGCGCCCACCTTCCAGGCGGGTGACGTTGGTTCAAGACCCGCTGCACGCTCCAACAAGAGGACGAACGCATGGAAATCGAAACACGGCGGCTTGCCGACCTGAAACCGGCAGACTACAACCCCCGCAAAAAGCTGGAACCGGGCGACCCGGAATATGAGAAAATCGCCCGCAGCATTGAAGAGTTCGGATACTGCGACCCGATTATCATAAACCGGGACGGCACCATCATCGGAGGACACCAGCGGACGCAGGTGCTCCTGGACATGGGAGCCGAAACCGCAGACTGCGTTGTGGTAGACCTCGACCCCGACAAGGAAAAAGCCTTGAACATCGCCCTCAACAAGATCACCGGCAGCTGGGACGAAGCAAAGCTGGCCGACCTGATCGGCAGCCTTGACCTTGAGGGCTACGACCTCACCAAGACCGGCTACTCCGAGCCGGAACTGAAGTCCATCCTTGCCCAGGTCACCGTGACGCCGGACGACTTCGGCCAGGACTTCTCCCTCCCGAACCGCCAGCACGTTCTCGCCCACACTATGAACGTCACCCTGCACAAGCAGCAAATCGCCCTCATCCGGGCGGCGCTTGCGCAGGCAGAAAACGAGGGCCTTGGCGAAACCTACGGAAACACAGACAAGAACGGAAACGCCCTCAGCAAGGTGGTGCAGGAATGGCTCAAGCAGAACACAAGCTCGTCCGAGAGCGACGACCTCTGACCTCGATTCACCCGGCAGACTATAACCCCCGCAAGGAGCTCAAGCCGGGAGACCCCGAGTTCCAGAACATCCAGCGCAGCCTGAAAGAATTTGGCTACGTTGACCCGATCATCATAAACAAGGACGGCACCATTATCGGCGGCCATCAGAGAGCATCCGTTTTGAAGTCCCTGGGTTACACCGAGGCAGACTGCATCGTGGTAGATCTCAGCAAGCAGGACGAAAAAGCCCTCAACATCGCCCTGAACAAAATCGGCGGTCAGTGGGACATGAGCCTCCTGAGGGACGCCCTACAAGACCTGACCCTCAGCCCGGTGGACGTAAACGCCACCGGCTACAGTGACGACGAACTCAGCGTCATTCTCGGGGATGTCATGCTGGAAAAGCAGCACGAAGAAAGCCCCATCGACAGAATGACCTTCACGTTCAGCCTGGAACAGTACGCCGACCTGCAGCAGGCCTTGCAGATTATCGGCGCAAAGTACAAGCCCGACCAAATGGAAACCTTCGGGAATACCAACAAAACCGGGAACAGAATCTACATGGTGGTGAAAGAATGGGCAGAGCAAAAGAAATCCAGATCCGGGTGATACCCTCCAAGATTGCGAACCCCTTCATCCGGGCGCACCATTACAGCGGCAAGGTCGTAAACAACTCCTGCCTGCACTTTGGAGCTTTTCTCGACGGGCGCCTCCACGGCGTCCTGAGCTATGGCCCCAGCCTGGACAAGAAGAAGATCATCGGCCTGGTAGAGGGAACCGCCTGGGACGGCTTTCTGGAACTCAACCGCATGGCCTTTGACGACTACCTTCCACGGAACTCAGAAAGCTACTGCATCGCCAAGACCATCCGCCTGATCAGGAAGCAGGCGCCGCAGGTAAAATGGATTATCAGCTTTGCCGACGGCTGCTCCTGCGGCGACGGCACCATTTACCGGGCCTGCAATTTCGTCTTGACCGACATCAAGCGGAACGATGCCCTCTGCCTCCTGCCGAACGGCGACAAAATCCACAAGATGACCTTGCACAGCAACCCGACCTCCCCCCGCCCGGAGCTTGGAGGCCGTACCTTCTACGAGGTGACCGGCGGCAAGTACGACTGGGACGCTTACGTCAAAGAGGTTGGCGGCACCATCCTGCCCGGCTACCAGCTGCGCTATATCTATTTCATAGATCCTGAATACAGGCAGCGGCTCAAGGTTCCCGAGATACCGTTCAGCCGTATCGACGAACTCGGCGCAGGTATGTACAAGGGTCAGCAGGTATCCCAGGCGGAGCGCCACACCGGAAGTCACTTTGAACAGTAGGAGGACGCATGGCAGCAGAAACCAGCGGGCAGCTTTACGAATCCAAGGTCATAGCCCAGCTTTTTGGCGTTTCCGTCCGTCGCATCCAGCAGCTCACACAAGACGGCGTCCTGGAAACAGTACACATCTCCGGCCAGCGGAACAAATACGACCTCATTCCCACGATTCAGGCATATATCAAATACCTGTCAGATAAGGCGTATGGCCGGGAAGCGAAGCTCTCGGAAACCGAACTGAGGGAAAAGAAGCTGCAAGCGGAAATTGCCCTCAAGGAATCGCAGACCGAGCTTCACCAACTCCGCACCGCCATTGCAAACGGCAAATATATCAGCATAGAGGAAGCGCAGGCGGACTATACGAAGTTCTTTGCAGTCCTCAAGCGCTTTTGCTCCGGCCTCCCGAGCCGGGTCGTTGGCATGATAGGCTCACGAATCTCCCCCGTGGAGAGCAGAGAATTGGAGAAAGACTTGAATAAAGAGATCAACGACATTCTCCGCACCTTCGTCCTTGCAGCAACCGTCAAGGACGGTGACGGTGGATGAAACCCACAGCCCAGCAGCCCCGGTTCTATAAGTTCCGAAAGTACCAGGTTCCTCAGTACATCAAAGATGCCCTGGACGCCCTGAAACCGCCGGATGATATAACCGTAAGCCAATGGGCCGAGCAATACCGCCAACTCAGCCGCAAGGAATCCAACCTGCAGGGCGCCTGGCGAAACAGCGTCACTCCCTACCTCGTCGGCATCATGGACGAATTCAACAAATGGGAAACGGAGCGCATTGTCGTGGTAAAGCCTACCCAGGTGGGCGGCACGGAGGTCGAGCTTAACGCCCTCGGCTACCTGATAGACCAAGACCCGGCTCCGACCCTGATCGTTTACCCCAACGACGAAATCGCCGAAAGCACCTCAGCAAACCGCATTATGAGTATGCTGGAATCCCCCCGATTGAAGCGGCATTTCCTCAAAAATGCCAGTAGCAAGAAGGAGCTGCAGTTCACCACAGATATGTACATCGCCCTCACCGGCGCAGGATCTGCGGCAGACCTGTCCAGCAAGCCCATCCGCTATCTTTTCCTCGACGAGGTGGACAAGTTCAAGGCGGCGACCACCCAGGAAGCCGACCCTATAAGCCTGTCCATTGAGCGAACCAAGAGCTATTTCTCTAACCGCAAAATCTATATTTGCAGCACCCCCACACTAAAGACCGGCCACATCTGGAAGGCGAAGGAAGCCTGCGACATCGAAAAACACTTCTTTGTTCCTTGCCCGCACTGCGGGAAGTATATAGAGCTGAAATTTGCACAGATACGCTGGCCGGGCAAGGATGAGGGCCTAAGCGAAGGTGACCGAGCGGAGGCGGCGCAGTACATCTGCCAGGAATGCAACGGAGTCATTACCGACCACGACAAACCTGCAATGCTCCTAAAAGGAGAATGGCGGAACGTCCGCCAGAGCGCCCGCACCGCCCGCAGCGTTGCCTTTTGGTTCAATACCCTATACAGCCCCTTCACTCGATTCTCGGAAATCGCCCGGGAGTTTATGAAGTCCAAGGACGACCCCGACAAGCTGCACAACTTCGCCAACTCCTGGCTCGCCGAGCCGTGGGAGGATACGAAGCTCAAAACCAGTGCCGACCTCGTACAGGAACGCCAGACGGAGCTTGAAATGTTCGAGCTTCCGCCCTGGACGAAACTCCTGACCGGCGGCGTGGACGTGCAGGAAACAAGCCTCTATTGGACTATCCGCGCCTGGGGCGATTACAGTACATCCCAAAATATAGCCCACGGCCAGGCCGCAAGCTTCGGCGAGGTCGTAGACATAATGAACCTGGAGTTCAAGCGGGACGACGGCCAGCAAATGCTGATAGACCTCGCCCTCGTCGATTCCGGCGACCAAACAGAGGAAGTCTATGACTTCTGTATGCAGAACTCGGAGTGGGCGCTCCCAGTAAAAGGCACCGACACGATGCTCAGCAACTATAAAATCTCGACCATCAACAAGGCGGGCTCCGCCGCCTACGGTATGCGCCTGGTTCTCGTGGACGGCGGCAAATACAAGGATGCTATTGCTTCTCGTATGCGCCGCCCGAACGGCAAGGGCAGCTGGATGGTCTACAAGGGCGTTGACCAGGAATACTGCGAACAGGTCACCGCCGAACACAAGATCACCGAACGTGCCACCAATGGCACAGAGCGCACCCGCTGGGTGCCTAAGACCAGCCATCCAAACAACCACTTCCTCGACTGCGAGGTCTACGCCTACGCCGCCGCAGAAATGCTCGGCGTCCGCAGCCTCCACCTGCAGAACAAGAACAACGCCACCCAGCCGGAAGCGCAGCCCGCACCACAGCAGCGCACCGACGCCACCCCAGAGGAAACCTGGATTCATCAGAACGACGGCTGGTTTTAAGAAAGGAAACACGACATGGCAGATGAACCCATCAACTATGGCGACCCCGCCGCCCTTCTGACGGAAGTAAATAAAGCCATTGCCGCCGTTATGGTTGGAGGCCAGAGCTACAAAATCGGCTCCCGCTCCCTGACCCGAGCAAACCTCACCGAACTGCGGAGCCTCCGGGCAGACCTTACCGCCCAGGTAGAGGAACAGAACGGCTCCTCCCTTTTCCGTGATACGTTCGCTGCATTTTTTGAGGGGAGATAAAGCGCATGACATGGCTTGACAGGATCATTGAAACAATCTCTCCCCGGGCAGCCTATATGCGCGAGGGCTGGCGGCAGCAGCTCGGCCTTATCCGCGGTTCAGGCTATGACGCCGCAGACGGTGGCCGGCTGAATAAGAACTGGCGGGCGACCAACGAGGCCGCCGACATCACAGACCGTTACAGCCGGGACACCCTCCGCGCCCGCGCCCGAGACCTTGAGCGGAACTCGGACATTGCAAACGGCGTCCTCAAGGCTTTCAAGAGGAACGTGGTCGGCAACGGCTTCACCCTGCAGGCAAAGACCGGCGACGACGACCTCGACGATCAAATCGAAACCCTCTGGCGACGATGGACCCGGCGCACGAACTGCGACGTCACCCAGCAGCAGAGCTTCAACGAGCTTCTGCGCATGGCAGTCGTTCGGAAAAAGGCAGACGGCGGCATCCTTTTCAAGAAGTGCTATACCTCCGGCGGCCTGCTTCCTTTTAAGCTGCAGGCGCTGGAAGTAGACGAGCTTTCCCGCTCCGTGGCCTCGCCCAGGTACAAGGGAGATCGTGTCATTGGCGGCATTGAGTACAACGAGTACAACCGGCCCGTTGGATACTGGATTGAACAGTACAACATCGACGGCTGGGAAACGAACCAGCCCGTCTTCTATCCCGCCAAAGATATTATTTTCTATTACAGCAAGAGCCGACCTTCCCAGCTTCGAGAGGTCAGTGACCTCGCCCCGAGTTTGAGCCGCATCCGAGACGCCAACGAGTTTATCGCTGCCGTTTCGATGAAAGAGCGAATCGCCGCCTGCTTTGCCCTTCTCATCAAGAGAGCAGTACCCACCGGCGGCTTCCAGGGCGGCTCCCGGAACAACGCCGACAAGGACCGCGCGTCCTACTCCGGCAAAATGCTGACCCCCGGCCTCATTTCGGAGATGAACGCCGGTGATGACGCAGTCACCATCAACCCCGGCAATGGCAGCAGCGAAGCAACCGGCTTCCTTAAGCTGCTGCAGCGCCTTGTGGGTGCAGGCCAGGGCTTGAGCTATGAATCCACCTCCCGGGATATGTCCGAAACGAACTACAGCAGCGCCCGCCAGGGTATGATTGAGGACGACCTCACTTATACCGAGGAAGTGGAGCTGCTGCAGGGCAAGCTCATGGTCGAGGTCTACGAAACCTTTTTGATTTCCGCAGTCCTCGCCGGGAGGCTCACTATCCCGGATTTTTGGAACGACCCGCAGAAATACATGGAGCATGAGTGGGTCGCCTCCCCCAAGAAATGGATTGACCCGCAGAAGGAAGCCAACGCAAACAAAACCGCACTCGAATCCGGCGTCAAGTCCTTCAAGCAGATCAGCGCCGAGCAGGGCCGTGACTGGAAAGAACAGATTGACGACATGGCCGACGTTGTAGCATACGCCAAAGAAAAGGGAGTGCAGATTGGAGGTTACAAGAGTGTCCAGAACGAACCCCAAACAGACCCGAAAGAAAACCCCGATGAATAACCAGCCCCTGCAGCGCGATTTCTCCACGGCCAGCATCCGGGCAGTAAGCGACGACGAAAACAGCCGCACCTTTGAACTGAGTTTCAGTTCCGAGGAACCTGTTCAGATGTGGTTCGGCACCGAGATCCTCGACCACTCCGGCAATGCCATTGACATGAGCCGGATGCAGAGCATGGGTATCGTTCTTTTTAACCATGACAGAAACCGGGTGATCGGTAAGGTCACACGGGCGTGGGTTGAGGACAACCGTGGCAAGGCCACGATTGAGTTTGACAACGACGAGGACAGCGAAACCGTTCGCTCCAAGGTCGCCAGCGGCACCCTCAAGGGCGTTTCCGTCGGCTATCGTGTTTCCAACTATGAGAGCGTCAAAGAGGGCGCTAAATCCCTGGACGGGCGCTTCACCGGCCCCTGTTACATCGCCAAGAAGTGGCAGCCCTACGAAATCAGCATTGTTTCCGTCCCCGCCGACACCACCGTCGGCGTTGGCAGAGATATGACCGAGGACGGACAGCCGCCCGCAGTACAAACCGCCCCGGGTCTGGCTTTTTACGAGAGTCAGCTCGTCGCAAATCGTAACTACTAACTGGAGGTAAAACACATGAACAAGAGAGAGCAGCTGCAGCAGAAACTGCAGCGCCAGCAGGCCATCCTGGCCGCCGCCCGCACCGCAGGCCGCGACATGACCGAGGACGAGACCCGGGAATTTAACTCCCTGCAGAACGACATCGAGACCCTGCGCCCTGAGGCTGACGCTGAAGCGGAGGCAGAGCGCCAGGCTCAGATTGAAGCCACCCGCACCGCAGAGCGCCAGCGTGTCACCGACATCACCACCCTGTGCCGGAACTTCAACGTCGAGGCTTCCCAGTACATCACCGGCGGCCAGACCGTAGACCAGGTGCGCACCGCCATTCTGGACGGTATGATTCAGAACGGTACTCCCGCCCGCACCGGCGTCAAGGTGACCGCCGACGAGACCGACAAGTTCCGCGCAGCAGCAGCCGACGGCCTTATGACCCGCAGCGGCCACACCCCGGCAGCCCCTGCGGATGGCTCCCGCCAGTTTGCAGGCATGAGCCTGCGTGACATCGGCATTGAGTGCCTGACCCGCGAGACCGGCAAGAGCGCTTCCGACTTCATGCGTATGAGCGCAGATGACCTGTACACCGAGCTGGCCCGTGCATTCCACAACCCCTCGGCATCCTTCCCCGCCATCATGGACACCGCCATCAACAAGAGCATCGTCCACGCCTACGACCACGCTCCGACCACCTTCGAGAAGTTTACCCGCAAGGGCACTCTGCGTGACTTCAAGCGCACCGACGGCCACAACTACCTGATCGGCGGCGTTGGCGACCTGCTGCTGGTTCCTGAGAACGGCGAACTCAAGGCGGATACCCACAAAGAGGAAATGCTGCCGCAGCGCAAGCTGGATACCTACGGCCGTCAGTTCAGCATGAGCCGCCAGGCGTTCATCAACGACGACATCGGCTTCCTGTCCGAGGTTCCCGGCATGTACGCTGCAAAGAGCAAGAAGCAGATCAACAAGATGGTCTACTCCATCCTCTACAACAACGGTCAGATCTATGACGGCAAGACCCTGTTCCACGCCGATCACAAGAATCTGATCACTTCCGGCAGCGCACCGACTGGCGCAGCCATTCAGGCCATGATCCAGCGGATGCAGTTGCAGGCTGACCCGTTCGGCGAGGCTATCAACCTAACCCCCTCCACCATCATCCTGCCCGTTGGTTACGGCTTCGCCATGCAGTCCATCTTCGGCAGCCCCACCATCCAGACCAGCGAAAACACCCAGGCAGCCAACCCGCTGTATAACTACCGCTACCCGATGGAGATCGTCGAGGACGCCACCCTGAACATCCTGGCAGGCTCCGGCGCATGCCCCTGGTTCCTGGGCGCCAACCGCGATGAAACCACCGGCATCCAGGTCGATTACCTGAACGGCCAGGAGACCCCCACCTTCCGCCGCAGCGAGACCGTCGGCCAGCTGGGTTTTGTGTGGGACATTTGGCTGGACTGGGGCATCAGCGTCATGGACTACCGCGCGTTCGTGAAGAACCCCGGCGCTGCCCTGCCCACCCTGTAAGAGATAGGAGGAAACGCACATGATCGCAAACTACCAGCAGCCCGGCTCTGCCATTGACTACCCCAACGGCACCAGCTCCGCTATCGCCGCAGGCCAGGTCGTGAGCCTGACCACCCGCATCGGCGTTGCAGGCACCGACATCCCTGCAAGCGCCGTCGGCAGCCTGTACGTCAAGGGCGTTTTTGCCATGCCCAAGGCGGCCTCTACCGCTATCGCCATCGGCGCCGCCGTCTACTACGACGCCTCCGCCGACAACATCACCACGACCGCTGCAAGCAACATCCCCGCAGGCTGGGCTATTGCAGCAGCCGCTGAAAACGATGTAACCGTGCAGGTCTGCATCGGCTAAGGGAAAGGCGGCGCAGTATGATCTATACCGCAAACAGCACCGTGACGGTGGAGGGCAAAAGCTACCGCCCCGGCGATTCCGTGGACATTCAGGACGCCAGCGCCGCAAAGGAGCTGCTCGCCGTGGGCTTCATCGTGACCCCGCCCGGCGAGTATGCCCCCGGCCACCTCAACAAAGAGGAACTGGAAGCGATGCCCAAGGCGCAGCTCCTGACCCTCGCCGAAAATATGGGCCTGGACGCCAAAGACCTGACCAAAGCAAAGCTGGTTGAAGCCATTGCTGCTGCCGAGGTTCAGGCCGAGGTTTGACCGTGGGCTTCAAGGATTTGCTGGTGCAGGATGCAAAGAACGTATTCCTCAACCGGGAAGAATTTGCAGATACGCACAGCATAAACGGCAAGCCCATGCCGGTGCTGGTTGACGATAATGAAATTTTGGAACGCGACAAGTCCAAATTGATGAACGTCACCATCACCGGGATCTACAAAGAGCGCAAGCTGATCTATGTAGCCACCGACGACCTCGGAGCGAAACCCGCCCCTGACGACCTGCTCAATTTTGACGGCGCCTGGTATAAGGTAAACGACTGCACCGATGAGGCCGGGATTCTCTGCATTGAGATGGAGGCGAATCGCTCTTGAAAGAATACGAGGTCTTACAGGTTGACGCCGACGCTTCCATTGAAAAAATGGTTCAGCGCCTGGACAACCTGCAAAAAATGGTTGATACGCCGAAAGTGGTGGCAGCGGCCATCAACTCGGCAGCCCGCAGCACAAAGAACAAAATAGTCAAGGACACCAAAGAGCGCTATGCGACAGCCAACGATTCCGTTTACTCTTCCAGCAGCGCCTTGAAGGTGGATGCCGCCACCGGCGGCGACCTGACCGCCACGCTCCATTCTTCCGGCTCCATGCAAGAGATCATGGGCTTCGATTCAAAACCGAACTCGGGAACCAGCGCCGCAGCGGCGCACGTCCTCAGCAGTTCCGGCATGAAGTCCTTGGAGCATAACGGCTTAAAGGCTTTTCTCGTTCAGTTCAGCAGCGGACACAAAGCCATTGTCCAGCGGGTGCCGGGCGAAACCTACACCTCGGCGGGCGCTTCCAAGCGTGCGCAGAAATGGGGCGCCAAGTCCGACATGACCCGCATTGAAAAACTGCTTTCGCCTTCTGCTCCGCAGATGTTCGGAAACCCCGACACCGTAGACCCGGCGCTTGAGCGAGCATCCGAGCTTCTCGATAAGCAGATGGAGAAACAAATTGAAAAAGCGCTCGAATAAAGGAGGCATCCCATGACACCCACCGATCTGCAGGACGCTATTGTCCAGGCGTTGAAGAAGCAGCTTGCACCGCTGCGCCTTACAAACTCCGCCGGGCATGAAGTGGGCGTCAAGGTATTCCCGCAGTTCAAGCCATACCGCGCTCCGAGGCCTGCGCAGTCCACCAATGACGACGACCTCCCGGAGCCGTATGTGCTGGTGGCTCTCGTCAACGGTGAACAGACCGCCATCGACAGCCCGAACAAGGTTGACGTTGTCGTGGCTGTTGAGGTCTACGACCCCGACCCGAACCGACAGGGATACCGGGATGCCTTCCACATTTTGAACGTGATCCTGGGGTATTTTGAGCGCAAAGTGAAGATTGCGCGGGCTTTTGAGCTTGTACGCCCCATCAAATGGGACAACGACCTCGACCCCAACAAACACCCATACTATTCCGCAGCAATCGGCCTTCATTTCGAAGGGCCTACTATTTATAGAGAGGAGCCTGAAACATAATGGCAAAGACCACTACTCCCGCAGCCCCGGAAACGGTCGTTTATATCGGCCCGAACATTCCCGGCGTTGTTCGCCAGGATTCCGTGTTCACCGGCGGAATCCCGGCACACCTGGCCGATAAGATCAAGACCATTCCCGCCATTAAGAGCCTGATTGTTCCCCTGGAATCCTTTGCAGCAGCTCGCAAGGAACGCCAGAGCGGCGCAGGCCGTATCGTCACCATCTACAACAATGTTGCAAAGAAAATCCAGGAGGGCGCATAAATGAGCTATCTTCATGGCGTAGGTAACAGCGAAGTTGCTACCAGCTTAACCACTCCCACCACGTCCAGCGCTGGCCTGCAGGTCATTTTCGGCACGGCCCCCATTCACCTGGCAAAAGACCCCTACAAGGCAGCGAACACCCCGAAACTCTGTTACAGTTTTGCAGAGTGCCAGGCAGCCCTCGGCTACTCTGACGACTTCGAGAATTTCACCCTTTGCCAAAGCATGGACGCCAACTTCCGTGTTTATAATAACTCCCCCATCGTCCTGGTGAACGTACTTGACCCGAGCAAGGCGGCGCACACCACGGAGAACGCAGAGGAAACCGTCACCGTCACCGGCGGCATAGCGACCTATACCAAACAGTACGTTCTGCTGCCCTCGTTGGTGGTGAAGAACGACACTACCCCGCTCGCCGCCGATGTGGACTATACCGCAACGCACGACGATGACGGCAACGTGACTATCGTGCTGCTGTCCACCACCGCAAAGGAAGCAACCGCGCTGAAGATCACCAGCAAGAGCATCAAACCCAGCGGCGTTACCAAGACCGACGTCGTCGGCGGCGTAAACAGCAGCACCAACGAGGAAACTGGCCTGGAAATCATCCGCCAGGTCTATCCCAAGTTCGGCCTGGTGCCCGGCCTGATCATCGCACCAGGCTGGTCGCAGGACGCAACCGTGGCTGCTGCGCTGCAGGCAAAGGTTGAACAGCTGAACGGCTGCTTTGACCTCAACACCATTCTGGACATTCCCGCCAATTCCGACGGTGCAACTGTTTACACCGACTGTAAGCAGGCGAAGGAGAAGCAGGGCTTCTCCACGAACCACGGCATCTGCCTCTGGCCTCGCGTCTTGGTTGGCGAGAAAAAATACTACTTCTCCGCCATGGCCGCAGCGCACACCGTCTGGCTCGACACGAGCAACGACGGCGTCCCCTACGAATCCCCCTCCAATAAGAGCCTGCGCATTACCGGCCTTTGCTTGGACGACGGCACCGAGGTGCTTCTCGACAAGCAGCAGGCGGACGACGTCCTCGGCGCAAACGGTATCTGTACCGCTATCAACGTCAACGGCTTCAAGTTTTGGGGTAACAATACCTGCGCATACCCCAGCACGACCGACACCAAAGATCGCTTTTGGTGCGTCCGCCGTTTCTTTGACTGGGACGGCAACAACTTTATCCTGACCTACTTCCAGAAGGTGGACAAGCCCGAGAACCGCCGCCTCGTGCAGGACATCGTGGACAGCACGAACATCACCGGCAGCGGCTACGTTGCTCGTGGCTACTGCGCAGGCTATAGCATGAAGTTCCTGGAGGACGAAAACCCGACCACCGAGCTGCTGGCAGGCCATCTGACTGTTCACACCTACATGGCGCCTTTTGTTCCTACGGAGTATATCCACAACATCCGCGAGTACGACACCGACGCCCTGTCCACCATCTTCTCCTGACCGATTGGAGGTATAAAACGTGAATATTCCTACCAAGATCGCCAAGTATGAGGTCTACAAAGACGGCACCAAGCTCATTGGTCGTGGCGAGGAAATGACGCTGCCCAGCTTCGAGACCCCCACCAACACCGTTTCTGGCGCTGGCATTCTCGGCGAGTACGAAGATCCCACCCCGGGTTATTTCAACGAGCAGGAACTGCCCGTTCCTTTCCGCGTTATGAGCAAAGAAGCCGCATCCTTAGCCAATATGCTCAAGGCGCACCACCTGGAAATCCGTGGCGGCATTCAGGGCAACACGGACGACGGCGACATCGAGTTCACCCCTATCCGCGTAGTCGTTCGTGGCCTCACCAAGAAATGCGAGCCGGGCAAGCTCAAGGCTGCAAACTCTATGGAAACCAGCGTCACCCTTTCGCTTCGGTACATCCTGATTGAGGTAGACGGCGAATCCCTGATCGAACTGAACAAAATCCGTGGTAAGTACGCCGTGAACGGCGTAGACCAGCTGGCAGCTTTGGAGGCAATGTGCTAATGGAAGATAAGAAACTGACCCTCGCCCCCGAGGTCGAGGAACCCGAAACCGCAGAGGACACCAATGAGCTTTACATCAAGTTCGCCAAGCCCTACATCTTCGGCGACAAGACCTATACCGGCATCGACCTGTCCGGCCTTGAGGACGTGAACGGCGCAGTCCTCAAGGAAGCAGGCCGCGTGGTTCAGAAACTGAACAAAGGCATCAACCCCGCCACCGTGGAAATGACGATGGAGTATGCCGTCTATATGGCGCACTGCGTCACCAATCTGCCCTCGGACTTCTTCTGGGGCCTGCGCGCTCCTGACCTGGTATCCGTCAAGGGCGCAGTCGTGGGTTTTCTCTACGGCGGGGATGGGGAGGACTAACCCCGCAGGCGATTACAAAAACCACCGTCTATATGTCGCAGGCTCTGCACACGGGCATTGACTACCTGCAGAGCCTGTCAATAGACGAACTGAACGACTTGGCAGACGCCATCCAGGACTATGCAAGGGAGGTGGAGGCGCAAATTGGCAAAAAGTAAAACGTATGACCTGATGATAAAGATCGGTGCCAAATCAGACGGCACCCTCCGAAAGGCCTGCGCAGCAGCCGACAAAGACCTTGCCTCCCTCAGCAAATCGGCAAAGGCAGTCGGCAAAGCTGCTGCCGCAGGGTTCGCAGCCGCCGCCACAGCGGCTCTGGCCTTTTCTGCCGCAGCCGTGACCGCCGCCGCAGGCTACCAAAAGGAACTGTCCAACGTCAAGACCCTGCTCACCGGCACCGACGAAGAAATTGCAGCCCGAACCGCCAGCATTTCTTCAGACGTTCTGAGCATTTCGGACAAAACCGGCGTTGCCACCAGCAACCTGACCGATGGTATGTACCAGGTCGTTTCTGCGTTTGGCGACGTTGACGCCGCCTCCTCCATCCTGGAAACAGCGGCTAAATCCGCCGCAGCAGGCAACGCCACCACAACGGACAGCGTCAACCTGCTTTCCGCCGTCACCAAGGGCTATGGTGACATCAGTGCAGAGGCTGTCCAAAAGGCGGCAGACCTGTCCTTTGCTACCGTTCGCCTCGGACAAACCAGCTTCCCGGAACTGGCCTCGTCCATTGGAAAGGTCGTCCCCCTAGCCTCCGCCCTGGGCGTGCAGCAAGAAGAACTGTATGGCACCTTTGCAACCCTGACCGGCGTGACCGGCAGCACCGCAGAGGTCGCCACGCAGTACAAGGCCGTCCTTTCCGGCCTTATGTCGCCATCCAAGAGCATGGACGCCGCCCTTAGTAAGTTGGGCTACTCCACCGCAGACGCAGCCATCCAGAGTCTGGGCTTCCAGGGAACGCTTGAAGCGTTGATGGGAACCGTTGGCGGCGACACCCAGGCAATGGCAAAGCTGTTCAGCAGCGTGGAGGCGCAGACCGCAATTCTCGCCCTTTGCGGCGAACAGTCCAGCACCTACGCTGAAAAGACGGCGGAGATGTACAACGCCACCGGCGCAGCGGATGAAGCATTCGCCCGCCAGACGAACAACCTTGATTATAAGATTCAGAAGCTCACCAACCGCTTCCAGAATTTCCTGACAAAGGCCGGCTTGAAGCTGCTACCGTATCTGGAAAAGCTGGCCGACAAGGCTATTCCATACCTGACGGACGCCATGGACAAAGGTCTCGTTGTTTTGGACGATATTCTCCCCAAAGCAGAAAAGGCCGTCAAATTTGTGGCGGAGCATAAAGAACTGTTCATTGCCCTGGCAAGCGGCGTTCTTACCGCAGTAACGGCCTTCAAGACCCTCAAAACGGCCATGACCGCCATCAGCGCTGCGAAAAACCTTGCTACTGTTTTCAAGGCGGCTTCCAACGGCGGCGCTACTCTCGGCAAGGCCACAAGCGTCCTGAACTTGCAGTTTTTGGGAGTGGCGCTTATCATCGGTGCCGTAATTGCTATTTGTGTCTTGTTGTACCGAAACTGGGACAAGGTAACAGCCTGGGCGCAGCGCATGGGAACCAAGGTCTCCGAGGTTTGGGCTTCGATTCAGACCGCGGTGCTTACCACCGTAGCCGCCCTGGTTTCGGGATTCCAGACCAACTTCCCTCTGCTCTCCGCCTACCTTTCTGGCTGGTGGAGCAGCGTATCCGCAGCCGTCGAAAATGTAAAAGCGATTTTCTCCAACCTCATCCAGTTTGTGAAGAATGTATTCTCCGGGAACTGGGGAGCCGCGTGGCAGAATATCGTGAACATTTTCGCTAACGTATTTGGAGCCATTGTCAACCTGGCAAAGGCCCCGATGAACGGCGTGATTTCGGCTATCAACTACGTCCTCGGCAAGATCAACTCCCTGAACGTAAAAATCCCGGACTGGGTTCCGGGCATTGGCGGCAATACTTTCAGCTTTGAAATCCCGCAGATCCCGCAACTTGCAACCGGCGGCATCGTAACCGCCCCAACGCTACTGGAAGCAGGCGAAGGTGGAGAGCCGGAAGCGATTATCCCCTTGTCCAAACTCTACGACTTCCTGCTGAACCTCGGGAAGCCCGACCCGACGAAGCCACAGCCGCAGCCCACCGCAGGCGGCCAGAATCCGCCCCCCGAGAATAAGCCCCAGCCGCAGCCCGCAGAGGGCGGCGGAGGTGGCTTTGTGTTCTCCCCGACCATCATCCTCAAGAGCAACGGCTCCGTGACCCGGAAAGAAGTAGATCAGGCGATGGATTTTACATACCAAAAGTTTGTGAGATTCAGCAAACAGCTGGAAGAAGAACGTCGCCGCAAGTCCTTTTCTCCGGCCTAACCAGGAGGCTAAATGAGTACCTATACCACGATTCAGGGCGACGTTTGGGACGCTATCGCTTATAAGGTCTACGGAGATTCAAAACACATGGGCTTCCTCATGGACGCCAACCCTGACAAGATCACCATCTTTGTTTTTGGAGCAGGCGTGGTGCTGAGAATTCCAGACCTTCCCGCAAGCGAAACTGCCGCCCCGAATATGCCCACATGGAGGACAGGATGAAAGCCAGACAGTCCAGCGTTTCTATTACCTACGACGGCAAGACCACATCCATCCTCAACCTCAAAACGACGGCATTCACCTACACTGACCCAGCCAGCGGTGAAGCAGACAGTCTCGACATCTCTTTCTTTGCTGGCCCTGCTTCTATTTTTAGCGGTGGACAGGTAGAGGTGAACAAGCCGCTTTCCGCTACCATCGCCCTCACGAACTGGGCAGCCCAGGGCGACAACCGCACCCTTGACTGCGGCGACTTCCTCGTTGACAGTGTTTCGTATTCAGGCTGGCCATGGACAGGCACCGTGAAAGCGGTATCTGTTCCGGCTAACACTGGATTCCGGCAGACCAAACGCACAAAGGTGTGGGAAAAGGCCACCGTGAAGAAAATCGGCCAGGAAATCGCCTCCAATGCAGGCATAGAACTGTTCTGGGATGTGGAGGGCGACGACCCGCAGATTACGACCCTTGAGCAATCCGAAACCACAGACTGCGAGTTTTACATGAACCTCTGCAAGACCTATGGCCTGAGCATGAAGGTCTACTCCAAAAAAATCGTAGTCTACAGCCGGACGGATTACAAGAAAAAGGATGCGGTCTGCACTATCTACCCGCGCCAAATTCTTTCTTGGAGCTGGAGCCAGAATCTCGCCGGAACCTATACCGGCGGTGAGTACACCTATACCCAGCCCAAGACCAACAAGGAAATAAAGGTCACCATTGGCACCGCAGACCGGCTGCTCAAGATGACCGGCAAAGCCGACGGCGAAGCTGATGCACAAAAGAAGCTGCAGGCGGGAATTGATGAGGCGAACCACGGAGCAACAAAGCTCAATTTGACCGTCAAGGGCAAGCTCCTTGTTTCCGGCCAAAACGTGAAAGTTTCCCTTGGAGCGCTCTCCGGGAAATACTTCACCGATACCACCACCCACAACCTCGGTTCCAGCGGCTACACGACAGACCTTGAACTTTCACTTATAGAGTAGGAGGCGCAGAATGGAAACTGTTCGCTTTGGCAAAATTTCCTCGGTGAACTACGAAGCCGGAACGGTGCGGGTCGTCTACCACGAAAAGGACGACTGCGTCACAAGCGAGATCCCGCTTCTTAGTTTCGAGTATATGATGCCCGAGGTAGACGATGCCGTTCTCGTTCTGCACCTCTCAAACGGCGCAGAAGTAGGCGTTGTCCTTGGCCGTCCTTGGAGCGACGAAAACAAGCCGCCCGAGGGCAGCCAGGGCCTCTGGCGCAAAGACCTTGACCGGGAAGCCGGTAAAGGGATGCTCCGCTATAAGGACGGCACCCTCACCATTAAGATGAACAAGGTCGTCCTGGAAGCAAAAGAACTCACGGTAAAGGCCGAAACGACCATCACCGAGAACACAACCATGAAGAAGGACGCCAATGTGGGCCAGACCTTGATGGCCACAACCGACTGCATCGGCGGCGGGAAAAGCCTCAAGAGCCATACCCACACAAGCGCCGCACCTGGCAGCCCGACCTCTCCCCCAAACTAACCCGGAGGTGATTTTTTGTTCATCGGAACCTTTGGAAGAAAGATTATCTTCCAGGTCAGCGACCTGGCCGTCTTTACCTTCCAGAACGCCACCCGGGAAAGCTCTGGGCGCTGGACGACCCACGAAGGGCTCAACAGCAAACCGACCCCTGAATTCCTGGGCGCAGACCTCAAAAAGGGAACACTGGAAATTCACCTCTCTGCCGCCCTCGGAGTGCGCCCCCGAAAAGTTCTTGATCTGCTGGCCCGCATGGCCGAAACCGGCGAAGTTCAGTATTTGGTGATTGGCTTCCGACCTTTCGGGAGGAACCCCTTCCGGGTTACGAAAGTAAGCGAAGCTTGGGACACCGTACTGCGACATGGCGAGCTGGCAAAGGCCACGGTCAACCTTGACCTTGAAGAATACCCGATGGAGGACACCACATAATGGAAACCACCGCAGTTTACATCGGGGATGAACCCCTGGAAGGAGTAGACGAGCAGGTCGAAACGCTGCTCTCTACCGTTGCCGGGACCATTCCATTAGACCGCGGGCTCGGCATAGACGATAGCTTCATCGACAAGCCCACAGAGGCCGCCCAGAGCTTGTACGTTGCCGAGGTCGCCGAAAAGATTCCTCGCTACATTCCCACCCTTTCCGTTGACGGCGTGAACTTCACCGCAGCAGCCAACGACGGAAAGGTGACCGCAAAGGTGGTGCTTACCAATGCCTGATATTTCCACCATTAAAGACCTGCCCGACATTTCGTTCATTGAGTATAAAACCGTGGACGATGTGAAAACGAGCATGGTCGCAGACTACGAAGCGTATATGACCGAGGCCACCGGGAAGCCCTACACGCTGCCCAGGGTCTCCCGAGACCGTTTCAAACTCTACGCCGCCGCAGCCCAAATCTACCAGGCTATGAAGTACGTTGACATCAAGGGAAAGATGGACACCGTGAAATATAGCGTCGGTGATTTTCTGGATTTGCTCGGCGCTTTCCGCTGCGGAGCTACCCGGAACCAGGCCGCCGCAGCCGTCACGACCATCCGCTTCACCCTCTCAGCTGCAAGGGCGTCCGTCACGGCCATCCCGCAAGGAACCCGCATTGCAGCGGGACAGCTTTTCTTTGCAACCTCGGTATATACCGAGATCCCGGCGGGCGACCTGACTGCCGACATTCCCGCAACGTGCATGACCGCAGGCGAAACCGGCAACGGCTTATCCCCCGGCGAACTTAAAACGCTGGTTGACCCGGTTCCCTACGTCCAGAGTGTAGAAAATACCTCGACTTCCAGCGGCGGCGCCGACAGGGAGAGCGACGAGAGCTTTGCAGCCCGCATCTTCATTGCGCCCGGCAAATACTCCACCGCAGGCAGTCGGAACGGCTACGAGTACCATGTGCAGGATTACAGTTCTGCCATCGGCGGCGTTCACGTTTCGAGCGACCAGGCAGCCGGAACCGTTGACATTGTTTTTGTCATGGCAGACGGCTCCCTCCCGAGCGCAGAAATGATTTCCGCCATGAGCCAGCACATGAGCGCAGAAACCATCCGCCCGATGAACGACCTTGTGACCGTTCGCGCTCCGGCGGAGGTAAAGTATACCGTTTCCCTCACCTACTACATCAACCAAAGCGACAACAACCGGGCTGCGGCGATTCAGCAAGCGGTCTCCGCAGCGGTTGACAGCTACATTGCCTGGCAGCGGAAAATCGGGCGAGACATCAACCCCTCCAAGCTTCTGGCTCTCGTAATGGGCGCCGGGGCAAAGCGGGCGCAGATTACCGCCCCGATATTCACCGCCATCCCGGCGGACAGTATCGCCGCCATTGACGGCACCGCCTCGATCACATACGGAGGCCTTGAGGATGACTGAACTTAAAGACAGCCGCTTCACAGAACTGCTCCCGAGCAACCTGAAGAACGACACGGAAACTCAGGCGCTTGCTTATGCCGTCAGTAGGCAGGTGCAGCAGATCATCCGCTTCGCCGACGCTGCCTGCGTCTATATTGCGATTGACCGCGTCCCGGAACCTGTTCTCGACCTTCTCGCTGTGGAACTTCGAACCCCGGTCTATAAGCAGACATACAGCGTCGCTATCAAGCGGGCGCTGGTAAAGGAAAGCCTCATTTTCTACGACCAAATGGGAACCCCGGCTGCGGTCAATCGCATCATTGAGGCGGTATTTGGCGTCGGGCAAATTGAAGAGTGGTGGGAGTACAACGGAAGTCCTCACCACTTTCGAGCCACAGTGAGAGGGGTCTACCCGACCGCAAAAAACATAGCAGACTTCAAGGAGGCAGTTCAGTCGGTAAAACGACTTTCGAGCTGGCTTGACGAGATCACCTATCTTTCTGAGGCTCCAAAATGTACCGCTTATATCGCCGCCGCCCCCAGCGGCCTGTACTGCACCATGAGCGCCCGGGTGCGGGGCAAGATACCGCCCCAGAGCGGCAGGGTGGCGGCCTTTGCCGGGGCGGCAGCAGCGGGCGTATACGCGCAAACCGGAGCAAAATTGAGATTGGAGGACTAAAAATGAGTTGGAACACATCCGCGTACACGGAGCTTGGCACGGCCATGCTGACCGAAGCCATGTCCGGCAAACGTATGACGTTTACTCGGGCAGTTGGCGGCGCTGGCACCGTGGCCGCCGACGACCTACCCAAAGCCACGGCAGTGACCGACCAGCGCCAGACGCTTATCCTTGCAGACAGCGCAGTGGACAAAGAGGGAGACGACACGGTCTATCGGCTCAAAGTCCAGATCAGCAACAAGAGGCTGGAGCAGGGCTACACCCTGCATCAGATCGGCATCTACGCCAAGCTGGATGACAGCAGCAGCGACGCTCTGGTCTGCATCTTTCAGGATGACCACGGCTTCGAGATTCAGTCTGAGGCAGTGATGAGCAATCTGCTGCTCGAATTTTACGGTATGGTCGTTATCTCCGGCACGGCGCAGGTCACCGTGACGGCAGACCCGGCTGCGATTGCTACAGAGGCATGGGTCAGAAAGCTGCTTGCAGAGCACGACAAAGACCAGGAGGCGCACAAGGAGCTTTTTGCTGCCATCACCGCCGCGAATATCTCCTTTGACGGCTCTGCAGCCGGGCTGGAAGCTGACAGTGTGCAGGCCGCCATCAAAGAGATGGTAGGCAAGATGAACAACCTCAAAGACGGCCTGACGGCGAAGTCCATCACCTTTGAGGATACAGCAGGCACCGGCGCGACAAACCTTCAGGATGCGCTGGACGCTGTGCTGGGGAACACGCTGCCCAAGCTTACTGTCACTACCACGGCGGGCAGCGCCCTGACCCTGACAGACGGCCAGAGCACCATCACCGGCAAGGCAGACAGCTCCGGCAGCTACACCGTGACTCTGCCCCGCATGGGCCTTTGGACGGTAACAGCTACGCTGGCCGGGCTGACCACTGATGACACCATCGACGTGGAGACCGTGGGCGGCAAGTTCACGCTGACCCTGCCGTACTTTGCGGCAACGCTGGCCGTCACCGCAGCACCCGGGGCAACCGTCACAGCCGCCCTGCCCACCGGCAAGGCATACACCGCCACGGCAGACGACACCGGTACAGCACAGGTCAAAATCAAGCGCTCCGGCACCTACACCGTGAGCGCCAGCAAGGGCGACGCCAAGAGCGACACTGCCACCGTTGACGTTACTGAGAGCGGCAGCGCCTACACAGCCACTGTGCATTTTTGCCGGTTGGTTCTGACGGCTCCCACCGGTAGCGCAATCACTGCCGTCTGCGGAGACGTTACCCTGACCGCATCCATTACCGGCTCCGATGAGACCGGCACTGTGACGCTCTACCCGACCACGCTGGGCAGCTGGATGATCACCGCTGCCAAGGGCGACGAAACCACTACCGCCACCGTAGAGGTCGCCGAGTACAAGGACTACCCCATTGAGCTGGCCTACATCAAAATCTATGGCGCAGCCTGGGATGGCACGTCCACGACCAAGTGGAGCCGCACGGATGATGCGGCGTTCTTTGCAGACCCCACCCCTGCAGTCGGCGGCAAGGGTGGCAGCAGCCCCTTCGACGACTGCCTGCCGTGGAGCGGCATGGTCAAGGAGACCCGCTCTGCCGGTGTGCTGGTCAAGATTCCGAAATACTGGTATAAGTGGACGCGGGAAGGTGGCAAGCTCAAGCTCCAGATCGCAGACCACAAGGTGGCTGGCTTCCATGTCAGCCCCGCCCACGCCGACCGTGGAGATGGCAAAGGCGAGCGCGATTATGTCTATGTTGGCCGCTATAAATGCGCATCTGACTATAAGAGCAAGAGCGGGACAAAACCCAAGGTCAGTACCACCCGCGCAGCGTTCCGCTCCGGCATCCATGCGCTGGGCGACACGATCTGGCAGTGGGACTTTGCCATGTTCTGGACGATCCGAATGCTGTATCTGGTCGAGTTCGCCGATTGGGACGGCCAAAAGGTCATCGGCTTCAACTGCGGCAACAACAGCAACACACAGGCCATGGGAACAACCGACAGCATGGAGTACCATACCGGCACGATGCAGTCCAGCCGCACTACCTATGGCGTTGGCGTTCAGTACCGCTGGATCGAAGACCCGTGGGGGAACGCCTATGAATGGTTCGACGGAATTTATTTAAGCCGCATCAATGTCTATTGCATCAAGAACCCTGCAAAGTTTTCGGATGACTCCGGCGGCGTGAAAGTTGGTACTCGACTCCCAAACAGCGGATTCATCAGCGATTGGAGCGTTCCGACAACGGAGGGCTACGAATACGCTCTGTTTCCGTCTGCCGTAGATGGAAGCGAGAGTACCTATATCGCCGATATCTGCATCAACGACGGAGGTGGCGATGTCCCGTACCTCGGCGGCAACAGCAGCGGTACACTCAACCATGGTCCCTTCTATATATACGGCGGCTGCAGCGCGGCGTATGAAAGATCAGACATCAGCTCCCGACTCCAAGAACTCCCCTGAGGGGACTGTGGGGCTGCATCCCACGCAGATAACCGCGCCGTAAGGCGCTGAACTTTATAAGGAGGAGACCGCATGGAATATGTATTTGGCACAAAGGGCCGCATCGAAGTTCTCAAGACCAAGGGCAGCCACCACACTGATCTAACCGGGTATCATCAGATCGAGCGGGAGTATCCCGACCAGACCATCACCGACAGCTTCCGCGTCGTCCGCAAGCTGGACAGCCGGGAGGATGCCGAGGGCAACTGCTATGACTGGTACGAGATCGACCGCCACTACCGGATGACCGACAAGACCGGCCCCGTGGTGGAGCGGCTGGCAAAGACCGCCGCCGAGGTACAGGATGCACTCTGCGAGCAGGACACCGCCGCCAATGAGCGGATAACCGCCATTGAGAATGCCGTGTGCGAGCTTGACGCCGCCGTGAACAACCAGTAAGGAGGTCAAGGACTATGGATAAAATTTGGGCAAACCGGCTGATCGCCGGGACTAAGACCTGGGCAGAGATGCCCGCAAGCCGCCGCCCCGGGGTCAAGCGGGAGCTGGCCAAGCGGGTGGCAGAGGGTGACATCACCGCGGAGGATTATAAGCGCATCACGCAGGAGCCTTACTCCGAATAAGCGACAGGAGAACAGGAAGGAGGTGGACAACCCTCATGTGGATTGATGTTGACGTAATCATCAAGGCAGCAGCCCTCGTGACAGCACTCGGTGTTCTTGGCGGCGTATTCGTTACTCTCTACCGGGCAGGCGAGCGTGACAAGAAGCAGAGCGTAGTCATCAAGGCAATTCAGGACGAACAGACGATCATCTGCTACGGCCTACGAGGGGCCTTGCAGGGTCTGATTGAGCAAGGTTGCAACGGCCCCTGCAAGGATGCGCTCGAAAAGCTCAACAAGCACCTGAACCAAGAAGCACACCACAACGATATCGACTTATAAACGGGAGGTAAAAAAATGGACTACATGAATGAGATCATCACCCTACTGGTGAAAGCAGCAAGCCTCGGATGCCTTGCTCTGTTTTCCTCGGTCGTTCTTCCCTGGCTGAAAAACCAGAGTTTCTTCTGGATCGTAAAGGTCGCCGCAAAGGCGGCGGAGAAGCTGGGAAGCACCGGCGAGATTCCAAAGGCAAAGAAAAAGGAATGGGTCATCGACCTGCTGACCCGCTGGGGATACAAGGTCGATGAAAAGACCGAGGTATTTATTGAAGCTGTTCTGACCGACCTCGATGCGGCAGCCAAGGAAGCCCTAAACAAGGTCAGCGAGGGTTGAGCCATGATTTCACCGTACAAAGGGAACTTCCGGGTCTCTCAGTCTTGGAACAACCTGCGCTCCAACGGAACGCTGCATCAGGGCTTCGACCTCGTCGGCATCGGAGATAAATGCCTCTACTCCCCCGTCTACGGAACCGTCGTCCGTGCAGGCTGGGAGAACCCGAAGAACACAAAGCAGGGCTGGGGCCGCCGGGTGGTTATTCGCATCGGCAAGACCCGTCTGTATATGTACTTCGGACACCTTTCCAGCATCGCTGTTCGGACGGGTCAGGCCGTGGCCCCTGGCGACCTTATCGGCATTGAGGGCAGCACCGGCCACAGCACCGGCAGCCACCTGCACTGGGAAATTCGGGAATCGGACAGACATAACCTTTACAGGGATATGCCGCAGTATTCCAGCATTCCGAACGAAGCCTCCCGGACGGCAAAGCAGTCCAGCTGGGACGGCAAGCTGCTCGGAACCGCCACGCTCTTCGCCGGGCGGAACGGCTACCCTGCCTCCATCTACAACTCCATTCTGCAAGCCCGTCTTTCCGCCCTCGGCTTTGACGCCGGGGATCCTGACGGCCTGTTCGGCAACAAGACGACCCAAGCTGTGAAGCAATTCCAGCTTAGCCGCAGCTTGGAGGCCGACGGCAGGGTTGGAGCAAAGACGAAAGCCCAACTGTTCGCTCTGTAAACGGAAATTCAAAGGCACCGAATGTCCTGCAACATGGACGCTCGGTGCCTTTTTCTATGCAAACGCTGTGGCGGCAGGAAAGCCCGTCAGTGCGCTTTTATGCGCAGTTTGAGAAGAGTTCTAAAAGATAGCAGATGAACGGTTTACAGGAAAAGTTTTTTCCGCTGGAAAAAAGTAGAGCGCAAAAGAAAAGTCCCCGGAGGTTTAACCCCCGGGGACTACCCCGAACATTTCAGCCCTTGCACCGATACCCAGCCCGCCGGAGGAACGCCTCCGCCTGGTGCAGTTCGGTGAACGTCCGGGAGCTATGCTTCTGACGGTCACGCCCCATAATATGCTGACCATCCAGAGCCTTCACCACGAACTGCTCCCGGCCATTCTTCATAACCCGGTTGAAGTAGACGGCCTGCCCGGCCTCATTGAACATTTTCATAAACCCAGCCTCCATTCATAATAGCTTGCATTCCAGAGAGCAACGGAACGGAGCAGCCCGACCCGGTGGCCCTCGCTGTCAATCTCCACCCGCTGCACGATCTCCTGGCCGTACATATTCACGCCCAGGGAGTACAGATACTTTTTTGTGCGATACTGGCCGCCCGCCATCAGAGCTGTGGCCATGCGCTTAGAAATTGTCATGCCAGGCACCTCCCATCATCAAACAGTGGGCATCACACCGCACACAGAAGACCGGCGGCGATCACTCATGCAAACGCACAGATGAACGGTGTTGACATACTCGCCTGTATTGGTGTTGCCCATTTCACACAGCACATCAGCCCAGCCTAAATCGTCCACGCCGGAATAGCTCCATGCTGCCAGGAAGCAGGTCTCGCCGGACTTATTGGTGGCGAACCGCTCGGCCTTCTTGATCTCGGAACGCTTCAAGTTAAACTCTTCCATTTCATAATCCTCCAAAGATTGAACTTAGATTGTGGTTCCCACGACCATCCCGGCGGCCAGCCGGTAGGTTTCGGCTCCAACCACGGAGCCATCATCAGGCGGGTTATGCGTTTACGAGGTTTCCGTTCTCCATCTTGACCTTGCTGCCCCATGCAAGGCTGTTAAGCCAGCGATAGTCGCGCTTGCCTTTATACTGGATTGGGAACTCGTGGAAAGATTCGACGTAGTTGATAATCCGCTCTTCAGCGGTATAGATTTCCTTTGCGGTGTAAGTTCCGATTACTTCATGGTCTACCGCATAGCTCGCGGTGATGGCAATGGACGGAGAAACGTGATAGGCGGCGTTCTCGTAGGTGACAAAGCACTTGTCGTAGACCTTCAGCAAGTTCTTGACCTCGTTCTTGATGGATGCGGGCAGCTCGTTAAAGTTCTTCATAGTATGTATCCTCCGATTCATTTTGTGTTCCCTTTCGGTGTCTGTGTCTTACCACATAAGCGCAGGAAACTCCACTGGCAAACAGTCCAAAGAATACTGCGTTTATATGGTAAACTTTATACTTCCATTTTTACGGCGTCCGCAGTATACTGTACTAAAAGGGAGGGCTGCCACATGAGAGAATCACACACCAATAACCCCATAGACGAACGCTGCAAGGCCACAGGCATAAGCCGCCGGGAACTTTGCCGCCAGGCAAAACTGAGCTACCGCACCGTGGAAAGCTGGTGCGCTGGGCACCGTAAAAGCCCGGACGTATACCAACTTTGGAGAGTAGCGAGGGTGCTGGGCTGCCAGATTGAGGACTTACTCGACCCGGAGCGCATAGCAGACGACACCTCGGAAACCGAATAATAAAACTTGGAACCAAAACTTAACCAAATGCAAAATCTTTGAACCAAAACAAAAACACCCGCCAGAACGGCGGGTGTGACAGTCCCCAGTGATATAACAACAAAACCCCTCAAGCCATTGCGAAGCGGTTCTCCTTTTGACCAAACTCAATGTCGAGCGGCACATCGAAGTGGACGTCAGCATGGATGAACTGGATGTGACTGCTGCGGAGAGCAAGGCGACTTACAACGAGATTCGGGAGTATGTATGGGAACACCATCAACTCAAGGTTTCCAATCTCTATATCGCACAGGTGAAGCAGAAGTACGGCATCATCGAGCGGGAGAATTACCATAAAGCGAAAAACGAGAATGCAAAGCAGCCTAAGTGTCCGAAGGAAAAAGAGGATGCGATTGTGGAAGCATTGAAGCATTTTCAGATGATTTGATACGCAATCACCCCAGAGAGAATAGCCTCTT
>OODB01000383.1_pt1 | contig 44715 bp, 52 predicted proteins | sample 1671721 | NCBI WGS metagenome assembly OODB01 (sample SAMN06348185, study PRJEB24527) | human gut metagenome | biome: human gut; feature: ankylosing spondylitis patient; material: feces | host: Homo sapiens | place: China | collected 2015-10
CCAATCTGAATCCTTTGCCAATTCGGCCAACACGGCAGCGGATGTATTCGGGTTACCGGCCACGCTACTTCTCACGTATACACTCTCATTTCTTAAAAACTCTTTTTTCCCCATATTCATTTATCTATTAATTTAAATGGTTTATATGATTCTTTTATTTTCTGTATATTTTCATCGCTTTCATTTGGAACTATTGAAACAACCGGGTACCGTGAATGGGTATCAGGCTTTTGCGATATACAAAATTGTACATTCATATCCCATATAATCCCCCGAACAAATCCCCTTTCATATAACACGGCATCGAAAATATCGCGTATATTGGGGATAGTTGAGGCGGCTCCCTTTGTTACAAATGTCCATACTCCTGCGATTCCCTTTATTAAGGGTATTATAAATGTCATAGTTAGTGTTATATCCCACCCATTATCTCCCCGTCTTGTGCGTCTATTAGGATACTTTTTAGATACATTTTCCATTAAGTTGGGATATTCATTCACATTTAATGCTGTGTATTGCATACCGTCCCAAACATGGAACGTATCGCCATCGCCATACGCTACACGTGCTCCTGCGTCGTTTCTATATTCATACGATTCATTACATACGTTTTGCGCTTCATCATCCGGAAATATTATTTGTATAGTCTGCGGCCTATCTCCATATACCTTGTGAAATAGCCCTGCATATTTCCCCCTTGCTATAAAGTAATCCACACTTTGCGGCAGTCCTTTATCATTTTTCAAGCCTACACAAATAGACCCTATTCGGGGGAATATAAGTTTATTTGTTTTCGGAATCTGTTTTTTTATTCTCCCACTTACCATATACAACCCTTTCAAATAAAACATAAAAATAAGTCTTACTATATCCGTTATAATCAGTCTTCCGCATCGGGCATATCTGTTTTATATACCATCCATCCTTACAGCTTGGATTAATTTCGTGTATATACTCAAAATATGAAACTTTTGTTTCACGATGCGGCATCAGTGAAAGTATATATCTTATTATCTTTCTCATATCTCTAAATTATCATTCAATAATTTTTTAATCACTTGTTTATTCTCTTTTTTTTTTGATTCTGCGGCCTTTTCTTCTTTTTTGCGTATGGTAGCTCCTTTTTTGGATTTTACCGCCGTGGAAGGCTTTTTTGTGCGTTTATTGGGCTTGTTCTCTTTTTCTTCATCATCTATATTAGAAATATTCTTTTCGGGTGCAATTTCTTTCTTATCTGATTTTTTGCTTTTCACTAAATCAGATAAAGTTAAGGAAGTTATATTTTCATTCAAATTAGAATCTGAATCCAAATCAATAACGCCACTAACGACCGTGAAAACATTGTCTTTCTTTTCGTTTTCAATAGAAGCCAATTCTAATAATGCCGGAATTTTCAAGGCGTTAGGGCTATCTGTTTGATTTTTCAAATTGTAAGTAGGATTTTTGCGCCAATCTTTCGGACTAAAATTATATACTCTTTCTATTGAAGTATCCGGATAATTTTCTTCCCACATTTTTTTATATAAATGCGCCTGTATTTCGGCTTCCTCAGAAAAACCCTTCCGACCGCTTTTAAAGTCTACTATTGCGTTTATCCGTTCATTACTCCCTGGACGTACTAACATAGTACAAACTAAATCAATCATGCCAGCGTAACCGATTGGATGCGCTAAAGCAATCTCCACTGCTAACGGCTTTACATCATAATCCGTTATAAATTGGGCAAACGCTAACACATCTTTTTTAAGTTGGTCTGCATAATAAATAAAGTCATTAGGAAGGCTTTTATTCTCTATATACGCTTTTAGTTTATCTTTTAAGCCGTCTAAATCATAAACACGGTTTATTAATAGTTCCTCAAATGCAGCGTGCATAAATGTACCATAGGCTGCGCGTTCGTCTCTATACCTTTCCGCTTCTTCTATACCTTTCTCCGCAATCCAATTAATCAAAAAAGGCGATTTAGGTAATGTTTGTGCTAAAATTGTAGTTACAGAAGGATAAAATTTCGGAGTTCCTGTATCATCAAATAGATAATAATACCTTTGCCCGTTGCTATTGAGTTGAAACAGCTTGTATTCCGGCTCTATCAATGCAGTAGAATCGAAAAATAAAGCTTTCATTTCTTCTGCAGTCATGCCCGGATAAATTTCAAATACTTCATCTTCATTTTGTTCCAATGAAAACGGCGACTTAATTTCTTTTTCTTTCATGATTATTTTTTATTTAGTTCGTTAATACATGCAATCACAGTAATTATACATGGCAAGGCCAAAAATAATAAAGTCGGATTATAGAAAGACGTACAGATAAAAACAAGCCCAAATAAGCTAAACAGAATCAAAATAGCTTTTAATTGGAACTCATTAGATAAGGCATACTTAACCAATCTTTCTAATACAGACATAATACATGTTTTTTTCATTGTATATCCTCCTATTATTTTTTATTTGCCTTATAAAAGGCATCATATAAATTATTTATTATTTCAATATTTGATTTTGATTTAGAAACAATTACACACTTATCCCACCCATTATAAGATAATTCTATTTTGTATTTTATATTGTTTCTATCAAGGAAAGAAGATACTTTATTAATTTCCTCGCTATTATCTATTATATTACTGAAAGATAATCCGCGTGTCGTTAATACATTTGCAGAAAAGTCATACCCCAACATTATAGCAAGCTTCCATAGCTTTTTACGTATAAACCAAATCTCACCCATACAAGTACACTCCTTTTCAGTGATATTTGGATTAAGAATATTAATTGTTTTCATATCAGTTATTTTTTGTTTTCCGGAAACCCGTCCGGCCGGTTGTTGAACTTTCAACAATGCAAAGATATAATTTATATTTTAAACGTGCAAATTTTTTTTTTAGAAATATCTATTTTTTTTTCGTATCATAATTAATCGCCTTTCTCCTTAATCCGTTCCAAAACATCCCTATTAGCTTCTAATATTTCATCAAAAGAAGGAATAGGTTGCCAGCATATAACTTTAATATCTCGCCTTGTAAGTTCCTTCCCCGGATAGTATTTCCCATTATCTCTAACCCACACGCCTTTTTTATATGTAAATATATCTACATACCTACGTGATTCTGCCTCCCTATCATAATATTTATAGTAAAACAAGAAGCCTACTAAAATACGCTGCCCTTCTTCCGGCAAACGTTCTTTTACGCTTATCCACGAAAAATATTTTTTCATCCATTCTGCACCACTGGCAAAAGCCTGTTTATCTAAATTCATAATTCAAATAGTTCTTTTTGTTTATATACATTGCCGTTTTTCAGTCTCACTTCACCCAAACACTCTTCCCGAAAGCGTTTTTCCTGCGCATCGAAATATTCTTTGTCTATTTCAGTTCCCCAAAAATCAAAACCCATTTTATAGGCGGCTATTCGGCTGCTCCCGCTACCCAAATGAGTATCTAAAATCCTATTCCCTGGTTTAGCAAATGTTTCTAATAGGAATTTATATAAGGCGACCGGTTTCTGCGTCGGGTGTATCCTCAACTCTTTATTTTTCATATCCTCTTGTAGAAATCCGCTCCATCTAAAAGCAAACAATTTCGCAGATTTATTAAAAGAGGTCCACGCTAATTCACAGTCCGCAAAATCTGTTTTCCCGTTTTTCTTATCCCATACGACCCAGCACGGACTATCATACGGTATTTGTGATATAAAATGATTTGCACCGAATATTATTTGATTCTTTGACACTCTCATTAATTCATCAAATAAATGTTTTTGGGGTTTAGCTCTATCCCATGTTTTAGGCGTGTACTGTTTTGCTTTTGCTCTATTGCCTCGCGAATGGTTTTTTAATCCATCTTCACCTATCCCGTAGGGAGGGTCTATTATTGCTAAATCATAAAAAGCGTATGGAATATCTTTCATATATTCCATACAGTCCATATTATATACTTCGCTTATCGGCATTTTATACGACTTTATTTTATATATCATTTTTAGTACCTAATAAATGCTTTGTCTGTTCATTATACGGAATACATTTAATATAACTTTCAGATACGCATCCATACCGAAAAACATCTTCCTTATAATTACTGAAAAAATCGGCTTTCCATTCATCCATATTATTCAAATCCGAAAAGGAAGTTCGGCGTACAATCGCATTCATGACAAATAATATTAATCCATTCCGGTTTAATTCTTTGCGTCTTTCCTCTGCATAAATTTGACATGTTTACGCGTTGCGTGTTTTCATTCGCTCCACTAAATAACTTTTTCGCGATTTCTTGTTTTAACACTTTCTTTCCGTTAGCCTCTGATTGGGCAATAGCTTCGTTTACTTTCAATCTCATTTCTATAAGTTTTAAAAAATTCTTGGTTTATCATTAATATATAGTCCGCAATTAGGGCACATTTTTTCTACCCATTTAGGCGGCTCTTCATCATCATATAAACTACATTCGTAATCCGTAACCTCCATAAAAGAACCGCATTCGGGGCAGTCTCCATCACCTAATAATGTTAGATTCATTAAGTCCATATAATCACTATATTTTATACGGCTTATTCCCATATCTTTAAACACATCTAATATATCTAATATCAATGTATCTAAATCTATACATTCTCGGAGAGTTTTACCGAAATAAAAAGAATCATTTATTAATATATCCCATTTCGGGCAATAATCAATAATAATACTTGATATTGTTTCCGGCGTTTTACTGGCTCTGCCTGCCAAATGCTTTAAATTCTTATCGTCTTTTACTTTCATTTCTCTCCCTTTCCTTTGACTATGCAAATTTAATATTTAAATATAACATGTGCAATTTTATTTTTAACCACTCGTATAAATATATAATTTTTATATTCATGATAGAGGATATATAATTTAATATAGTATCTTTGTGGCGTCTATAAAATGAAACTCTCTTTTTCTTGGCTGATAGGTTTTTCTTTGTTGTTTACCTATCAGCCTTTTATTTGCCTTATTCCCATATCTATTATTTTTTAGTTTTCCGGAAACCCGTCCGGCCGGTTGTTGAACTTTCAACAATGCAAAGATATAATTTATATTTTAAACGTGCAAATTTTAGATTAAAAAAAGAGGGATTTTTTTCAAAGAAAAGAATAAGTCATTAAAATAACACTTATTTCAGGCCGATTTCAAATTTAAGAGACTTTCTATGCGAGACAATGTATTCATATACCCTCAATAAGAAAAATGTCTTAGAATTGATTTTTTAAGGCCAAAATAAAAAGAGGGCGAAAAACCGCCCTCCACTAATACCTAAAAAACAGATGATGAAAAAACTCCTTAACTATTAACTAAGCACTACAAAGATATATTTATTTCCGGATAGATACAACTTCTACGCCTTTTATTTCTGTATATGGATTTTTAGAGACTATATTAAAGCTTCTTTCTTTTATCTTTTTTGTTTTCCATAAGACGCCTAAAAAACGCTTATATATAATAGTCTCGTACAATATTAAACTATCCCTTATTTGAATGTCTCCTATTAAGGTATCGTTATATACGCACGCCTCTATATTGGTCCATGAATCACGAAAAGATACACAAGGTATCAATTGGTAGGCCGTATCGCCTGGTATATATATAAGGCTATCTTTTACCTGTGCTCTAATCTTTATAATAGTTTCGGCTTGAATCTTACTAAAATTTTGTAGTTCCTCATTTTTCCGCTTTAGTTTGTTTATTAAGTCTGCATCTTCCTTCATGAACCTTTCGTAATCCTGAATGGAAAGCTCCAATACCCCAACGCGTGCAGCATTCAAACTATCTTTTGTTTTGTACCGGGAAACGTCCTGCAATAACGTTTCCGTGTTGGTTCTGTATTTGTCCCTTTCCCCTGTTAACTGATTTATCCGGGAACGTTGCACCCATATAGTGACAACGGCGGCAACCGCCAAAGCAATTGCCGCTATTATTAGATATTTTTTCATAAGATACGTTTTATTGTATTGTAATGTACTTTGGCGATACGCTCACGCCCTGCGTCCGTCATCATAAAACGACAATCCTTTTCATTATCAAAGAAAAAGTTTTCGGATAATATCGCCGGGCAAACCGTATGTTTCAGTATATAAAATTGGCTTTCTTTGTCCGGGTCGCTGTCTATATAATCGAAACGCATTTTCCAACCGTCCGGGGCAAATTCCTTTTCCGCTTCTTCGCAAAGAACGGTTGCAATTGCATCCGCTTTCGTTTCTCCTACGCTTGTATAACATTCCCACCCGGTGCCGCCTCCGGCGTTTCCGTGAATACTAAACAAAACGGCGTTGTTGCCGCAATCTGCATGGATAACGTTTGCACGGCGGCAACGTTCCGGTAATGATACGTCGTTGTCCTCCGGTACCAAAATTTCAAACTTTATTCCCTCCGCTTTCAACATCGCCGCAATACGGCGTACAATATCACGGTTAAACTCCCATTCAAACAATTGGGAACCGTCGCCCCAAATTGGGGAACGTTTTCCGGCACAATCCACGCCGTGACCTCCATCAAGAATAATTACTTTCTGTTTCATAACTCCATTTAAATTTTTTATATGTTTTTCTTTCGCCTCTGCATACCCTTGCAATACAACTATAACTAAAATCGTTTTTTCTTGCTGCTTGGTGTACGCTGTTATATTTAGCCACAATGTTATTTTTCATGTCATATTGAATTACTGCTTTTGCGTCCGAGCTTTTCCCCTCAAACAATGGATTTTCTTTCCCTTTTATTCTTGGTATATTACGTATTTTTTCCTTTGTAATTGGGTTATTCATGTTCATAGAATGTGTACACCAACGCAAATTTGAAAATTTATTATTTGCCCTATCCGTGTCTATATGGTCTATTTCGGGATAATTGTTTGGATTTGGTATAAACATTTTTGCAACTAATACATGAACCGGGAAACGCCTTGCAATTCCTTTATGATTTAATTCTATAATTTTATAACCTTTTACTTTACGTTGTTTCAACACTTTTTCTTTTGCTGTAACAACATACTTGTTACAAATAATATAACTTTTAGGCAAAGACTTTACACGCCCATAATTACTAACTTGATATATCCCTGCATATCCGGGAATATCTTTCCAAATCTCATTTTCCATAATTGCCAACTTTTAAGAACTGCCAACAAATAAGAAACTGGGACGGGCTGTTGGCTTGCCCTTTCGGTCGGTTAATTACTCCGCCTATCCCCGTTGCAAATATAATTATTTATTTACTCATTTTTGTTTTCTCCTTTCTTTTTATTGTTTTTGTCGGGGTCGTCCCCAAATTCTTTTTCCATTCTTTCAATTATCGGTTGCAAATGCGACGGCAAAGCCCTTGTAAACTCCAAACGGATAACATGGTAAATAATACGTAATGCCAAATTCCGGGGGTACGCAACAATAAGATTGCGGAACGCATTTTGCAAATAAACGTACATAAACACATAAGTAAGCGATTTAACAACTACAATTGCCGCTTGGTCGTCGCCGCAATTTTCCATAATGAAAAAAATCGCCTCCATAATAAACAGATACAAAAGCAATTCGCACAATGCGTTTTTGAACTTTCGGAACGAAAAGTTTTTGCATCGTACAATCGCCACGCCGTCCGCCCTCATGCCCGCCCAAATATTGAACGCAAACATTACTACTAACGCATAAACAAAATCTTTTGTCGGGGTTAAATACCCAAATAACGGGCTAACCGTGGAAATGGCGATTATACGCCATTGCTCCCAATTAAATATTTTTTCCATATTATTTTAATAAAACATTCATCGGGAAATCAAATCTATATCCTTTATCTAATGCCCATGCAAAAATCGTTTCTGCATCTGAAGCAAACTGCATAAAATTCCATTCGTGACTAAAAACTATCATGTCAAATGCTTGCATTGACCCACCGGCACTATTATAATAATTCAAACAGCCCTTAACATTGCTCCAACGCTGTTGTATTTGTTCTAATCTGAAATCAGTTTTAAATATACACAATTGGGTTTCACTATCGTAATATCTATCTCTTGCATCTAAATATGTTGACTGCTCATCAGATAAATAATAATTAGTTTCTCTTGCTTCTTTGTTGTAACTCCAATCGTCGCAACCCAAAAAACCTAAACAACCACAATTTGCGTCCCTTTCTCCTCTGCAACTTTCTAATGTACCTTTAAAATAGTCATTTCGTGGCACACGGTCTATAATATCATAGTTCCCTATTGACGTCATTATACCATTTACAAAGTCATTCCACCATTGTTTACCGTTTTCATAGGTAGCTGTTTTCCAACTTTCACCATTTCCGTGATAACCGAATTTCATCCAATCCTTATTGTATATAAAATCATTTTTAAACTTTGCAGGAATATCGCTCATTGTTCTTTGTACATATAGACTAACGGTTATTCCAAATTTCAAATGCCATTCTCTTAATTTTGCAAAAGTTGAATTATCAAATATTGAATTGTATGTATTCGCATTTGTCACAATATCTGCTATTGCATCTTTAAAATCATCTAAACTAAAATGAAAGAACTTGTTAGAGTTTTTCCTTTCTATCTCCGTAAAATGTCTCGTGTCTAAAAGTGTTGGTGTGTCACTTACTGAATACAATTTTGGGGTATTAACAGATAAAACCTTACTACCGGTTTTATTAAATTTAACATCATTGTACTTTCTATTAGAAATATACAGATATTTTGATTTAAGCGGTATAAACACGTATTTTGGCAAAATTCCTTCATTGCTAACATATCGTATTACTTGGTTATTTTCGTATGTTATTGCTGATTTAGCAGCATAGGAATTTCCAAAACAATACGCATCTAATAGTATATACTGATTTACATATTGACTAACATCAACCTTAAAACAATTAAAGTTATTTGAATTTTGCTCCGTAAACCGATAATCAAAATACTTATTATCATGCAGTTCTATGGATATTTCGCTCGGCTCTTGATTTGTAAGTAATACATCCCTCTTATATTCTTCTGCGTATAAAGATTCCACTTCGGTAACATCTTCAATTAACACATACATTGCTTTTGTTCGGTCGATAACGTCGTTAAAACCTATACGTATTCTCTGATAGTCTTTTTGTGTTGAAAAGACTTGTGACTTTGACGAATGAAGAGAAGTAAGTTGTTCTTTAACACCCTCTGACGTATATCCATATATATTATTAGACCTATAATTGGATATATCCCCATTATATGTTACTTTATATTTTTTCCCCACCTCAATCATATAAGGAATATCAACTCCTATGTATTGGAGTGTTAATTTAATATATGCAGAATTTGCATTTGAACGTTCCTCTAACTCGGCAACTTTCGCTGCTGTTGTAATTCCCGCATCAAATTTAACCCAATAGCCATTTTTATTCGTAAGGATTAAAACTTGGTCAACCAATTTTATACTTCCAAAATTGGAATAATTTCCCGGTTGTGACGCAATGTAAAAAACGTTTTGGTCGGGCGTTCCCGGATTTGTTTCGGGTACCGCAATACCTGCAAATGTTGCATCATTACCAATCGTTGAAATTATAGACAATAACGTATTTTGCATTATTTCCCCGGTAATTTCTTGATTCCAATTTGTTTTAATAACGTCGGAAACCGCTTGTTTTATTTGTTCGTAATTTCCCATAATCTAATTATTTAATTGTTTTTAAAATCATTATTAAAATCGTCGTTAAAATCTCCTTTATTGCTTATAATATAGCCACGTCCTATTTTCTTCACGACGGTATTTGTTTTAAACTCAATTTCCACGCTCGCCAAATCCCCTTGCGTTTGCCATTTCGGGGTTATTAAAAACGTGTCGCAATCGTATTCCCTGCCGTATTTTATCAGGATTGCAAAGCATATAATGCAGATACTGCTATAAATCTAAAATATTCCCAATCCATTTTCATATTTCAGCATAATGTATATTATATTGGCCATTACTACTATATTCAATACATAACATTTTTCCTGTAAGAATGCTATTACTGTCAAAATTTGAAGATATACGACTTTCAAAACATAAACTCCATTCTGTATTATTTACATACATCATCCCAACTAAATGTAATGTAAAATATAAATTACTTATGTCTCGTATCATATTTTTTTTACCATCTCTAAAGTCTAATACATCTTGTATAGTTATTCCCGCAGCATTCATTTCATCCATATTCATCGTACTACCTGATTTTGCTTTAAAAGAATCAATATTGACCTTTAACAATGGATTATAAATATTTTTTATAGGCGCGTCGGTTGTTATGGTCATTACCGTAAACTTGCTATTAGTAATAACCAATTTAATATAACGTCTTAATACCGAATAATCTTCCGGATTGGTGTACATAGTAGAGAAAACCAACTCCCCGTTATCATTATTACCACCTTGGAAATTACCTACCGTTTTCAGATTCCATACGATTAAGTCTTTTCGGTCGTTGTTTGATAGCACGCTAACAAATATCTTCCTATTATCTCGTATAGGTCCTTGTATTACGTCTATATAGGAGCCTCCAATCATAGATTCTATTTGTGAAGTTATGCTTATCGTTTTTGTTCCGAACTTATCAGATTGCGTAAGTAATTTATTAAGTACATATATATTATTTGCTAAATTGTCAGCCTGTGTTGCAATCTCCTTAATTTTGTCTAAGAATACAGTAGTAACCGACCAATTAGAGTAATTTATACTTCCACCTACATTTGTTCGTGTAGCCTTTAAAGATATTACCTTTCGCCCCGTGGCTATTCCGGTAAATTCCAGTACTAGTTGTTGTTGTAGGTTTGTTCTTGCCAACGTCATAGGCACAAGTTCACTACTATTATTAAAATAGAAGGAACTTGTAATAGCATCGCTATATAGTACCAAAGCTATAATCCTATCTAAAATAACTTTATCACTATCCGAAAGTGCGCCATTATTGGTCGGGATAGCTTGCATATGCATTCTAAGTTCATAGGCTCTTTTTCCCCATGACCAGGAACCCTCCGATTCAGTTCTAATTACTGATGCGTTAATAAATGAGCATGATGTAGCGCCGACTTTTTCCTGATATTCAAAATATTGTACTTTAGTCTCGCCTGCTTCGGTGTATTGTGTTATACGCAACATGCGAGCTATCTGCGTATTTTGCGCACGGTACGTGCCTACATAGATATGTAGACCGTCTTCTATATTATTAAATACATCAAATTGGGCGTTTTTATTGAAATCGAAAGATTCATCTAATTGCTTTATTTCTACCCCTCCGCTATCCTTTAGAATATCCTGAATGCTTTTAGCGTTTGCAATACTTGTACCGCCATCGTACCCTCCGGCATCAACAAAATAGACTTTTCCGTTAGTTCCGTCTATAATCATAGCCGATTTACGCTTATCATTGCTTGAACCGATACCAAAATTAAACAGACCATTTGCGACCACTGCGTTATACTTACCGGCAACATGGCCGCCTACTTCTTTTGTCACTGTCCCCTGTCCTTCGGCATGAGCGTTCGCGGCTCCGGCCGTTGTCCCCTGTCCTTCGGCATGAGCGTTCGCGGCTCCGGCCGTTGTTTCCTGTCCTTCCGCATGGGAACCAAAACCACTTGCCACCGTTGAATTTCCCTCCGCGTGGGAATAATCGCCGGACGCGGTGGTATGTCTTCCTTCTGCGTGAGATGCTAGTCCCTCGGATAAAGACATATAGCCTTCCGCGTGGGAATAAACGCCGGACGCCTGTGTTTCACCCCCTTCGGCGTGTGACGCATTACCATTAGCCACAGTAATACGCCCTTCTGCATGCGAATTATTATTGTTTGCATGGGTTTGGAATCCTTCCGCATGAGAATTAACACCGACCGACTCCGTTTCTTGGCCTTCCGCATGAGAATTTACACCCCTTGCGTTATTAAGTTGTCCTTCCGCATGGGAATTATCACCGAAAGCCCCCGATTGGTTTCCTTCTGCGTGAGAGTTCGCGCCTTCTGTATTTGTTTCTAACCCCTCGACATGTGAATTATTTCCGGTCGCTGTCCCCCCATTCCCTTCTGCATGGCTATTATCGCCTTCTGCCAAAGTATTTGTACCCTCTGTGTGAGAGGAAAGGCCATTAGATTCTGTGCTATTTCCTTCTGCGTGAGAATTACTTTTTGTTGCTTTTGTATTATAGCCCTCTGTGTGCGAATTTGAACCACTTGCCACCGTTTTTTGGCCTTCCGCGTGGGAATAATCGCCGGACGCCTGTGTTTCACCCCCTTCGGCGTGTGACGCACCACCATTAGCCACAGTAATACGCCCTTCTGCATGCGAATTATTCTTGTTTGCATGGGTTTGGAATCCTTCCGCGTGGGAATAATCGCCGACCGCCTTCGTTTCTTGGCCTTCCGCATGAGAATTAACACCGCCCGCTGTATTATTAACATAATCATTAAACACTTCACCGCCTCCTTTAGAAACGCCTATAAAAATAGGTGTAAAATTCCATGCTGTACCGTTTGTACTTGTTAATATACCAAGTTGATTAACAGTAATAGCAGTATTTCCCGAATTTTTAAAATTCGTATAGGTACCTACTTCTACAGTGATATAGAAAGAATTTCCTTCTACCACAACGGGAACCGTACTTTTTGTAGCAATGCCTAAAAATTGATACTCTGGCCCCAATGTGTCCACCATTGATAATAAAACCGTCTGAAGTACATTTCCGGTTATCTCATAATTGCCGTTTTCCTTGATAACAGCTTTTATACTCTCTTTGATTTGGTCGTATGCCATAACTTTAAAATTTAGAGGTTATTAAATTCGTTTTCGTTTGGTTTAATATTAAAGTCGTTATTAAAGTCGTTATTAAAGTCGCCACGAAAGACGCTACCTAATTTCTTAACAACTGTATTAGTTTGGAACTCAATTTCTACGGAGGCTAAATCGCCTTGCGTTTCCCATTTTGGCGTAAATAGGAACGTATCGCATTTATATAAACGTCCGAAACTGTCCTTTATACTAATATGGTCGCTTAACCGGATTAAACGCATAACATCGCAAAGGTATTCAGGCGCAAGGATATTAAATCGATATACTTTTTCCGAAAGTTGTTTAATCGGAAAGAAATAACCGTCCCTTTCTTCGCCTTCTTCCTCAAATGTATAATCCGGCTTTCCTATTTCAGTACAGAAATAAACGCGGTTTCTGAATGTCGGGTTTCTATATACAATTATACCTGCATCACAATATAGCGTATCATCATCGTACCACTCTATCGACAGATAATTTTCAGAATCATTTATTATCGTAAATATGTCCGAATACCATGTATTAACGCCATCATTTAAAACGGCGTAATACATTCCTATCGGTATCTTTTCCTGCAAGGGGAAATAAGCCGGATACACAATAACCTCTATTTTATCGGTATTTTCCGGCTTTGCTAATTGTAAGCCAGTTAGAACCATTTGTTCCGTTATATCCAAAACGAAAACCCCGTCTTTAGTATATAACTTAACGTTAGGGTTAAATACCTCGTTTGGCTTCCTCAATATCTGAAAGGGCAAAAGACTATGCGCAGGAGTAAATAACGGGTATATATTCCCGTAAGCATAACTTTTCCGGCTGTTTTGTCCGTCTATATTGTCGTACCACGGCAATACACTCAAATTATTATTTTCGTTCATATCTCCTCCGTATTAAATTTTAATTCGGCTTCCGCTGACCTACTCGACAAATTTACAGATAATTTGCTAATCTGACCATTTCCGACAAATGTTTTTATAATTCCGTTCGGGTTTATATCATCTTGCCCAATAGGAAATACTACTTTTTGTTTTTTCTTTCGTTCTATTCCCTTAACCGTGATTTCTTTTTCGTTGATTCTCGCCCGACGCGCTGGTAAATCATATATCCAGTATGTAGGCTGTAAATTCACAAAAGCAAGAAAGCCGTTTTGAAGCTCTGAAATCACATTATCAAACATTAAACTAACAAATGGTACTTTATATTGCCCGTCTACTAAGTTAGCCGCAAATATTGCGAAGCCGTCTTGACTTATATTATCAGGATTGCAAAGCATATAATCTATATCGGAAGTAAATTTAGACACCGTTATATCTTCTTTCTTATCCGCTTCTACATACTTACTTAATATCTCTATCGGATACCCGTTAAAAACTTTAGTGCAGTCGTCCATCCAAGAAAATTCATACCGTGAAGACATTTCCGGCTTATCAAACTTATACGAAGATTGGCCGAACGCAATCGGTTTATAATTCCGCTTGTTGGCGATTTGCGTTAAATCTAAAACCATCTCCGGCGATAAAACGTAACTACCACCGTTTTTAAAGTATAAAATATGCTCTATTCTTAATTTATCGTCCTCTATAAACCAATACAATTTATACGTATTTGCTAACATAGACATAATTTGCTGAAACGTAATAGGTGCCTTTTGTGCCGGTGTATTATATATCCCGTTTATTATGTTAGATTTCGGCGTTATTAATAACGTCTGATTCGAGGTTCCTGTTATCGGGTTTGTCGTACCGTATAAAAATTCACTGTATTCACTCGTAGGCAAATGAGTAACGCCCGGCGCAATCTGACCCAACAAAACGGATATAACACTCCATAGTGGGAAATTGTCGGGCACTATATATTCTTTACGTCCGTACTTCTCGAAAATACTATCCCATACCGAAGAACTAAACCAAACGGATGTATTTAGCCATTTACTTTGCCCTAAAGGGTACATTTTGGCTAATGTAATAAGCACTGGAGGCGCGAAATATTGCCCCCATCCCGTTTTACCGTATTCCGTTGGCGTGTCTGAATAACGATTTGAGATATAAGCTATATCTACATCATACCCGATTGCATGAGTATAATTTTTATTATTTCCTACAAAATCATCCGAAGGAATCGGCTGCGTTGTATTGCCTGATATTGTTTCTACATCGCATATCAAACGGGCGTATATACTATAAGAATACATATAGCCCTTTAATGTGCCTACCATTCCACTGCCTTCTTCCGGCGTAAGCGTAAATTCTAAGGTATCTAATATTGGCGTATTGCCGTGTATGTCTTTCTCAAAATAATATAGTCTCATATTATCCGTAGTCCGGACTAATGCTATTGCAACCCTATTAGTTAACGGTCCTATTTCGCTATATCGTATGTGTAACCGATAAGTATTCAAATAAGGGTGCGACAAATCACCTTCATAAAAAACCGGAGTCGCGTCGTCAGGGTCTAATATCTGCATATTTCCCACATAATTACGGCCTAAATCTTCTAAAGCGCCCCCTTCTGCGGTCAAATCTATTTCCTTTAATAGCTGTGTGAAATAAAACCAATACTTATTTTTTAAATCGCTTCTATTGTCTACCGCTGTTAATACGTCCTGCTCCCACGACATCCCCGATATAAAACAAGAAATTTTATCATCGCCGGGAAGATAGACTTGGATAATCGGACGTTTTGTGATGGTTAGGCTTTCGATTTCCGGCGTTAAAGGTATTAAATCGTATTCCTTTTCTAATCCGGCTAATATATCGTTATACTCATCGAATACGTCGGGTTTAACCTCTACTGTCATATCGTCTAAACTTATGGTACAGTCGGTTTGCATGAATTTTCCCGACCAATATTTCTCCCAACTTAACCCCAAATCATTAGATTTAATGATAGTGACATAATACACCGTAGAGAAATCACACGCCATTATAAATTTATAATCGTCAAAAGTATAAGTTAAGTTCCCGCTTAACTTTTTCCTATAAAATTGCTGCGAAGTCTCTAACTCATACTCTAAGCTTAAATCGTCTTTATATACCGGCTTTGTGTATTTGAATGATGCTTTTAAAACAGCCTTATTTCCGTCCCGTCTTTGCGATACAACTATGATTTGGCAGCCGTCCGGTACATCTACCGTTAAATCGAAATTGGCATCTGAAATGGAGGTGCCGCCCCCTTTCATAAACTTTTGTAGATGTACATCAAAATACATTGCATATCCTTGCCGGAAACGGTTATAAGAACCTATAATATTTATACGCATTCCGGCTGACACCGGAAAAACGTATAAATCGCTATTCATATCAGTAATTACGCTACCACTCGAATTTATAGAACTGTCTTTAATAACATATAACGGCTCCATTTCGGTTAATTCGGGGTTATATCCGTATTCTTGATAATCTACCGAAAGCAAGAATTTATATATAGGGTTTATCATCTTAATTTCCTTGTTAAGTTCTTATATTCAATTATAATTCTCCCGTCTTTATCTAAGTATGTACGCCTTTCGCCTTGTTTCTTTATTGCGTTTACGTCCCTTTCTAATTTGCTTAAATCCGCACCGGAACTGGCACCAATAGAAATCAGGTCTGCCCCTTTGTATGCGTTTAGATACTTATGCGCAAACGTCCCGTTATTCATAGAGTTTATCACGTCCGGAATATATCGACGGAAACGGCGCGAATTTCGTTTGTTTATCACGGCAAAAAATTCGCCGCCTTCTGCCCTGCGTCGTGTACCATCCGGTTTTTGCCCTAAATCTATATCGTTTCCGGATTGATGGCTACCACCTTGCAAAAGTTCAACAGTTCCTTCGCCATACGTTTCAGTACCTGAATTTTTCGCCATTTGTGCGGCCTTTATCTTAGATGCAGCAAAGCTTCCCCACATTACAGCAATAGCCGGAATCGCGCCCCATATACCCAACTGCCGCCAGATTAATGCGGTTGCCGTCACAAGCGAGCTAATTTGCTGTGCTGTGTCTATTGCTTGCTGCTGACGTTGTGCCTTTTGTTGCTCTTTCAAGGCTTTTTGTTCGTTCTTTTTGGCGTCTTCTAATTCTTTTTGTGCATAAGCTACATTTGATGCGTATCCGTTTGCCCTTGCTTGTAATTCGGCCTCTAATGCCGTTTGCGCGGATTCTACTTCCTTTTGTGCCGCTTCTACCGCCCTATTTGCCGCATCGACTTTAGCCTGCGCCAACGTATTCAACGCCTCTAAAGCATAAGACACAGAAGTATTTATAGCTTCTTTTTGGTCGTCATTTAGATTAAGTCCTAAAATACTATATATGTCCTGCGTTCTATCTGTTTTTTTTGATTCCTCGATTTGCTGGTTTATTCGTTCTATTTGGTTTTCTATCGTTTGTACCTCAACATCGGACATTTTAACCGCTGCCTGCTGATTTAATTCTAAAATCTTATTTAGCCTGTCTTTTTCAGCTTGCAGCCGGAATTGTGTTTTCTTTTCTTCCGTTGTCTTTAGTAAATCAAACTCGCTTTGTGCAAGTGCCTGCCGTTGGTCAAAAATACGCAGTTCCGCTTGTATCTGTTTGTCGGCGTATTCCTGAATTAAAGCCGTTCTTTGTGTATCGAATCCGGCATTTATCGCGCCGGTATCTTGTCTCTGTCCGGCAGGCTTCTGTTGGTTTTGAAGTTGCGCTGTTTGGCGTTCATTTTCCAAAAGTTCTAACCTTAAAGCCTTTTCTTCCTGTGTACCCGCTTTAATGGCTTGTAGGCGCAATTCAATACTTTGCTTTTGTAGTTGCAATTCTTGCAACTGTCGCTGCTGCTCTATCTTTAGCAAATCATTCGTTAAACGTTGCTCCAGCACCAATATAGTAGCATTTATAGTTTCCTTTTCTGATTCTGTGATACTTTTTTCGGTCTCTAATTGGTGCGTTAAATCTTCTATTTGGCGTTTATATTGGTATTCTGTTTGCTTACGCCTTTTTTCCCATTCGTCGGCCTCTAATTGTAGCTGTGCATCTTGTAGTTTTCTTGTAGCCTCTAAATTTCTTTTATAGGCCGTCTCCACTTGCTTTGCTTGCTTATTCGTATCAGTACCGCCAGTTTTAACCGAGGGCGTTTTAGTCGTTACCGCAGCCGTCGTTTTCGTTGATGTGTCCGGCGTACCCACATTAACCGGAATGGTTAACGGTGGTATCTTCTTTTGCATCCGGTTTATGCCATTATTAAGGCTTTCCGCAACATCTTTTATCTCTTTATTGATTAGGTCGCTAAAGGCTGTCCCGAACTCCGTAAAGCCTTCCTTTACCCCGTCCCAATCTAAAGAGAATGCAGATTTGAATATTTTTCCGGCGGCTTGTATCATATCTATTAAAGCCCCGAAAAGATTCCCTATCGTGTTAAATACCGTCTTAAAGACTTCCGGAAGAGCCACTACAAACGCTCTAAATAGATTGCTTTCATTGTATAGCTCAATGAAATAATTTATCAAAGAAACGACACCTTTTATCAAGGCCGTTAAGCCCTGATTAATGAACACCTTTATAGAGGTTGTAAAGCCCTCAAAGCTGCCACCCGTAGCATCAAACAAACCTGCTAAAGCGTTTTGTAGTTCAATCTCGCTTTGTAGTTGTTCTTCTTGCAACCGCCCTAATTCGCCGGCCTTGCTTTTTACCGTATCTAAATCGATAGATATATCTTTTAATGTCCGAAGGTATTGTAACCCTGCATCCTCGCCGGGACCGCCGAAAATATCCGCTATTGCCGTTCCCACACTTTGTGCGCTGTCCGGCAATTCGGCCAACTTTGCGGAAACTTCCTGCATTACCTGAAACGTTGTCTTTGCGCCGGTCTGCAAGTCCTTTTGTACTTGTGTGGATGAAATGCCGATTCCATCAAGCGCGGCAGCGGTTGCCGTTGTCATTTCGCGTAACCGCAAATTACCCTCCTTTATAGCGTCTACTCCCTTATCAGAGAAAATACCGGCCTTATTGGTTTCGGCTACAATAGCTACAAACTGACTTGCGGATATTCCGGCCTCCTTAAAATACGCAGGATATTCTTTCAACGTATTTAAAAACTCGCCGTTTGCATCCCCACCCGCTATAAAACCGTCTTGTATTAATTGTATTGCTTCGTCTGCTGATATACCGAATTGTTTCGCTAAAGCATTTGCGGAAATAAGCGTTTCTTTGAAATCAGCGTTAAAAGTGTCGGCTACTGCTTGCACTTGATTTCGGAACGCCTTTAAATCATCGCCGCTTTTTCCCGTAAATTGTTGGGTTAATCTTGTAGCCTCTACTAATCCGGCGTTATAATCGTACCAAAACTTAAACGCCACACCGGCTCCGGCGATTCCGGCTATTGCTAAAAATACGGGATTTGTCATTAAAGACATTAGGGTATTTCCTAAAGCCTTTGCGCCGTCGGACATTGCGGCAAACACCTCCTTACTTTCATTGCCGCCACGGCCTAAAGCTAAAAGACTCTCCCCAAAAGAATTATTAAGCCCTAAAGCCTCTTTTAGCCTATCCGCATACGAAATAATTGCGTCGGAAGCCTCCGTATAATTACCAACGTTAAGATTGGTTTTGCCGGTGGACTTCTGATACTCATTCATAGCTTTATATAGTTCACGGGTTTTTGTTATAAGCCCCTCTTTTTCTTCGGCCTCCTCGCGTTCGGCCTTGGTCATATTGTTAAGGTAGATTTTATTCAATGAATACTGCGCCGACAAACGATTATAACTACCTTCTGCGGACTGATTCAGCTTTATAACAAGTTTGTTTATTTGGTTGGCTTCTGTCTTTGCGAGATTAAGCTCCGCAATTTTTTTAGCCGTTTCACTTTCAGCGAAAGCAAGTTCTTTTTGTGCTCTTGCTAACCGGTCTGCATCGTCCGCGCTCTTTTTCGTTTTCTTTCGTCCGTCTTCTGTCGCGCCGGATACCTTTTCCAATTCTTTGGTTAACTGTATTGCTTCCGTCCGGATATTCTTTAATGCGTTCGTATATGTATCCGAAAGTTCATCGAGTTGTTTTATAAGCTCTGTTATTGAATTGTCAGGGCTTACCAAATCGGAGTATTTAATTGCGTCGTTATCTGCCATGATTCTATAATTTTAATTTTGCTCAAATTTTAAATATAAGACGTGTTTTCATTAATAAGGTAGTATCACCCCACAACAAAGATAAAAACGCCCCTATCGCGATTATTTCGCCTTACTTCGGCGTTTTAAGTCTTTGACCATCTCCTTAATGTATTCAAAAGCGTTATAATATGCCAGTACTGACATATTTTTCGGGTCTGTATGTAAATGCTGCGACAACATTAAGCACATCTTTTCAAACTGTTTATCTTGCTCTATCTCTACACTATCGGAACCGGAAAACGATTTAGGATTAAAGTACGTTATTAACTCTGCCGTTATATCGTCTATTTCCTTTTCTCTCTCTGGCTTGCTTCCACCGTCTATAATGGTTTGTAGTATTAGAACTGTACGCCGCTTTAATTGGTCATAATATTCTTTTACCGTTGCATCATCGAATAAACGGGGGAAATATATTTGCAGCTCCCTATCTATTTTTTTTTTGACCGCTTCGATTGAGGCGGCTAAATCCTTATACGGGACATCGGCGAACATATCCACTATCTTTTTTAACCCCTCATCTGAAAGGTCGTCACATGGTTTGCCGTCTATGCTTTTAACCAATACGGCAAAGGCCAAATTTCGCGGCGATACGCCCGATTGAATAAAGTACACATTTTGGCGTATATTTTCAAGCTCTGTAATAGCCTGCTTATTGTCATTCTTTGCCAAAAAGGCGGCAATACGCGAAATATGCTTATCAAAATCCGCTATATCCGAACCTATACCGGCATCGACTAAAAGCATTTTATTATACTTGTGGAATCGTGTAACCGGAAGATTTTCTATATCATCGTAAACCTCAATAGTTTTACCGGCTAATTTTAATGTCTTCATAACATTTTACGTGTTAATGCGGTTGAAAATACGGGGATTAAAAGGAAATAACCCTCCCCTAACATTATAGCAAATAAGACAGCGAAAAAACACCCCGTCCACCATGAGAGGCAGAAATTACACTGAAACATTTCACTAAAGAAATCATTTCCATGTACCTGCACATATTCAATAACACCCCATTTTTGCAAAAGCAAAAGAACAAAAGCGGCGGCAAACGCTACTAATAGCGTTACCACCGAAAACACACCTACAAACAAAAACAAATTTATCATAACTCTATATTATACATGTTTCAGTAACCTCCATAATGCCCTCAAATCTGAATCCCCCATAAGGAGCCATTAAAAATTGATTATCCACTTCATCCAACGAAAACCCCCTATATATGTTTTCTGCAAGCTCGTAGATTCTATTTATTTCTATCCGGCCATCCTTTAGCCAAAAACCGCCGTTTAAGACATCTAATATATCGCGCTTAATCCTTTCTTTGTTCCGCGTATTGGGGTCATTGAATACCGTGCGATAATCAAACCATACAATAAGGGAAAAAGGGCTTTTTAGCCCTATTGACTGTTTCGGTGTCCAATCTACCGTCTGCGGGTCGTCAATCCAAAAAAAGGAAAAGTTCCCTATTCCTGCATCAGGCGTTACTTCCTGATATTCATTTCCACCTATATAAATATTCGGTGTATATATCTTCTTTTGGTTTGCGCCGTATTTAACAAGCCTTTCCGCACGTCCGAAAGCCTTATCTAACCACCCCAAATTGTCCGTTAATCCGGTCTGAATGTTATTAATAACAACGTCTAATAATTCGGGTGCCTTAATTATTGGCGCTCTTGTATTATTTCCCATATATGTACTCCTTTGTTTTAGCTTTTAATTCGGGATATATATACGCCCAAATCAATATGATTTTATTTTCTTCCGTAAGTCCTAATATTTGCCGCCCGTAACGCTGTATTAAATCCTCTGTTTTCCAATCTGCCGCCTTTATCGTGAATTGTTGCGTATCGGCTTCCACATAAAAGGACTGCTCAAAGTCGCCCTCATCCCGCAATGTTACGCGGTTGTACGGTTGGCCTTTCTCCTTTTTAATTTCAATCGTTAAGGGGCTATAAGGTGCGTAATCCATGATATTCACGCCTAAGCGGTTTATACCCTGTTCATATAATTGGTCTTCGGAGTTCATATCTGTTATTACGTACTCGTTTTCCAATATTATAGACTGAATCAACCGCCCCGACTGGAGTAACTCGTTAAACTCTGTCACACGTTGGCGCAAATTATCAATTAGTTTCATACGGCCTTATATCTCACCCCTCTATTATTGCAGGACAAACAAACGCGGTCCAACCCTTGCGTATCTAATTTTAATGCCTCATAGGCTTTTTTCAACTGATACCCCAAACCGCCCGGGCGAACCCCCGACGTATTCCCATCAAGTTCATACAGAATATCTGTACGCGTCGCATTTGATTGGTACCGATTAACTCGTACATTAGGATTCATAGCTAAAGCGCGTAAAGCTATTACGGCTACTTGCTTTTGGATTACGTCCTGGAATATCTGCCGTTGTGATATAATGAAGTCCGTTAAATCACAACCGACAGTTATTTCACAGTTTAACCCGTAATTCTGCGTGTTGGTGTACATTGTATATGCTATATCCCACAATTCCGGATATTCCGCGAATGTTTCCGGCGCATTGTACATAAACGGCGTAACTTGCAAATATTTCGTTAACTCTCGCCATACTTCCACCGACCCAATATTACAAGTTCCGCAAGGCTCACGGCTCCAGTCTTTAGATACGTTTATAGCTTCCATTCCTTGCGGTAATTCGTCCTGATTATAACAAAGGAACCAACTGCCACCGGAATTATTATCTTTGCTAATATACGGTAAAAAGCAGTCTTCCAAAGTAAACCATTGAAAGCCGCCGTTTTTAACCTGAAAATCTAAATCAAAAGTTTTTATCGGGTCTATTTGGGAAGAGTGGAAAAGATACATTTTTACTATGCCCGTTCCGCCGGTCATTTGCAACCCGATTTTTTCTATTTTGGCAGTCACACCTAAAGCCCGAACCGGAACGATTTCAAAGCCTACCAGTTTATGCGTATTTTGCAACGTTGCGCGAATACGGCCTGCACCATCAAAGAAAGTGCGTCTTTCTAATAGATTGCGCGTTTCCTTATCAAGCTGTTTTATTTGGGTAAATGTCTGAATTGCGGTTGCAATCCCGTTTCGTGTCATTCTTTCCAAAAAGTCCGTCAACATGTTGTACGGTTTCCAATATGGGTTCCCGTAATCCTCCCGGCTGTAATTATTATTAAAATCGCTCGCCGTCGGTTCCTCTCCGGTATTATCAATTCTCGCAATCCAAACAATATTGTTATGACGTACTTTTTGCCCTGCTTTGTATGGTAAAATCATGTTCCACTCCGGGTATTGTAGCCCCCAATCATCCGGCATTATCGCACGCATTGTGTCTAACGTTAAAAGAGGGTGCGCGCCCTGAAACATTAAACCACTTTCGCTTCGCGTTAAATCCGAATCTATCGCCTCCTTTGGGTTGTATGATTGCTCCCACCCACATACATGTAATAACGCGTCCTGTATTTCTTTAAGTCTATACATAAGCCCAAATATAACCGCCGCAAGTCTTTTTTATTCCCTTGCAACATTTAATAATATTACTATCATTCAAACCCGTTTCCCGTTGTGCATCTTTTACGGATAAAAAGGTTTTTATTAAATCGCCACAAGCGGAATACATCGCAATTTCTTTCGCTCGTTGGTGCAATCCGCCTAATCGCCCCGTCATATATACGCCAATCTTTTTATGTAAGCGGGATTTTGTTATTGGATTATTACAATTTTCTTTTGCTGTCACCCAACGCAAGTTGTCCGCATGGTTATTGGCTCGGTCGCCGTCGATATGGTCAACACATGGTTTGTTTTCGGGATTGGGGACAAAAGCCGCCGCAACTAAACGATGAACGTTTATTGTTTTACGAATACCACCATTACATAACACTACAATGTTATAGCCCTGTTTATTTGGAACTATTTTAAGCAATTTTGTTTTATTGCGTATATTTCCGAAATTACTTATTTCGTAATTAGGGAAATCGTTTATTACTTTCCAATTCTCCATATCAATGAATTAAAAAGGGGAAGGGGGATAACCACCCCGTCCCCTCGGTTTAACAATTCGTTATGCTCCGGCGTTATGCGCCCGCACCTCCGGCGGGAAATTCCCCGGCGTTGGTTACATATACAGGCATGCCTAATGGTTGGTCTACCGGACGTGCGGCAATTTCGGCCTTTATAATCGGGTTTGCTACTTTTGCAGCATCGCTGTTATAAGCTACCAAGAAAGCCACATCTACACTAAAGCCGAAATATTCCTTAACGGCACACGTCAAATCGGCAGTAGCATCGCCAGCAATTTGCGACTGGTCACCGACAGCCGTATAATAGTGCGAGCCGACCGGAAGATTAATATACGGCAAACGTACAACATCCCATTCATGGAAATTAGCGCGTGTCCGGCGTAAGGCTTCACGGTCTACGCGAGTAAGTACGCCTACATTTCCATCGGCAACAGCGTAGAACGTTCCGTTTTTGCCTTCTTCGTTCGTTACGTTGTTCGTGTAGTGCAGTACTTTGTTGTCGTACTCCATACGCTTATTGACGTCGTTATATACGCCGTGTTGTGCAAGTTTACGTACAAGTGAATCTACACCGGCATTCCCGATAATGTGGATATATTCGGGGTAACAGTTTGCACGCATAATCGGGTTAATGTCGCCCAAAATCTCCGTGGCCATTTGCGTAGGCACTTCGATTGTGTTTCCTGTAACCGTATAATTAAGCTTGTCTTTAAACACTTTCGTCTTTCCGGCTTCCAATGATGTAACGGCGGCCTTATCCAAAGCGTCAGCAAGTGCGCGCGTTGTCTTTTCCATCTTACGGAAGAAATCGTGCTCATAGCTGATTTCGTTGTTTGTATAAGCCGCCGGAACCATAGTAAATCCGATTGCGTATGTCGCCCAAACAATAGTATAAAGCGATGAAGTGTTTTCATCGTCTTGAATAACGCAGGAGCGAACGTTAGACACTTGTACATTTCCATCGTAATCAATTACGGGGATTTGTACGGTATTGCCAATAGAAGCGAATGCACGCTCACGCAATTTAGGCGAAATTATAGAGGTCGCCGAATCGGTTTGCTCTATAAAAAAATCAAGTGCGCCATACTCGCAGGGGCGGGTCATATTCCTATCAAATTCAGGGTTTTCTACCCGCCAATTTTGTAATCTTGTTGCTACTAAACTCATAATAATACTTTTTAAAATTGTTATCTAATAGGGTTGACCCGTTACCCTTGTTTGCTTTTTATGCCGTTTCCGGTAATGAAGAGATATTATTATCTTTCCAGGCTTGCGTCATAGCCGCGTCAAAATCAGCCGACCCAATAGTTAAACCTTGTGCTAAAAGATGGTTTGTGATAGCCTCATACGCTTCATTACGGCTTTTGGCTCCGCTCACATCTAATACGGTATGATTTCCCGTTCCACCCGTACCGCCATGAGTGCCACCACCACCGGCCTGCCGACCTTCGTCTAAAACGCCCATAGTTTTCAACTCTTTTTGTAACAAGTCAGAGGCACCAAACGGGTTTAATTGATTGTTAGGGTTTCGCATAATGGCTCCGGTTTCGTCCTTAAACGCCAAAATTTTGCCGCCCTTGCCATCGTCGATATATTCGGGATTCATGCCCTTTATTTTTTCCGTGGCTTGCTGCAAAATTACGCGTGTAACGGCTTCCGGAAGTCCGGCTTTAAACTTAATACCGCCTGCGGCTGTTTGTAACTCGCTATCGATTTTAATCGCAAACAGTTCCTTTTTGTGCGCCTCTTGAATATCCGTGTACTTTGTATTCAATTCGTTGTACTGTGTAGTAATGTTTGCTAAATCGGCTTTTGCTTGTTTTAAAGCCTTTGCGGTTTCGGCATCTGCTGCCCCGTCTGCAATCGCTTTTTCAAGTCGCGCCTTTTCTTTTGTCAATGCGTCAATTTGCGATTTATAACCCGTTGCGGCTTCGGCATCGGCTTTCATTGCTGACATGACACGCTTTGCGTAATCGTATGTCTTTTCCGTTCCATTCTTTGCGATTCCGGATACGGTCAGAATGTCATTATCTAAAGCCCCGTATATTTCACCGGTTTTTTTTGCTATCACACTATTTTCGTCATTTTCCGACAAAGTTATGATAGCTTTAATTTGTTCTTCGGTTAATCCCGATAACTGTGCGTTTGCCGCTAAAATCTCTCTTGTTAACATAATCTTTCCCTTTGATTTAATTAAGTAGTACTTTCACCAGCTTACCGGAATTAACCTCCATGATTGCAACAGAATACTTCGGGGATTCTGCCGCAGTGGTGTCTACCATATAGCCCAATACTTTACCGTGATTAACTTTGTTTGCAGCTTCTGTCGATACTACAATAACATCGGTAATTGTTCCCACCTTGATGCAATCAATAAGCTTTTGTTTTGTAGTTTCGTTCATCGCATCTAAAGCTCCGGTAATCTCGATAATCAAGTTATCTTGCTGTGCAATCTGTGCCATATCACTATAATTTAAAAATTAAACTTCTGTTTTCTCACTGTTTTTAGGCCGACCAACACGCCGCGCAGTCTCTGTCTTTGCCGCGTTATTGTCTTTTTCCTCTTCTTCCGGCTCTTTTAATTTGCCTTCGGCCTTTAGTTCTTCCAATATTTGCGCTCTAATCGCTTGCCTTTCGGCCTCTTTTTCGGCTTCTGCTTTGGCTCGTTCTTCGGCGGCAATCCGTTCCCTATTGGCTTTTACAAATTGGTTAGGGTCGTGTAAAATATCAACGGTGTACCCCTGTTTGCGGAGGTTGTGTAGTCCGAACGTCTCAAAGAATTTCTTTCCGAAAACTTGGATACGCGGTTTTGATAGCCTTTCGCCGGTCTCCGGATTGAATTTCTTGATTTCAATCCTACAATGGTACATGTTTCTTTCGTTTGACGGACAAATAAAGTTTTCAGGCGTTACCTCCAATATCCCAACGTCCTTAATTCGTCCCGTTTCTGTTTTCACTTGCATAGTCATACATCTTTTTGGTTATTATATCTATTTTCTTACTAAACGGTATTAAGCTTCCAAACTCTAATACGTTTGTATTCTCACGTTCAAAGCGTCGTACAAAGTTAGCAAAATTTAATTTAACCCTTAAATCATCTTCGCTAATAAGTTGTTTTTCAAACAGTGTTAACGCTTCCTCACGTGTTAAATGCCTATACGGCTCCAATTCCGACAAAATAAGCATCCTTTGTAACTGTAAGGGGTCATTCCTATACTCTGTTTCGATTATCTGATTTTGTAAAGCGTCTAACTCGCCTTCGCTCGCTCCGCTTTCCTTTGCCACCTTATAACGTTCCCTTAGTTCTGTGACATCATACAGATAAAATTCAGTACCTAAATTTACCTTTGCAGAAACAAACATATTTCCATAACGTAACCGGCATACCGTTTCATCAACAAACTGCTGCGCAGCCTCAAAACCTTTCTTTATCCGGTTTAAGATGGTGCTTTGGCTTTCAAAATTAGCCCTTATTTGCTGTTCGTTCAATGCGTCGCGGGTCGTTATTTCCTCATTTGTGCCGACAATAGCAGTAATTATATTCGTCCGGAGTCTCTCATCCTCACTTACGTTATAATCTAAACTATTACGGTCAACTGTCAGAATCTGCACGGGGTTTCTTAAATCCGGTTGGTTTTCGCCGTCCGGTATTGGTATCTCTACAAAAGAACCGGCACCTGCTATATGCTTATCGCCACATTTCGGGCAACGCATTAATAAACCGGCCATATCTAATTTGTAGTGCCCTTGTTTGTCCTTCAAGAAACCGCCGTCGCAATAGTCTCCGCTTTGGTCGTCCACAAAATCACAGTTTTGCTCATAGCCTGAATATATCGGATATGACCCGTATAAGTCTAAATGTCGCTTAGATATGTGGAAGAAAAGGTACCAATCTAAAGCCTCTAATTCCTTTGTTAACGGCGAAATCTTTATATCGGGGTCTGCTAAGTTTATAGATTCATTCCAAAAGAAACGAGCCGGGCAATACCCTAAATCATGCGCATTTTCAATTATCAAAGTTCCGATATTATTGTTTTTCCCTTCAAACACTCTATATCTTTCATCATCAATAACCGCAATACGTTCCCCCTCCTGCCTGAATATAATCCATTTCATTAGGCCGGTCGAGGCATCGACTTCATACGTAATAACATCAGCAATAGGCAACCAATAGAAATACGGCGTAGGATACCCCGAATCATTCTTTTCGGCAGGCATGTCTACAATAAGGACGCTATTTATTTCAGTCTTGAAAAATTCCCATCCTTTCCCCGACCAAATTTCCGGCTCATGCAGAACTTCCTGTCGATAATACTCCCAGTCGTCGCGCTGTTCAGTATTCATAAACTGATAGTTAAACGCAGGGTTTCGCCCGTCAAAGATTCTGCTTAGCTTATCAAAACAAATTCCCGTTATCTCGTTAGTTTTAACGGGATAACGGAATAATGTTTTAAATATCTTGAATTTATCATTCGGTATAAGGTTTTGGACAAAAGCCAAAAAGTCAGTAACGGGGCCGCATAGATTAGGCGTTAACGCTGTTTGTGCGTGGAACCTTATACGGCTTTGATGGAATAACGCCCTATTGATTACTTGGCGTTTCTTCGGCTCTGTTATCTGCTTTTTTATCTCGCTTATGTCTAATCCCATTTTCCTTAGTAAATTCAAAGGTTGAATCTTTCGGAAGCTCCCATCCGCCATTATTAGGCATCATTAAAAGCCTCTCCGCGTGTGCTATCTCAAAATCCTCCGACATGTTGTATTTTGGACAACATAACCGGACTTTCGTAGACTTTCCCATTATCCTGCCGGTTTTAGGTCTGTCAAAGGATTAAATCCGGGGGCGATAATTACCAAATCATCCGACCAGTTAGGCAAGAAGCTCCATTGTATCGCGTTGCTGTCGGGGGCTTCTAAGCCGCCTAATGTTTTGTCACCGATAAACAAAGCGCGAATAGGAATCGGATAAAATTTCGTTGCTACTGCTGTGTCTTTAATTGCACCGATTGCTCCGTTTTCATCAAACAGAAATACGCCCAAATTATCCGCCCAGCTTTCGCACTGGAGTTCCTTCAAAGCCTTTATGATGTTTTGGGGCGATTTACGGATAACACCGGTAAACGGCGTAACCTCACGACCGATAATTTCTTCCACACCGCCTAACGTGTCATTGCCACCGCCATAAGTACGAGGCGCGCCACCTTCTGCCGTCGGTGCCTGAATATAGGGCGAAATAGCAATCTTTGTACTATCGTTAGCCGAAATAAAGCCAGTCCACGAAGCAAGCGCCTTAATATCCTTCTTTGGCTCTGCTGCGCTATCAAAAGCATTTTTAGTTCCATTTTCTTTTACGAGGCGTTGAAATGCAACCTTTTGAATCTGACCGAAACTTTCTACACAATTTGCAACGGGTATTGTAGGAATCGCCGCTGCTGCTGGACATTCGCAAATCATAATCAATTTTTTTTTGTTAATACTAATTTGATAAATTCTCCTTTAGGATGTGCCATATACTTCTACATAGGCAAAGGTATAAAAAAAGCTTTATTTACCTACATATTAACGACTTAATTTTATATATTTGTCAATTTCGTACCTTTACGCCCCTATTTCCGTGCGCATAAGAGCGAGTATTACCGTTCATTAATTCTTTTTCATATATACCGGTTAATCCGTCCTCTATATCATCATGTGCATTTGCGGAGAAATCCCGTAGAAACGTTGTCACATGATTATATATATCTTTATACCGCGTTTCCCACCCAAAAGGCATAATTATCTGCGCGTTAACCATAGCACTATTTGTAATAATCCGGCTTTCTTTGTTTCCACCTTGATAAAAGGCTTCCGTAATTGCGCGTACTTTCTTGGTCACTAACTTTTCAAAACCGGCACCGCCGTTATTACTTTCTATCCATGCCTTTTGCGTCCCATTACGGTTAATCATGGCCGGAATAGTCACAGCCGTTACCTCCGTATTTTCTTGCGTGTATTCCATATCCGTAATGAGAGCGTATAAAATAGGCTCCCATCGCCGGAGCTTTTCATTGAATACCTCGTTTCCGCTCATATATATATCATAACATGCCGAAAATGTGTAATCGTCCCCTTCGTCGGCCACGTCGGTATAATTGCCGGAACGTACATAAGTACCCCAATCTTTTTTTTCTATCCATGTTTTGAATGAATGTTGATATAAGCGACCCTCCGCGCTTCCGGGGTTTCCTTGGTACAAGCACTGAAATTGTACGGGGTCTAAAGCCTTTTGGGCCTCTAATTTTAACCGGCTATGTCTATTTTCCCATAAAGCCTCCCCGGGTTGCCGTGGGTCTATCTCTGTGGGGGCACTCGTTTTCAATGCTTCAAAGTTTATACGTACCCATGCGCCAGGCGGTATATTCGCAACATCTTCCCACGTTTTTATATCTATGACCTTTTCTCCGCTTTTTTCGATTCGGCCTATTAAATCATCATCATGCCAACGAGTGAAAACGATTAGTTCCTGCGATTCATTATGTAAACGCGTCCTTACTACTGTTGTGTACCATTTCCACGCCGCATTACGAACTATTGGACTATTCCCTTCCGAATAGTCTTTATATACATCGTCCAATATAGAAATATCCACCGTTTTAGAAGTCAAAGAGCCTCCGCGCCCGACAACGCGAAGACTTCCTTTCTTTCCGACCATCTCTATAACATCGCTATTTCGTAAGTACGTGTTAGCCATTGTAACGACATTAGACCCATTTAGAAACGTATTAGGGAATAATTTTCTATATTCCGGCGTATCGATTATCCTTTGAACGTCTCTATTAAAGTCTCTGGCTATTGTTGCCGCATACGAACCGATACATATTTTTTTATTGGGGTCCAATCCTAATATAAAGGCCGGAGTCATTCGGCTTGAGCCTTCGCTGTTATGCGTAGGTACGAAATTACGACCAACTAAATAAATTCCGTCTTCTACCTGAATACAATTCCCATACGCTTCATGTTTTATAGGCTCTATGCTTATAATAGACCGTCTTCGTTTTCTACTTTTAATTACTATACGTTTTCTCGCCACCCTTGTAGGATATTCAATAGAGGGATTGAAGCACAACTGATATACAACTTTTTTGCCTACAACTCCGCTACTTGATACACGAGGGGGGAAACTTGTAATAACGACGCTTTCTCCTAAACTCCGCAATATCAAAGCCGACCGGTCTATTATATCCTTATTTGTGTTGCCTATTGTTACACGTCCGTTTTTCTGATATACATACCCGTCCGTATCAATCAATCCGGCAATAACTTGCTTTCTTACTTCTATGGAATTAAATACAAATTCATCCCCTATATGCTTTTTCTTTATATAACCATTTTCTTTTAACGCCTTATAAAATTCACTTGAATAAAACCTACGTGTAGTAGTTCCCTTTAATTCATGAAAGTTATAAGCACTATTATTAATTATTTCTATATCATTATTACCTATATGAATATATCCACATGTCGCACAGCCATCCCCAAGCCATGCGCCAAATAAGTACGGGTCTATTCCGGTTTCCCTATCATTGAATTTTACACATACATTAGCATCAACTTGGTATTTATAGCGTGAACCTCTCTTCCCGTCTCCCTTATATAACTTTCCTTCCTGATATATTTGTTTTGTTTCTACTCTTTCCCATTTATGCCTTGTTCGATTATATACTACCCATTCATGATTACCGTGGCATTCTATTTTAGAGCCATCAGAAAACGAAACCATATATTCGGATTTAGTTTTAGGTGACACCCATAAAACCTTTTTAGGCAATCCGTCTCTTCCTAATACATAATCTCCTACTTTTAAATCCCCATGTTTAACAAACCCATTAGGGGTTATAACTTCCTCATTATCAGAAATCTCCTTGCCATGCTGAGGGGGCGCCTGCACTATCATTTTGCGTATTAACCCGTGCGCAAACATATCCAACAACGTATAATATACTACGTGGAAAGGCTCTAATACTAAATCCGGCTGTATGTATCTTGCAAAGTTAATTAGACGCTTTCGACCGGCCTCTAATACAAAAAGCTCTGAATTGTCTTTTATTGCAGAATACATCTTTAATAATTCGTCCTTTTTCATTTCTTGTAATACCTCCCTTTCTTTGTGGTATGTTCCCAAACAGCGGCATAACTAACCCCCATTTCTATGGCCTGCTCCTTAATCGACATTTTGCTATATTTGGGGTTATGATACTCTTTAGGGTCTATTTGTTTTCTCATAAGCCCCAATGATTTTGCCTTCTGATATATTCCGCGCTTGGTATGACGGGGTATTTTCTTTGAAATCTCATCTATTGTGCTGACTCCGTACTCATCCCGTAGTATTTGCACCTCTATTCTATGCCATGTTTCATGCGTCACGGCCTTTTTTACCTTTATTTGTTCCATAATTTCATAATATTAAATATTTTTCTTTCGGCTGATTTATAATTACTTAGTCTCACATAGCTCCGCGGGCGGATAAAAACCGTTTGTTAAATCTTTTTTAGGCTCAAATCGGTAACAAGCACGTTCACTTCTAACCATATATTCATTTGTGAAATGACATCTTACACAAATCGGCCGGCCTAATAAGTCATAATGTCTCTGGTTATCAGTAATCCACTGCCCGAAACGGCATTCTCCGCAATGATACGCCTTCTTATTCTCCGTCTTCTTCTGTTTCCTTATCGCCATTCTTTTCTATCATTAAACGTTCATATTCCGCGTTTTGTAATTTGTCGGCTATGACAAATAACATATCATTCGGTATTACTGAAATATCATATTTCGGGCTACTTGAATCTACCGATACGTTGACATTCGGCAGGTCTACCTTTACCGGAGCATCCAATCCCAACAATTTAGCGCGTCTTTGTTGAACGGACAAAACCAAATCTAAGTAACGCGGATTTCCGGCAAATATTTCACTTCTCTCCGTTTTTAATCCTGATTGCCTTATCTTACTAACTATGCGCTTTTTAGACCTTTCCCACGCGTCCCATAATTCGGCCTCTATTTTATCAAGCTTAGAAAGCTCTTTTGTTATATATAGGTCTATGTTTTCTTCATGCTCACGTTTCCAATTAATCAAAAGTTGCTTTAAATCCTTGTACACTCTCATAGGAGGGACTATAGCGTAATCCAGTCCCATTTTTGCGTTACGCTTGTTTAATAAATCGGATATTTGCCTATATGAATAGCCCTTCAAAAACAAGTCAGTACAAAATACTAAATCATTCTCGCGTTGTTCGGGGGTACGTCTATACCCGTGCCTTAACCGTCTTAGTGGTTTATCTGTTATTTCTGTCATGACTTGTTATTTCTTCTGTTTTAATATCCGGTTTATACATACTGCAACAATCCCCTACGCCGTGTAAATCGCCATCTTCCCGACACACGCCATTACCGGCTATATCCTCATATTCCAAATATTTACAGCTTCCGCAGCATACTTCTTTAGGCTTAACGTCTCTTTTATATAACGGCTCTTTTTCTCGTTTCTCTATCTTATCTTTTGACATTAAAAGAAGTTGTTTTTGAGTATAGCCGAATAAGTGCGCTATATGATAGATTAATAAATTCACGTCGGCCAATTCATCTATAATATGCGCTAAAGCTTTATAATCCATGCACCCCGTATCCACATACGGAGAAAGAGCTTCTTTTAATTCGTTGTATTCTTCTTCTAACTTTATTGCTCGCTTTCTTACGTCTAAGCCGTATTTCTTATCTAAGTAATCAGAGAACCCCGATATTCCGGATAAGTCCGGCTGTTTAAGGCGCGCTTGACGTTCAAAGTCTTCTTTAGTTACATTATAGAAACGTTCTTTCCAATCATCGTATACTAAATAATCGCCGGCCGGAACCATATACGCGCCTTGTGGTGTCATGAATCTAAAGAACGCCTCTTTATCTGTACTTTCATTCATGATAAATTCGCCGCCGCCGGTGAACTTGTTTAGCCGCAATAGATTCTCCCTATCTACATATACGGCGTAAATATCACGCCCCACGGTATTATAACAAAAATCATCCGATTTATATTCAGGCTCTGCTAACACTGTATCTTTTATCATGATGGTTAACGTCTCGCCATCCTCTTTTATATCGAAAAGCTTATCGCCCAACTTTACACGGACTACATTTACCACCGCTTGCACATAACTACGAAGAACATTTTCTATATCGACTTCAACTAATAACAAATCGTTATCAGTTCGTGTAACTACATCTTTATCAAAGATGCTTTTTATCATTGATACGATTTCTTTTTCAGTAGCTTTTAATCTAATCTCTTCCATGTGTATTTTGTTTTATCCAATATGTATTTTTCTTGTCCTTTCTACTAAACGTATCACAGTGAAGGCTAATCGTTGGGCAGTCCTCTGCGGAAATCACACAAACACAGCATCTTTTGCCCATTCTTTTCAACTCCTGTGAGCATTGCACGCATTTTATTACTTCCCCTTTATAAATGGCACGTTCGCCTACCCTATACTCCTTCCTTGCATCAAACTTTTCCGGCCTGCTTATTCTCATGGTCTAATACACTTTTCATAATATCATAATACCCTTTTTTATCTAAGAAAATACGTTGAGGATACGGTATTATTTCCCCCTCCATAAAGGGTATATTATATATGCCTAATTGCCCCTTTACAGGCACTTCTATAACTTTACGGGGGTTACGCATCATCCAACCGTAACCGGACTTTATTTCCGCTCGTTTTTTTATTGGAATACGTGTACATAACCAATCGTCCTCCGTGAAATCCTCAATCCGTTTAACGTCATACAGTTCTACCAAACCCAAAGCCGCACCACTTATCAAATAAGGATATACAGGTTTTGCCGAAGAACATATAAGAAGGTCTCCTCTATAATGTGTGTTACGGCTTCTAACCTCAATACTTTTAATGCCATAATTTACTCCGTCTTCCTGGTAGGCAACCGTTACGAGGTCATTTGCATACGGTTGTTTTACTGTTAACGCCTTATATATATCATAGGATTCATACTCTGCCATAATAAACCTCCTTTCTTAGAATGGTAAATCGTCATTTGGGTTATTATGCCCGTTACTTGGTGCCATTTCCGGCTCCGGTGTAGGTGGCTTATTTTCGTCTCTCTTGGGGGTTAATAATTCCATGCTATAACCATACACCTCCGTAATATATCGGGTTATTCCTTGCGCGTCCTGATAGCTGCGTGTCCTTAACTCGCCTTCTATATACACTTTGGTGCCTTTGTTTATATAGTTATTCGCTACATCGGCCAACCCATTTTGTAATACGATATTATGCCATTCGGTTTTATCAGGTATTACCGTTCCGTCTTTCGCGGTATATCCTTTCTTTGTTGTTGCAATACTGAACTGCGCAACCCTACCGCCGTTCTCAAACTGTTTGTAATCCGGCTTCCTTCCGGAATTACCTATTAACATAACCTTATTTAAACTCATAACACAGCAGATATTATAGCATACATTAGACTATAAACAGCCCATATATATGCGGCAATAGTAAATACACAAAATCCAATAAACGTAACCTTATACGCTGTTCTCGTTTTAATCTTCATATCATTTAAATTTTATACAGTCAAACAAATACTCTTTTTTCATATCAGACCATCCTGCGTTGTCATTTAACGCCCTACGGTCAGCATCATATACGAACTCACATATAAACCCTCCGGTTTCGATGGGTTTTATTATGCGGACCAATTTACCCACAATTAAAAAACGCTGTTTGTAGTAGCTACTATTTTCACTTATAAAAGCTATCCGGCGAACCGCATTTAATTCAGGCTGTTTTTTGATTTCCGGCCTTTTTTCCTTTTGGTGGTATGTTTGTACCCTATTAAAGTCGCGACGCATAGAATCGCGTGAAATAGCCCTAAAATCCGTTTCTCTTTTTTTAAGTCTCATTTATACAAAGATAGATATTCTTTTTTCATTAAATCGATTAGCATACAGTTTCCCGGATATATTCGCATTCTTTCACGGTCGCCGTTTTCCCACCGGCTATGAGCCTCAAAACACAGTATATTTATATTTCGTGGGTCTGTTGCCATTTCAGGATACGCGCCACGGGTTAATATGTGCGAACAATATACGGCAGAATAATTATATAACGGCCTTAATGTCTCTTCGCAATAATGCGGTTTATTCGCCCAAATCCAACGGAAAAACTTTTCATTTGCTTTCATCGTATCAATAACGCCACGCCCGAAAAGCTCCGTTTGTATCTCTATGCGTAACCTTATATCCATTTTGAAATGTTTGTAATCTAAGAGAGGCTTAAAGCCCCTCTTAGTTGCGTAGTCATATTCTTCTCGGTCTCTAATCTGAATCATTTTTAATATTCTTCTTCTGTATCGTCATCCTCTTCTTCCGGCTCTGTGTCGTCAGCCTGATATGTTTCAGCGTCGGCCTCCGGAGTTGGCTCTCCATCCTCGCCAAACAATGATAATTGCGCCCGTTTCCCTTTAAACAGGAACAAATAAACTTCGCTTTCGATTTCGGAAAGAATATCTTCTAATTCTTCTTCGAACCCGAAACTAACAGAGCTTAATTTAATGCGTGGACTATTAATGGCCGTTTTCATGTTATTATAGACGGTATATAACCCCGTAAGAATAACACCTACATTATCATCCTGCCCACTCAAAGACACGCCGCGAACCTCTATATTTTTAAGAACCTCATCGGCATAATCACGCGCAAAATCCTGCTGTTTTTTGTTAGCCTTGAAATCCGTAGATTCAATAACCGACAAGAACGACGTAATATTAAATATACGTCCCATAATTGGGCGCAACCTGTCAAAGCAATTGCGCAAATCCGGGTGTATGTCCTTTGCGCTTTCGACGTGGTATTTATTCGTGTAACTCTCATTACCGACGGTTTCGGTAACTTCATAATGCACGTCCAATCCGCCGTCTTTTAACGTCTTGACTTTCGATAATACAAACGACTTTTCCGACGGTATCGGCATTACGTTTGCGCTTTCTTTTTTCTCGCTCATTTTTTGATAATTTATTTGTTGCCGGGAACCCGCCCGGCTCGGTTTTTTATAATAATCCTTTCAATATATGCTTTACGGTTTCAACATTCCAACCGTCGCCGATTAAGTCCGCCGCTTCTTGATAGGTTACGCAACTTGTATATCCAACGGGTACGGTTTGCAACCGTTCTAATTCTGTTTGTGTAAATAATCGCACCGAATTTGGATTGCCTTTCTCCTCAAAAACGACCGTAAGAAATCCTTTTTTTGAACGATTAAGGCACATTTTTATAAATGATTCTTTATTTGAACTTTGAACGCTTCCAGCATAATTACGGACTATACAAACGCTTTTTTTTCGGTCGGTATATCCACTTTCTAAAATGCTTTGTAACTCAACTCCTTTGTCCTCAATATTCAAATCAACATCTAAATTAGTCCAATAATAACGCTTGCGCAATTGTGCTGAAAACAATGTTGAATTTACAAGAATACCCGTTACGCCCAATAATTCGTCAATTGTGTTTTTTTCCTCAACCCTCATTGACGCTACATTTTCTAACATAAAATTACGGGGCGTCGTTTCCTCTTTAATCCTTAACCATTCATGAAATAAAGAACTTTTTTCCCCTTTCAACCCCTTACGGTTTCGCATTAAAACGCTTAAATCTTGACACGGCGAACCGCCAATTAACAAATCAATCTTCCCAACTTCAAACAAACCGTTAGCGGTCGTCAATATGCCATCCTTATAACTTACTTTGCGAACGTCCCCAATTTGTATTGTTTGGGGGAAATTATATTGCGTACATTTAATTGCGTGCGGTTTAATTTCAGCCGCAAAATACTTTTCAATTTTAATGCCCAACTGATTGAGTGCTATTTGTCCGCAACTCATGCCATCAAATAAACTTAATACTACCATATTAAAATTCGCTTTCGTCCAACAAATCCTTTGTCATCTTATTCCGCGCGACCGCCGGGCGTTGAGGCTCCGGGATTGGTTCCGGTACGGGTTCCCGCTTGGGGTTCCCGGTTCCGATTGGCTCCGTTACGGGGTTCGGGTCGTAAAACTCAATGCCCCCGTTTCCGGGCTTTTCCGGCTCAAATTTCGCTTTGAGTTGTTCCGCCGGGTATTCCTTTTGCTTCAACTCGATAATCCCCAATTCGACCAATTCCGGGACGCATCGGCGTAATGCCTTAACGTCCTGTAATGCGTCGTGCGCCGGGAATGTTTCGCCGGGAAACAACTTTGCAAATAATTCCTCCAATTTGGGGAATTTTCCCGGTTTGCCATTCTGATACAATGCGCCGACAAATTTAATAGTTTTCATCATTGTATCAATGCGCTTTCCCTTGTGCAATGCGTCCTCGGCTTTGGCGTCGTAATACTCTTTGCCGCAATAACGCAAAATGTTCGCTTTCAACATCGACGTATCGAAATAAATGTTGTGCGCACATACAAGCGGTGCGGCGGCGGCATCCGCCAAAAATTCGTCGATAACCTCGGCAAACGGTACGCCCTCGGCAATTGCCCGTTCGGTCGTTATCCCGTGTATTGCGGCTGTTTCCGGCGGTATCTCGTAATTGTCCGGCTTAATTATAAAACTGCGTTCTTTGTCGCCGAACGCCCACGCCAATTGTACGATGTGCGGGAATTGGTTAAAATCCGCATCCCATTTCAAACCCTTTGCGGGTACTCCTGTTGTTTCGCAATCAAAAAAACAAATGTCTTTTAATTCAAATTTCATACTCTCGTTACTTTTTTATTCGTTAAATAATCGTTTTTGCCCGTCGTCGTTGGGCGTTTGCTCAACATATTTTGCCCGTGTAATCCAAACGCACCCGCAACGCAAACACTTTATCCGGCTGTAATGCTTTGGCGTGTATTCGTGGCGAATAATCCGCCAACCCGCCAACGGGTAATTCTTACGCTTTCCGTTACACTTGCAAAACATACCTTACAACGTTCGGGGGTCGTCAATATACGTGTTGTATTCCTCGGCGGCAATCTGTTTGAGCGTTTCGATATGCTCGATTAACTCGGCGTTCGACAATTCCGCCACGGTGCGCAATTCGTGGGAATATTTCCCGGTTTCCTCGTTGACCCGCTCGACGTACATAATTGGGGAAAACTCCCGCAACCTCCGTTCCGTTTGTTCCTCCGTAAGACGTTCGCCCGCCTCCCAAATGGCGTGTCGGAACGTTGGTACAACGTAATTGAAATAATAACCTTTCAAAGCCTCTGACGAACCGGGCGACGCTACAATAAAACGGGCGATTATGCGGCTACCTTTGTGCATTGCAAAGAATTGATTTAATTCCCCCATGTACATTTGTAAACCGCCGTTATTATTAATCATTCCCGTTGCTGTTATCTCTCTTTTCCTCATTGTCTTTCTTTTCTTGGTCAACAAATTGTTTCATTGTCTTATTAAAAGCCTCTCCGCTTACATTCAAAATAAACGTCCTTTCGCTGCTTGAATACCCCTGCAATTTTTTATCCATCGCCGACGCATAAAGAACGGTCATTTGTCCCGGTTCAAAAACTCCTTTTTCCTGCAATCGGTCTATCGGGTGCCGTTTCAATGGGGCGTTTGCGCTTATTCCTGCATTTCTCCGGATGTTTCCCAAATCGGAAATAACCACTTTCAGATTATTATAAAATTCGGGTGTTTTCAAAACGTCCGAAATTGTCATGTCTTTTAATTCTTTCATAATCTTTCAAATTTATATCCGTTTACGTTATAAATTTTCCCTCTTACTTGCTTTGAAATCAAAGTACAATGCAAATTAAATTTTCTTGCTGCCTCCATCAAACAAGTAAAATTCCCTACAAACTCGCCATTATAAAATGCTTTTATTGGTATTCCTTGTTTATCTATAATTGCCTTATAACGTCTTTCCCTTGATATTGGGTTATTTTGATTTTCTTTCTTTGTTACCCATCTTAAATTATCAAGATTGTTATTTAAGGCATTGCCGTCTATATGGTCTATTTCGGGTAAATTATCCGGATTTGGTAAAAATGTTTCTGCCATTAATCTATGAATCATTTTATTTACTCTTTTCCCGGTATCTGTCATTATTACTACAAAATGATAACCCGACCTTAAAGCGGGTTTCATAACTTCTCCCTTAAACTCGGAAAATATTTCTCCTTTTTTGTTTATTAGATACCCGGAAACTCCGGGTATCTTTACGAATGATTTGTCTTTACATTTATTTATCGGCTTCTTCATATTCCTCAATAATTAAATCCTGCTGTCCCCTTACAACACTTTCAATAAAACCTTGGAATCCCTCTTTTTTTGCCAAATCCAAAATTGCCTGCAATCTCTTTTGTCCCAAACTTTCGCCCCTCGCAATGCGGAATACCTTAACGGTCGGATTGCTTGCGATAATCAATTTTGCGGCAACCTCCATTATCTGACTATCCGACACTTTCCCGGCGACAAACGGCACACCGTTTAACTCCAACCCGTCGTCCGTGAACGTCAACCCGGCAATCGGCAATTCCGATTTCGCAATAAGGGTTTCCCGCTCTTTGAGCAAATCCGACAACTTTTTTTCGTGGGTTTGGGCGACCTTTTCGGCGGCGTCCTTTTGCTTTTTCTTCGTCAGATAGTCCACAACCAACGCATTGATTTTGTTGTGTTCCTCGGCTTGTTTGAGGCGTTCGGCTGTATCCAAATTCTCCGGGTTTTTTTCCTCGTACTTTGCCAACCATGCGGCGGCGTTGTTCTTGCGGGTTTCGTAATCGGCTTTATCCGTTTGGATTTGCGCTAATGTTTCGTTGTATTTGTCGGCGGCGGCTTTCGCATCGGCTTTGCTCTTTTTCTTTGCCGCTTCCAATGCCTTTTTTGCCTCGGCAACAATCCGGTCATATTCGGCTTGGGCTTCCGCCTCATACTTTATTGCGGCGTCAATCTCTGTACTCTTGGTTTCCTCGGCGGCTTTGATACGACCGGGGATTGCCTCCAATTGTTCCGTCCGGGTTTGCAATGCGGTACGCACGGTTTTCGCTTTCTCAATCAACCGGGCGTTCTCGTTTTGTTCCTCCATTAAATCGGCAATGTCGATTTTCTCGGCATACGTTTTGACGTCGCCCGGTTTCAACTGCTTTTCGGCGGCGGCGCAAATGGTCGTGTACGTCTTGACCTCGGCGTTGGCGTCCTTTCTTTTCTCCTTAACGGTCATAACCTCGGCGTCAATCTCGGCAATACGTTTTTGCACATTCTCCGGCAACAATGCCCGGACGTATTGCACTTGCTTTCGGCGACCCTCGGCGGTTTCAGACCACCGGGAAAACTCCACGGCGTCAAAATCCGTATATCCGAAAACCTTTTGCAACATACTTACGTTATCCGACCGCATCCCGGTTGTTTTCTGTTTGATTGATAACGTACCACGGGGGTTGGCTTTGGTAAACCGCAATTCAACGTCGTATTCCTCGCCGTCGTCGCCGACAACCATTTTGGCAAACCCTTTGTCCTCGCCATTACGCAACACGGCGTCCCGGTTCCCGGTCAACAACGCCCCGATTGCCTTTAATAGCGTGGATTTTCCTAACTCATTGTCCCCGGTAATGAAATATACATTACCCTCAAAATCGGCGTTAAACTTGCTAATAACTTGAAAATTTACAAGTTCTAATCTTTTAATTATCATACTCTCTTTTTTGTTTTAATACTAAGAATCCGCTTAGACGGTTGTTGAACTTTCAACAATGCAAAGATATAATTTGTATTTTAAATGCGCAAACTTTTTTTTTAGAAATTAAGATGTAATTAAAATAACTCCTTTTGCACTTTTTCCGGAATATTTTCTAAAACCCAATTTAATTTATTCTGTAACATATACCGGCCAAAGTGCATAATCAAAACGGCATCAGCATTCCACAAAGTAGGCGTTATATTCGGATATAATCTACAGGCTATTTCTTTATATCTCCGTTTCCGGTCTGCTTTTTCTTCATGAAACCCTTTTTTAATGATTCTAATTTTTAATTCACTTTGCCATTTTATCGGATGCACCATAACAAAAGGGATTCCGCACAATTCTATTAATATTTTTAGTTTCTCGTATTGTGCTAACATCTTTTGTATCCTATATAGTTTTCCCAAATTCAAACTATCTTCCGTTTGTTGTACGACATCGTCCGGCCTAACGTTTAATTTTTCAAGAAATATAATAGGGCAGCAAATACTCTTTATATAGCGCAAATAATCCGTCAAATCTGACAACTCTTTAGGCATCTTTAAAACATCAACCTTTTGCCCATAAACACGATACACCGCGATTCCACCATTAGCTCCGGGGTCTATCCCTATAATACAATCCACTTTCATACGTTTATATATTTATCTATCTGTATTTCATTCTTTACCATATAATCGAAGGCCTTCTTTATAGCTTTCAAACGGGCTATATTATGCGCTATCACCGTCAAATCATCAGCCTTTAAGCCTTTCTTCTGTACGTTCAACGCGGTATATTTATTAATCAGACCAATAGAAACACGCCGCATATATTCATGATAGGCAGAAATTTCTTCCTTTTCCGTAACATTAACGCCATCAGCAAAACCGCAACGATGCAACCAATCAAAACAAAGTCTTTCGCCAACTAATGACATTCTTAGACGACCAGTGTATTTATATTCCAAGAAATAAGCCCTATTCTTGTTTCGTGTAATCTGAATTTCTTTAATTTGGTCTATGATTGGAATTTCTTTTCGTTTTGCAATCTTATAAATCCTCTCAAAAGTTACATTTTGTCTTTTTATAAATGCGTTCAATACTTTGCCGAAATAATTCGCGTTAAATTGTTGATAGTGTCCACTATCCGCATTACCGGAACTGTTTCGCGGCAGATAATCATTCAACTCCCCAACGGATAAAAGTTCAAACGCAGTCATAACGTCAGATAGTGTAAGATATGAGTAATACTTCACGAGCATGGATAAAATGCGCGACTGTATATATTGCCAATCTGTTTCACTTTTTGGTATTACATACCCTACATCAATAGCAATCAACTTAAATATACGCGAAAAATTAGCGACTAAAACTTCCTGCGGCGTGCCTTTTATCTGTCTTTTGGTTGACGCTTTAAATATCTGATAGTCTATATCTGACAAATCTTCCCTTTTTATTTCTTTGAATAGTTCGCGACGCTTTATAATCGCTAAGGGTTGATGCTCTTTATATAATTCTATCTCTTTCATACTTATTCAAAATCTTCATTTAACACACCTAACAAATCGCCGTAAGATAGTCCGCTATTTCCAAGTATCACGCTTTTTTCCTCGCCTGAATCGGAAGTATATTTTATCTGGCCTCGCCTATAATCAGCCCTGATAATGTTTCGTGTTTGCGCTATCCAGTCTTTTTGCATACGTCCTTTGCTCGCGCTCCAATCTTTTACGACGTTGTAATAATACACTAAATCGACTTTCTCAAATTCCGGCGTATTGAAACACTCGCGGAATAATTCAAAATCAAAGAAACGGCTTTTTTCAAAAAGACATTTATTCTTTTCCGACGTTCCGCGTATTTTTTCTCCTTCCTCTTTTTGTGGTATATCGCCAACGAAAGCAAAAAAGCCATTTTTTGCGTTATTTGATTTATTGTTATTATAGTCATTGTTATTAATAGTATTCTTATATAAGGCGCGGACCGTTTTCGGTCCACTTTCGGACCGTTTTCGGTCTAAATCCGGACCGTTTTCGGTCTCTTCGGACCGTTTTCGGTCTAAATCCTGACCGTTTTCGGTCTCTTCGGACCGTTTTCGGTCTAAATCCTGACCGTTTTCGGGTTCTTCGGACCGTTTTCGGTCTAAATCCGGACCGTTTTCGGGTTCTAATTTCCCATAGAGCCTGCATTTATCCGTAAATGCAATAACCTTTTTATTTCCTAACTTGCTAAGAATGAAATACCCCTTATCCGCAAGGGCTTTTAGGTTTTTCTGAACGCGTTTAGCACATCCAAATACTAAAGGGAAATCTTCTGATACTTTTTTCTCCGAATACCAGTAATATGTAACACCATCAATACAATAACTATTGCACCAACGAGGGAAAGTAAATACAACCGCCATACATGCTGCTTCCGTTAATGTCAAATCTTTCCTACATGCAAAATTTTGGTCTATTAATAAGCTATATTCCATATAATAAAAAAAAATGCAGGGCTTTCGGCGTCCACTCCTACTCACCCGCATTTAATATTTTTCATTTAACGCTATAATGTGGACGGTTTATAACGCCTTTTCTTTTGCAAAGATACTATTTTTATTTTATCGTCCAAAAACATCCTTAAACTTTTCATCTAAAAAAGAAAGTATTCGCATCCGTATAGATGGGTCTATACAACAGTCCGTAGAATAAAAACGAGATATTAAAGCCTTACGGGAACCGCAAAAACATCCACAAGTATAAAACGGCTCTATATTGGGATAATTATGTTTATACCATATATGATTGGTCCCGTTTGTTGCTACGTATGTTTTGGTAACTATAAATTTATACTTTATAGGCTCATCCGCATTCGGGTTACCTGCCGCGCTACGTCTCACGTCGTTATCTGAATCCTTTGCCAATTCGGCCAACACGGCACCGGATGTATTCGGGTTACCGGCCGCGCTACGTCTCACGCTCCAATCTGAATCCTTTGCCAATTCGGCCAACACGACACCGGATGTATTCGGGTTACCTGCCGCGCTACTTCTCACGTCGTTATCTGAATCCTTTGCCAATTCGGCCAACACGGCA
>OODB01000421.1_pt1 | contig 42873 bp, 30 predicted proteins | sample 1671721 | NCBI WGS metagenome assembly OODB01 (sample SAMN06348185, study PRJEB24527) | human gut metagenome | biome: human gut; feature: ankylosing spondylitis patient; material: feces | host: Homo sapiens | place: China | collected 2015-10
CTTCATGAACGGCCTGAAGAAGGCCGGCGTCGAGCTGAACCGCAAGATGCTGTCTGAGATGGCCATCCACGATCCCGCCAGCTTCAACGCTCTGGTCGAGACCGCCAAGAAGGCTCTGTAATAGCTTGCATAAAAGACTCGCGCACACGCGCGAGTCCTTTTGTGTTTAAAGGGGGAAATGGCAAAAAAGCGGGCAACCAAGGAAAGCTCTCCCCTCATCCGGCCTGCGGGCCACCTTCTCCCCCAAGGGGAGAAGGCTTGAGGCCGCCGACGGATGAGGGACGGCCTTCCGGCAGACTGCCGTTTCCCTTTATTCATACAAATCAGTTGATTTTATCCAAAAGGGGCGCTACAATGGAAACGATCACAAGCCGCGAAAACGCTAAGATCAAATACGCCTGCGCGGTGCGCGACTCAGAAAAGCAGCGCGCCGCCGACGGGCTTTTCTTTGCCGAGGGGCCGAAGCTCTGCCTGGAGCTGGCCAAAAGCTGCACGCCGCGTGCGATGTACGCCACGGCGGCGGCGCTGGCAAAAACGCCCGAGCTGGCCCAATTCGACCCCGCCGAGATCGCGCCCCATGTGGCCGAAAAATTAAGCGGCACCAAATCCAATCAGGGCGTGTTTGCCCTGTTTGAAACGCCCGTGCCGCCCGCGGACACGCTGGACACGGCCCGCCGCATTTTGATGCTGGAGGGCGTGCAGGACCCCGGCAACGTGGGTACGCTGCTGCGCAGCGCTGCCGCGTTCGGCTTTGATGCCGTTGTGCTGGGGCCGGGCTGCGCGTCGCCGCTGTCGCCCAAGACGCTGCGGTCCTCGATGGGCGCGGCGGGGCGGCTGCCGACGCTGCACAGCGACGATCTGCCCGCCGCGCTGGCCGCGTTGCGTGCCCGCGGCGTGACGACGCTGGCGACGGCGCTCTACCGTTCGCGTCCGCTGGACGAGGCCGGGAACGATTTCCCGGGCGGGCTGTGCGTCGTCATCGGCAGCGAGGGGCAGGGCCTGACGGACAGGACCGTCGAGGCCTGCGACATGGCCGTCCGCATCCCGATGACAGACCGCGTCGAGAGTTTGAACGCGGCAGTGGCGGGCAGCGTGCTGCTGTGGCATTTCAGGGGTGTGTGAAAACGCAGATACAGGCGTAGGGGGAGGTGTCGGCAACCATGGACAAAACACTTGCCTGGCTCTGGCTGGCGGATGCCGTCGGCTCGGGCTGCCAATATGCGCAGGAGCTGCTGACGCTCTACCCCGACCCGGCGGAGCTGTACGATGCCCTGCGTGCCGGGACCGAGGCCCCGCCCGCCTGCCTGACGCCCCACGCGCTGGCACAGCTGCGGGACACGACGCCCTTTGATTATGAGGAACGGCTCGACCACTGCCTGTTGTCGGGCATCGACGTGCTGACGCCCGACGAGGGCGTATACCCGGACCGTTTGCGGGACCTGCCCGACCTGCCGCTTGCGCTCTACGTGACCGGCGACATCGCCTGCCTGAACGGGCGGCGGTACGCGGGCATGGTGGGCACGCGGCGGCCCAGCACCTACGGGCGGCAGGCCGCGTTTGACCTGTCACTGGCGATGGCGCAGGCGGGCGTCGTGCTCGTCAGCGGCCTGGCCGACGGACTGGACAGCGAGGCACACCGCGCCGCCGTGCAGGCTGATGTGCCGACGGTTGCCTTTCTGGGCACGGCCATCGACAAGACCTACCCCGCGTCCAATGCGAAGCTGCGCACCGCCATTGAGAAGGGCGGCGGCGCAGTCTGCAGCGAGTATCCGCCCGGCTACAGCGGGCGCACGACGGGCACTTTTCTGGCCCGCAACCGGCTCATTGCCGCGCAGAGCGAGGCGCTCTGCGTCGCTGAGGCCCGCACCCGCAGCGGCACGCTGAACACCGTCGGCCACGCCGAGCGGCTGGGCCGCCCCGTGCTGGCCGTGCCGGGCAGCATCTACAGCGCTTTGAGCGAGGGCACAAACGAGCTGCTGCGCACCCATCGCGCCGAGCCGCTCTGCAAAGCCGCGGACGCGCTGGATATACTGGGTATTGGCGCGGAGACCGCCGCCCCGGCGCAGCAACGGTTTGACCCCGCCACGGTCAGCGCCGATGCGCAGGCCGTCTACGCCGTGTTAAAGCCCACGCCACAAAGCATCGACGCCCTGTGCGCCGCCGCAAGCCTGCCCGCCGGACGGGTGCTGGCGGCGTGCACCGAGCTGGAGCTGATGGGCGGAGCCCAGGTGCAGCCGGGGAGAAGATATATTGCAGGATAATAGATGAAGGCAGTGGCAAGGTGCCCGGGCGGATATGGAATCCGCCCCTACGGCTGTAGGGGTCGGCGTCCTCGACGACCCGGGGCGTTTGTGGCGGCGATAAGCTGGCAGGCGAACAATGTTCGCCCCTACAGGCAACGCTCGGAAGTATGCGTGTCATCTAAATTTAAACATTGAGGTAACTTATGCCAAAATTAGTCATCGTGGAATCCCCTGCCAAGGCTAAGACCATTGGCAAGTATCTGGGCCGCGGCTACAAGGTCACGGCCAGTATGGGCCATGTGCGCGACCTGCCCGCCAGCACGCTGGGCATTGATGTCGAAAATGGCTATACACCGAAATATATCACCATCAAGGGCAAGCAGAAGCTCGTCAAGGAGCTGAAGGCCGAGGCCAAAAAGTGCGACGGCGTCCTGCTGGCAACCGACCCGGACCGCGAGGGTGAGGCCATCAGCTGGCATCTGGCGAACATTCTGGGGCTGGACCCCAGCGCACCCAACCGCGTGACCTTTGACGAGATCACGAAGAAGGGCGTCAAGGAGGGCATGGCCCACCCGCGCGCCATCAATATCGACCTGTTCAACGCCCAGCAGGCCCGGCGTGAGCTGGACCGTCTGGTCGGCTACAAATTGAGCCCGTTCCTGTGGAAAAAGGTCCGCCGCGGCCTGTCCGCGGGCCGCGTGCAGAGCGTGGCCGTGCGGCTGATCCGGGACCGCGAGCTGGAAATTGAAAACTTCAAGCCCGACGAATACTGGAACATCGACGCGCTGCTGAACCCGCAGGGCGAGAAGGGCGAGTTCACGGCCCGCCTGGCCGCCACCGCCGACGGCAAAAAGCTGACCGTCACCAATAAGCAGCAGGCCGACGGCATCCTGGCCGCGCTGGACGGCAGGGACTATACCATCACGAAGATCGAAAAGGGCAAGCGCCGCCGCCAGCCCTCGCCGCCCTTCATCACGTCCACCTTGCAGCAGGACGCGAGCCGCGCGTTCGGCTTCTCGGCCACCCGCACGATGCGCGCCGCCCAGACGCTGTATGAAGGCGTGGACATTGCGGGCCACGGCACGGTGGGTCTTATCACCTATATGCGTACCGACTCGCTGCGCATTGCCGCCGAGGCTCAGGCCGCGGCCAAGACCTTTATTGCGGAGCGCTGGGGCGACAACTACGTCTGCAAGACCGCCCGCAAGTGGAAAAGCCGCTCCGCCACCGCCGCGCAGGACGCCCACGAGGCCATCCGCCCGTCTATGCCCGAGCTGACCCCCGACGAGGTCGAGCAGAGCATCAGCGGCGACACCGCAAAGCTCTACCGCCTGATCTGGAGCCGCTTTATGGCCAGCCAGATGGCCGACTGCATTCAGGACACCGTCTCCGCGTCCATCACGGCAGGGGACTACCTGTTCCGTGCGTCGGGCTTCCGCGTCTCGTTTGACGGCTTCACCGCGCTGTACGAGGAATCCACCGACGACGCCAAAAAGAAGGAGACCGCCCTGCCCCCGCTGGAGGAGGGCCAGACCCTCAAACTCAAAAAGCTGACGGCGGACCAGAAGTTCACCCAGCCGCCGCCGCTTTACACCGAGGCCACGCTGATCCACGCGCTGGAGGAAAACGGCATCGGACGTCCGTCCACCTATGCGCCCATCATCACGACCATCGTGGACCGCGGCTATGTGGAGAAGGACCAGAAGAAGCTAAAAACCACCCCGCTCGGCCAGGCCGTCAACACGGTCATGATGGAGCAGTTCCCCGACATCGTCAACGTGAAATTCAGCGCTGACATGGAGAAAAAGCTCGACGTTGTCGAAGCCGGCCAGGCGGACTGGGTCAAGACCATCGACGACTTTTACCAGGGCTTTGAAAAGAGCCTGGAGCAGGCCGAGAAGAATATGGAGGGCAAGCGCATCAAGGTCGAGGACATCCCCACGGATGAGATCTGCGAAAAATGCGGGCGGCCCATGGTCATCAAATCTGGCCGCTACGGCAAGTTTGTGGCGTGCTCGGGCTTCCCGGAGTGCCGCAACGCCCACCCGCTGGTCAAGGACACGGGCGGCCTCTGCCCGCTGGACGGCGGCCACATGCTGGTGCGCAAGAGCGCCAAGGGCCGCGTCTACTACGGCTGCAGCAACTACCCCAAGTGCAACTATATGACCTGGGACGAGCCGGTGCCCGAAAAGTGCCCCCAGTGCGGCAGCACCCTCTTTAAAAAGAAGGGCCAGCTCTACTGCGCCAAAGAGGGGTGCGGGTTTGTGAAGGCGATTGAGAAGAAATGACCGCTTTCGGCACTTCTGTAGGGGGCGATGCCTGCATCGACCCGCGGACAGACTGCCGACTTGCGGGCGGATGCGCGTATCCGCCCCTACAACCTGCGGAAAACAGAGACGTTACGGAGAAACTATGCAAGTGAAAATCATCGGTGCCGGTCTGGCCGGCTGCGAGGCGGCGCTTTGGCTGGCGGACCGCGGCGTGCAGGTCGAGCTGTACGAGCAGAAGCCCGCAAAATATTCCCCGGCCCATAAAAGCGCGGGCTTCGCGGAGTTGATCTGCTCCAACTCGCTCAAGGCCGAGCGCCCCGACTCCGCGTCGGGCCTTTTGAAAATTGAGATGAAGATGATGGGCAGCCATCTGTTGGACGCCGCCGAGACCGCCCGCGTGGCGGCGGGCGGTGCGCTGGCCGTGGACCGCGATGTGTTTTCCGCCGCCGTGACCGAAATGGTGGAAAACCACCCCAACATCACGGTCCGGCGCGAAGAGGTCACGGCGCTGGACGAGAGCGCACCCGTGCTCGTCGCCAGCGGCCCGCTGACCGAGGGCGCACTGGCACAGGCTGTCGCCGCGCTGACCGGCGACCATCGGCTGAGCTTTTATGACGCTGTTGCGCCCATCGTGACCGCCGAGAGCCTTGACTATGACAAGGTTTTTGCCGCGTCCCGCTATGGCCGCGGCGAGGCGGACTACCTGAACTGCCCATTCAATAAAGAGGAATACGAGGCGTTCCACGCGGCGCTCATTGCCGCCGAACGTGCGCCGCTCCACGACTTTGACGGCGACCTGACCGTCTACGAGGGCTGTATGCCGATTGAGGTCATGGCCGCCCGCGGCGCGGATACGATCCGGTTCGGCCCCCTGCGCCCCGTCGGTCTGCGCGACCCGCGCACCGGCCACCGCCCCTGGGCCGCCGTCCAGCTGCGTGCCGAGAACACGGCCCGCACGCTCTACAACCTTGTCGGGTTCCAGACAAACCTCAAATGGGGCGAGCAGAAGCGGGTGTTCAGCATGATCCCCGGCCTGGAGCACGCCGAATTTGTGCGGTACGGCGTCATGCACCGCAACACCTTTTTGGAGAGCCCGAAAGTTTTGACGAAGCAGCAGTTCTTGAAAGAACATCCCAACGTGTTTTTTGCAGGGCAGATCACCGGCTTTGAGGGCTATATGGAGAGCGCGGCGTCCGGCTTGCTGGCGGCGCACCAGATGCTTGCACGGCTCAATGGCCGCGAGCTGCCGCCGCCCCCGGCGGCAACGATGTGCGGCGCGCTGCTGGACTACATCACGACGCCGAACAAGGACTTCCAGCCGATGGGTGCGAACATGGGCATCCTGCCCCGCACCGAGGAGATCAACAGCATCCGCGACAAGCGGGAGCGCTACATGGCGCTTTCGCAGGCCGCGCAGGACGCCATGCAGGCGTGGGTAAAGGAGTACGAAGCATGAAAATTTTAGTGGATGCCATGGGCGGCGACAACGCCCCGCTGTGCGTTTTGCAGGGCGTGAGCCAGGCCGCGGCGGAGTTCGGCGACGGCATGGAGCTGGTGCTGCTGGGTGAGGAAAAAGCCATCCGCGACTGCGCAAAAGAGAATAAAATCGACCTTGCACCGTTTGAGATCCTCAACTGCACCGAGACCATCGACATGCACGATGACCCGGTCAAGGCTGTGCGCCACAAAAAGGATTCCAGCCTTGTGAAGGGTCTGACCATGCTGAAGAACGGCGAGGCCGATGCCTTTGTCAGTGCCGGCTCCACCGGTGCGCTGCACGTCGGCACCAGTCTCATTGTGCGCACGGTCAAGGGTGTCAAGCGCCCGGCGCTGGCCACCCCGATGCCCGGCGCCAAGCAGAATTTCCTGCTGCTGGACTGCGGTGCGAACGTCGAGTGCCGCCCCGAAATGCTGAACGCCTTCGGCACGATGGGCAGCGTCTACGCCGAGAAGGTCATGGGCCGCGAAACGCCGAAGGTCGCGCTTGTCAACAACGGCGCGGAGGACACGAAGGGCACGCCGACCTACCGCGAGGCCCACAAGCTGCTGAAGGCAAACCCCTGCATCCACTTTGCGGGCAACATCGAGCCGCGCTACATCATGGACGGTGACGTGGATGTCGTCGTCTGCGACGGCTTTGTCGGCAACGTCGTGCTGAAATTGACCGAGGGCGTCGCCAAAACGCTGCTGGGGATGCTGAAAAAAATCTTCTTGCAGAACCTGATCACCAAGCTCAGCTATCTGGGCATCAAGGGCGGTCTGGGCGAGCTGAAACGTATGATGGACTCCGAGGAGGTCGGCGGCGCACCGCTGCTGGGCGCCGCGAAGCCGGTCATCAAGGCGCACGGTTCCAGCCACGCCAAGGGCATCAAGAACGCCATCCGTCAGGCCAAGCTCTGCGTTGCCAACGACCTGTGCGGCACGATGGAGAAGGCGCTGGCAGAAGTAGCGAAGCAGGCGGAAGAAGCAGACGCTTAAAAGGAAAGCTGCCCTGTAGGGGCCGGACATGTCCGGCCCGCGGCATAAAAAATACCGCCCGTAAAAGGGCAATCGAGATAAGGTTGAGGGCCGGGTATGCCCGGCCCCTACGGACTAGCCGGAAAGGTGAAAGAATATGGCTCACAAACCGGAAGAACTGCAGGAGGTCCTGCACTATACATTCAAAAATCCTGCGCTGCTGCGCATTGCGCTGACCCATACCAGCTATGCCAACGAGAGCAAGGTCGCCACGACCCACAACGAGCGGCTGGAATTTCTGGGCGACAGCGTGCTGTCCGTCGTTGTAGCGGACTACCTGTTCCACCAGTCGGGCCGCCCCGAGGGCGAGTTGACCCGTATGCGCGCCAGCCTCGTCAGCGAGGATGCACTGTTCCAGTTCGCACAGGAAATTCAGCTGGGTGAGTATCTGCGCCTTGGCCACGGCGAGGACCTTGGCGGCGGACGCAGCCGCCCGAGCGTTGTCTCCGATGCGTTCGAGGCGGTCATTGCCGCGCTGTATCTGGACGGCGGCATGGAGGCCGCGCGCAATTTCATCCTGCCCTTCATCACCGAGGGCAAGACTGCCGAGGACGACTACAAGACCCGTCTGCAGGAGGTCGTCCAGCAGGACCCGTCTGCCGTGCTGAAATATGAGGTCACCGGCGAGACCGGCCCCGACCACAACAAGCAGTTTACGGTCTGCGTCTGGCGCAACGGCGAGCTGCTGGCCGAGGGCCGTGGCCGCAGCAAAAAAGCCGCCGAGCAGCACGCAGCAAAGGTGGCGCTGGAAAAATTGCAATGAAATTGTAGGGCGGCATGCCCCCATGCCGCCGCGGCTGTAGGGGCCGGGCATGCCCGGCCCGCGGCATAAAAATCGCGACCCGTTTACGGGTACATAAGGCGAGGTTGAGGGCCGGGCATGCCCGGCCCCTACGACCATTTTAAGAATTTTGAAAGGTACCCATGGAATGCGCCTGAAAGAACTGGAAATCCAAGGCTTCAAATCCTTCCCCGATAAGACAAAGATCGAGATCGGCGAGGGCATTACCGGCGTTGTCGGGCCGAACGGCTCGGGCAAGTCGAACATCTCCGACTCCATCCGCTGGGTTCTGGGCGAGACCAGCTCCAAGCAGCTGCGCGGCAGCGGCAAGATGGAGGACGTCATCTTCGGCGGCACCCAGTCCCGCGGTGCCATGGGCTATGCCTCCGTCGCACTGACCATCGACAACAGCGACCACGGTCTGGACATGGACGCCGACCAGGTCACGATCGGCCGTCGGTACTACCGCAGCGGCGAGAGTGAATACTCCATCAACGGCCAGAACGTCCGCTTAAAGGACGTGTACGAGCTGCTGCTCGACACCGGCATTGGCCGCGACGGCTATGCCATCGTCGGGCAGGGCCGCATTGCCGAGATCGTCGGTGCAAAATCCGCGGAGCGCCGCGAAATTTTTGAGGAAGCGTCCGGCATCGCCAAGTACCGTTACCGCAAAAACGAGGCCGAGCGCCGCCTGGACGCCGCCGAGGGCAACTTAGAGCGCCTGCGGGACATTCTGGGTGAGCTGGAAAAGCGCGTCGGCCCCCTGAAACGCGACAGCGAGAAGGCCCAGCAGTTTCTGGAATTGAGCGAGAGGCGCAAGACGCTGGAGATCACACTCTGGGTCGATGCCATCCGCCGCGCCAACGACTCGCTGCGCGACCAGCAGCGCAAGTACGAGGCCGCCCAGGCCGACTATGACCGCCTGAGCCGCCAGCTGGACGAGTTTGACGAAAAAAGCGCGTCCCTGCGTGCCGAGGCCCAGCAGCTGATGCTGGCCGTCGAGCAGGCCAACGCCGACATCCGCGCCATCACCGAGGCAAACGCCGGCAGCGAGAGCGAGATCGCCGTCCTGAAAAACGAGAGCGAGCACAGCCGGTTCCGCATCGACGAGGCTGCGTCCGAATTGGAGCGCGCCGGGCAGGGCCGCGAGAGCATCGAGCGCGAGGCCGCGGACCACCGCGCCGCCATCGAGACGCTGAAAAGCGGCATGGCCGGGCTGGACGCCCGCGTGGCCGAGCTGCGCGAGGCCCTGCGTGCCCTTGAGGAAAAGGCCGCTGCCAGCGGCGAGCGCCGCGACGTCATTGACGCCGCCATGGCCCGCCTGCAGGACACCGCCACCGCCGCCAGGGTCAGCGCCGCGTCGGCGCAGTCGGCGGGGGAGGCTGCGGCCAACCGCCTGGCCGAGGCACAGCGTCAGGCCGAGGAGCTGAAAGCCGGCGCCGCCGCCACCGACGAGGAACGCCGCCGCGCCGAGCGCCGCTTTAAGGACGCCGAGGAGGCCGTGACCCGCAACGACAACATCAAGGCGGGCCTGAAGCTGAAATTGGACAGCCGCCGCCGTCAGCAGGCCGAGGCTGCCGACAACCGGCAGAAGGCGGACCGAGAAAGGTCCGCCGCCGCCCAGCGCATCCACATTCTGGAAGATCTGGAGCGCAACATGGACGGCTACCAGCAGAGCGTCAAGGCCGTCATGCGCGCGGCGGGCGGTGGGCGGCTGCGGGGCATCATCGGCCCCGTGGCGGGCATCATCACCGTCGAAAAGGGCTACGAGACCGCCATTGAGACAGCGCTCGGCTTTGCGCTGCAGAACATTGTCGTCGAGGACCAGGGCTGTGCCCGCGCCGCCATCGGCTTTTTGAAGGACGAGCGCGCAGGCCGTGCTACGTTTTTGCCGCTGGACACCGTGCAGGGCTCCCGCTTCACGGGCCGCCTGACCGGCACGGCGGAGGTCGCCGCCGACCTGGTCAGGACAGACCCGAAATATCAGCATATCATCGACAATCTGCTGGGCCGCATCATCGTGGTCGAGGACCTGACCGAGGCGTCCGCCGTGGCGCGGAACCTCGGCTACCGGAACCGCATCGTCACGCTGGACGGCCAGGTCATCAACGCGGGCGGCTCGTTCACCGGCGGCTCCACCGCCCGCAGCGTCGGCGTGTTCAGCCGCAAGCAGGAGCTGGACGAGCTGCGCAGCAAGCTGACGAAGCTCGAGCAGAAACGCACCGAGGCGGAAAAGGAATTGGCCGCCCGCAAGGCCGAGGTGGACAACCTCTCGGCCCAGCTGGCCGGTGCCGAGGGCGAGGGCATGAACGCCGCGACGGAGCACGTCCGCGCGAACCTCGAGCTCGAGCGCCTGACGAAGGCCGCCGCCCAGTACGACGAGACGGCCCGGAGCATCGAGGCCGAGATCGCCGCCCAGCAGGCCGCCGTGACCCGGAACGAGACCGCGCGCACCGAGGCCGAGAAGGCCCGGACCGACGCCGAGGCCGAGCTGGCGCAGTACACCGCCGAGCTGGCCGCCTTGGGCGAGAGCACGGGCAGCCTGACGGCAGAACGCGAAAAGATCACCGGTGAGCTCTCCGAAAAGCAGCTGCAGCGCCTGGCGGACGAGAAGGACGTCGGCCTGCATGAGGCCGCGCTGGAGGGCTTGCGGAGCCGTACCGGTGAGGCCGATGCCCGCGCCCGCGAGCTGCAGACGGCGATTGAGGCCGCCAAGGCAAAAATCGAGGCCAACGCGCTGAAAATCGCCGAGATGGAGCGCGTGCGCGGCGACAACCAGCAGAAAATTGCCGCCGCGGAGGAAACGATTCGATCTGCCAACGCGGCCCGCCTCGAAAAGGAGGCTGCGATCTCGAAGCTGGGGCAGGACAACCGCGCCCTGACCGACGAGCGCGAGCGGATGAGCGGTGAGATGGCCCGCCTGGCCGAGCGCCGCACCGCCGCCGAGACCGAGCTGAACGACACCAACAGCAAGCTGTGGGAGGAATACCAGCTGACCGAGAGCGAGGCCCGCAGCCAGTGTGTGCCGTTTGAGAGCCTGACCGAGCTGCGCCGCAGCGTGACCGAGGTCCGCGGCAAGATCCGCGCCTTGGGCAACGTCAACGTCGGCGCGATCGACGAATATAAAGAGGTCAGGGAGCGCTATGACTTCATGAAGGCGCAGGTCACCGACGTCGAAAAGGCGAAGGCCGAGCTGACGAAGATGATCGCCGAGCTGTGCAGCGAGATGCAGGAGCTGTTCACGGCGAGCTTTAAGCAGATCAACGCGAACTTCCAGCAAATTTTCAAGGAGCTGTTCGGCGGCGGTCATGCGCGGCTGTACCTGTCGGATGAAGCGAACGTGCTGGAATCCGGCATTGAAATTGAAGTCTCGCCCCCGGGCAAGGTCATCAAGAACCTGTCCGCGCTTTCCGGCGGCGAGCAGGCGCTGGTCGCTATCTCGATCTATTTCGCCATCCTGCGCGTCAACCCCGCGCCGTTCTGCTTCCTCGATGAGATCGAGGCCGCGCTGGACGACGTAAACGTCGCGCGCTATGCGCAGTATCTGCGCCGCATGACGGACCGCACCCAGTTCATTGTCATCACCCACCGCCGCGGCACGATGGAGGCCGCCGACGTCCTCTACGGCGTCACGATGCAGGAGGACGGCGTGTCGAAGATTTTGCGCTTGGATCTGGATAATGTGAGCGCGGACCTTATTACCTGATGGCATGTAGGGGCCGGGCATGCCCGGCCCGCCACATAAATACGACCACCCGCCAATGGGAAGCCACACAAACCCGCGGGGCGGCAAATCAAAAGTAAGGAGGGCCACGATGGGCTTTTTCAACTTTTTCAAACGCGATATTTCCGAGGAGGAATTTCAGGAGCAGCAAAAGGTCAAGCGCGGGCTGGAAAAGACCCGCACGGGCTTTTTCCAGAGCATCGTCAATACGCTGACCAACGCGCAGATCGACGATGATCTGTACGACCAGCTCGAGGAACAGCTCATTCTGGCCGACGTCGGCCCCGCCTGCGCCGTGCGTCTGGTGGACGAGCTGCACGACGAGGTCAAGGAAAAACACCTGAAAACCGGTCAGGAGGCGCTGGACGCGCTGCGCGGCATCATCTGCCAGGAGCTGACCCCCCGCTACCCGATGGATCTGGACGGCAAGCCCGCCGTCATTCTGGTCATCGGCGTCAACGGCGTCGGCAAGACCACGACGATTGCCAAGCTGGCCGGCCTGTACAAAAAGCAGGGCCGCCGCGTCATGCTGGCAGCGGGCGATACCTTCCGCGCCGCCGCCAGTGAGCAGCTGGAGCTCTGGGCCGAGCGCGCCGACGTGCCGCTGGTCCAGGCCGGCATGGGCGCGGACCCGGCGGCGGTCATCTTCGACGCCGTCAAGAGCGCCAACGCCCGCGGCTACGACATGGTCATTGCCGACACCGCCGGACGTCTGCACAACAAGAAGGGCCTGATGGACGAGCTGTCCAAAATCTCCCGCAGTGTCAAGAAGGCCAGCCCCGAGGCGAGCCTTGAGGTGCTGCTGGTGCTCGACGCCATCACGGGCCAGAACGCCATCAGCCAGGCCGAGGAGTTCTGCAAGGCCGCCAACGCCACCGGCGTGGTGCTGACCAAGCTCGACGGCACGCCCCGCGGCGGCTGCGCGGTCTCTGTGTGGGAGAACCTCGGTCTGCCCATCCGCTTCATCGGCGTCGGCGAGAAGATCGACGACCTGATGGAATTTGACGCACAGACCTTCGTCGAAAGCCTGCTGCCGGAATCCGCCCTGCAGAAGGACGGAGAAAAAGAGGAAGGGGAGAGCGAAGCATGATCGTTTGCGCCGCCAGCAACAACGCGGGCAAGCTGAAGGAATTGCGCCGCATTCTGGAACGCATGGGCCATGAGGTCAAGAGCCTGCGGGAGCTGGGGATCAATCTTGACCCCGAGGAAACCGGCACGACATTTGCCGAGAACGCCCGCATCAAGGCCGAGGCGTTCTGCAAGGCCAGCGGCCTGCCCACCGTGGCCGATGACTCCGGCCTCTGCACCGACGCGCTGCACGGTGCGCCCGGCGTCTACAGCGCCCGCTACGCCGGGCATCACGGCGACGACGACGCGAACAACGCAAAGCTGCTGCGGGAGCTGGCCGACGTGCCGGAGGAACAGCGCGGCGCAAAGTTCGTGTCGGCGGTCTGCTTCATGCTGCCGGACGGACGCGCACTGGAGGTCGAGGGCGAGTGCCCGGGCCGCATTGCGTTTACATTGCAGAACGGCGACTACGGCTTTGGCTATGACCCGCTGTTCATCCCCGACGAGTACGGCGCACCCGACGGCAAGCACCCGAACACCGAACGCCGCAGCTACGCACAGCTCACCCCCGACGAGAAGGACGCCATCAGCCACCGCGGCCGGGCGATGGAGAAGCTGGAAGCGGAATTGCCGACGTTTTTGGGGTGACATGTAAATGCCTTCCCCTTTGGGGAAGGTGGCCGAGGCCCCGCCCGAGGCCGGATGAGGGGCAGCCTTGCGGCGGGTACCCGTGAACGGGAGGCTACCGCGAACTCCGCCCTCATCAGTCGCCTGCGGGCGACAGCTTCCCCCGAGGGGGAAGCCTTTGTAGGGGCCGGGCATGCCCGGCCCGCAGCATAAAAGCAGCAACCCGTTTAAAAGGAAACCACACAGACTAGAGGGTCGGGCATGCCCGGCCCCTACCGAGATATATACAATAAAAAGGAGACAATTTATGGCACTTACCAGCAAACAGCGCGCGGCTCTGCGCAGCGCGGCGAACACGATGGACCCCGTTTACCAGATCGGCAAGGGCGAGATCGACGACACCCTCAAGCAGGGCATCGCCGACTGCATCGCCGCACGCGAGCTTATCAAAGTAAAGGTGCTGGAAAACAGCGAATATTCCGCCCGCGAGGCCGCCGACATCCTGTGCGAGGCGCTGGACTGCGAGTGCGTGCAGGTCATTGGCCGCAAATTCGTGCTGTTCAAGCAGAAGAAAAAGGAAAGCGCCTACACCGCCGTGCTGGCAAAATGAAAACACTGCTCTACGGCGGGACGTTCGACCCGCCCCACAACGGCCACATGAACAACCTGCGCGCCGCGCTGGCACTGGTACAGCCGGACCGCGCCCTCGTTATGCCCGCGGGCACGCCGCCCCACAAGCACGCCAGCGCCACCCCGGCAGAGCTGCGCCTGCAGATGTGTGCCTGCTTTACAGCGCTGTCCCCGGCGGTGCAGGTCAGCGATTGGGAGATACGCCGGGGCGGGCGCAGCTACACCGTGCACACGCTGGAATGGCTGCACGGCCAAGACCCGGACGGCGCGCTGTACCTCTGCGTCGGCAGCGACATGCTGCTGACGTTTCAGGAATGGTACCGCTGGCAGGATATGCTGAAAATGGCTGCCCTCGTCGTCGAGAGCCGCACCGGCACCGATGAGGCCGCCCTGCACGCCGCCGCCGCAGAACTGAAAAAGGCCGGGGGCCGCGTCCTTTTTGCCCGCGCCGAGAGCTACCCCTGCGCGTCGAGCGACATCCGCAGCGGGAAGATCCCGCGGGGGCAGTGGCCGGAGGTGCTGCCGCCGGAGGTGCTGGCAGTGATAAAGGAGCATCGGCTGTACGGGAGCCTGTAGGGCGGCCTGCCCCCAGGCCGCCGCGGCGGGGTGAGGGCACCCCGCCCTACGCATGACCCGAAAAGGGGCGATAAAGCCGCCCCTGCGAACCTTCCGGCAGATTGTAGGGGACGCATATATGCGTCCCGCGGAGCATTGCGGCAACCGCAAAATTGCCCGGAGCGGTCAAGACCGCTCCCTACAAGCCTGCCATAAATGTTGTTCTGTAGGGAGGGGTCTTGACCCCTCCGCGGATGCTGCCGCCATCACAATGCAAAAATTGTAAAAGAGAGGGGAAGGACTGCCATGGATTACTCCGAAGCCAAGAAGTTGGTCAAGGCCCGCCTGAGCGAAAAGCGCTGGACGCACACGAAAAATGTAAAAAAAATGGCTGTAAAACTTGCCAAGCGCTGGGGCACAGACCCGGAAAAGGCCGCTATGGCGGCAATTTTGCACGATTCCGCCAAGGAACTGCCCAAGCAGGAGTTGTTGCAGATTTTTGCCGATAATGCTATAATAGCAGAAAATGCCCCCGAGCGTCCGTCGCCGGTCTGGCACGGCATCGCCGCCGCCATCCTGGCCGAAACGCAATGGGGCATCACCGACCCGGAAATTTTGTCTGCTATCCGCTGCCATACTACCGGCAAGCCGGGAATGTCCAAGCTCGATAAGATCATCTATTTGGCCGATATGACCAGCGCCGAGCGCGACTGGCCCGGCGTAGACGACCTGCGCGCGCTGGAAATGCAGGATCTGGACCGGGCTCTTTGCGACGCACTCAAGCGCAGCATTGATTTTGTGGAAGAAAAGGGCGGCTCGCTGGACCCTGAAAGCGTCGCCGCTTATGAGTATGCAAAAGCACACCTTGAATAAAAACACTCCACAGAGCAGGGAGGAAATGTAATGAGCGAACCGCGTAAGCTGTATACCGGCAGTGCATCGGGCGGGCTGGATCAGGAGCAGTATGAGGCTGCCCGCCGCCGCGCCCAACAGCTGGCCGAACAGAATGCCCGCCGCCGCACCGTGCAGCAGCCCATGCGCACGGCCCAGGGACGGCATATCAGCCAGCGCCCCGTTGTGACCGGGCAGTCGGCCCCCGCACCCGAGCCGCCGGTACAGGAGCCTGTCCAGCAGGCTGCGCCCGCACCGGAAAGACCCCGTGAGCTGACCTACGCCCAGCGGCAGGCCATGGCCTACCGCGCCGCTGCAGAGCGCAAATACGGCGATACGTTGCAGTTTCAGGTGCAGCGCCCCCGCCGCACCGTGAACCGCCCGCCGGAGCCGGAGCAGCGCGCCCGGCAGGCCGCCGCCCAGCTGTATGAGCAGCCCGCGGCCCCGCGGCAGGGGCAGCAGTCCGCCCCGCGCCCCCAGGCGCAGGCCCCTGTGCAGCAGGCGGCCCCCGTCGGCGGCATCCGGCTGGAGGAGGCTGCCGCGCAGCCCCGCCGCGCAAAGCATGCGGATGCCCCGCAGCCCGCAGCCCATAAGCCCCGCACCGCCGCAGGCGGCAATGGCGGCAGCCGCAAGCCCCCGCGCGATGAGGACGATGCCCCGCGCAAGGCAAAGGGCAGAAAGTCCGGCAAAAAGGGCGGCAGCGGCAAGGGCGGAAACGGGAAAAAGAAGAAAAAGATCCGCTGGTGGCAGATCCTGCTGATCACGCTGCTGGTCATCGCGCTGATCTTCGGCGGTGCGTTCGCGCTCATCATGGGGGCCATCACCCCGGCGGGCGGCAACATCAAGCTGAACCAGCTCATCAACACCCCCAAAGAATTCCAGGGCAAGGAGTTCAACATCCTTGTCACCGGCGTTGACCGTTCGTCCACCGGCGATCTGTCCGCAGGTGCGGCCAATGACTCCAACGTCAACGACGGCATGACCGATATGATTTTGTACGTCCATTTCAACAATGAGACGGGCGAGATGAAGATGCTGCAGATCCCGCGTGATACGATGGTCACGACGGACGCGAGCGTCTCCGGCAACTACCGCATCAACGGCGTGGCCAAGACCCAGGGCAGCGACGGCAACAACAACATGGCCGCCCTGTGTGAGCTGGTCGCAGACCAGTACAAGCTGCCTATCGACGGCTTTATGACGATCCGTCTGGAAATGCTGACCGAGCTGGTAGACCTGTTCGGCGGCGTGGAGATCAACGTCCCCATGGATGTAGACTACGCCGCGCTGGGGCTGGGAGACAGCGTCATTCACGCCGGCTACCAGACGTTGAACGGTGCGTCGATGGAGTTCCTGCTGCGTGCGCGTAAAATTTACCCCGACGGCGACATTGGCCGCCTGAACATGCAGCGCCAGTTCTACGCGGCGCTGTTCCGCAAGCTCAAGAGCATCGGCAACATCTGGGACGTCGCCAAGCTGACCCCCGCCGTGCTGAACTATATGGAGACGAACCTCAGCGCGTCCGACCTCATCAGCTTTGCCATCAGTATGCTGAAAATTGATTCCAGCAAGATCATGATCTGCCAGATGCCGGTCATCAGCGGCCCGAAGTACAACGGCCAGTCGCTTTTGTACCCCGCGCGGCAGGCGGATGCGGACCTGCTGAACCAGTACTTCCGCGAGAACACCGGTCCCGTCGATGCCAGCCAGCTGAACCTGTGCGACAATGTCATTGACCTGTCCGGCTACACGGCCACCGACCCGAACATCCAGCAGATGGGCGGCCTGATGGCCGAGGCGGACGACGCGCAGAAGAACGAGAACCTCGACGGCTCCAACCAGGTCACCGACATCATGGCGTCCGAGTCCACGGCGGAGAGCGAGAGCACCGACACGGATTCCACCGATACCGAGAGCCAGCCGGCAGCGTAAAACGTAAATAGAAAATGCTTCGGGCAACCGCAAGGTTCTCTCCCTCCGGCCCTGCGGGGCCACCGTTCCCCTTCTGGCCTGACGGCCACCTCCCCCGTATCGGGGGAGTCTGTCTCGCAGAGGGAGGCAAGGCCCTTGGCCCCCTCTGCGAGGGTGACTCCCCACGGTGTGGGGAGATGTCGCGAAGCGACAGAGGGGCCCGGGCCCGAAGGGCTCCCGCCGCAGCGGGTGGGGGAGAGAACCTCCCGCAGCCCGAAACCTACCCTTTTAAGGAGAACATCTATGGAAAGCAAAGAACTTGCCATTCGTCTGGCGCGTGCGCTGGACGCAAAGAAGGCCGTCAACGTCCACATTCTGGCCGTGGAGGACCTGACCACCGTCACCGAATATTTCGTCATTGCCACGGGTATGTCCACCACCCATGTCGGCGCACTGGCCGATGAGGCCGAGTTCCAGCTGGACCGCGAGGGCGTCAAGGTGCTGCGCACCGAGGGCCACGACGGCAAGCGCTGGGTGCTGCTGGACTACGGCAGCGTCATCGTCCATGTCTTTACCCAGGAGGCCCACGACTACTACGACCTCGAGCACCTCTGGGCCGACGCCACGGTTGTGCCCGCCAGTGAGTGGATGCCGGACGAAGGTGCGGACGAGCAGTAAAAATGCGGAATGGCTTCCCCCTCGGGGGAAGCTGTCAGCGGCCCCGACCGCTGACTGATGAGGGCAGGCTTTCCCGCGGCAGCCTATAAACGGGCAGCGGCGGCACACGCACCCCTCATCCGGCCCTGCGGGGCCGCCTTCCTCCCAAGGGGAAGGCTTTAACGCTACCCATCAAAAATTTATCTGTGGGGAGAAATTTATGAAATACGACTTTAAAACAGTTGAGGCCAAATGGCAGAAGGTCTGGGAGGACGAGGATACCTTCCATGCCGAGATCGACCATTCCAAGCCGAAATTCTACGCGCTGGTCGAGTTCCCGTACCCGTCCGCCGCGGGCCTGCACGTCGGCCATCCGCGCAGCTACACCGCGCTGGACATTGTCGCGCGCAAAAAGCGTCAGTGCGGCTATAACGTCCTGTACCCCATGGGCTGGGACGCCTTCGGCCTGCCTACCGAGAACTACGCCCTGAAAAACCACATCAACCCCGAGATCGTCACCGCCCAGAATGTGGCCCGCTTCAAGAGCCAGCTCAAGGCGCTGGGCCTGTCCTTTGACTGGGACCGCGAGATCAACACCACCGACCCCGAGTACTACAAGTGGACGCAGTGGATCTTCATCCAGCTGTTCAAGAAGGGCCTTGCCTACAAGAAGGAGACCACCGTCAACTACTGCACCGGCTGCAAGGTCGTTCTGGCCAACGAGGAGGTCGTCAACGGCGTCTGTGAGCGCTGCGGCAGCCCCGTTGTCCAGAAGAACAAGAGCCAGTGGATGCTGAAAATCACCGCCTACGCTGACCGCCTCATCAACGACCTGGACGACGTCGATTACATCGACCGCGTCAAGACCCAGCAGCGCAACTGGATCGGCCGCAGCCACGGCGCTGAGATCAACTTCGACACCACCGCGGGCGACACCCTGACGGTCTACACCACCCGCGCGGACACGCTGTTCGGCGCGACCTACATGGTCATCAGCCCCGAGCACGCCTTCATCAAAAAGTGGGTCGACGCGGGCCTTATCCGGAACGCCGACGCCGTCGCCGCCTATCAGGAGGAGGCCGCCCGCAAGTCTGACTTCGAGCGCACCGAGCTGAACAAGGAAAAGACCGGCGTTGTCGTCGAGGGCGTCAAGGGCATCAACCCCGTCAACGGCAAGGAGATCCCCATCTTTATCTCCGACTACGTCCTGGCAACCTACGGCACCGGCGCCATCATGGCCGTGCCCGCCCACGACACCCGTGACTGGGAGTTTGCCAAAAAGTTCGGCCTGCCCATCATCGAGGTCGTCAAGGGCACTGTGCCCAGCGACCTCGACAAGGAGGCCTTCACCGACGTGGCCACCGGCACGCTCGTCAACTCCGACTTCCTGAACGGCCTGTCCGTTGAGGATGCCAAGAACAAGATGTACGCCTGGCTCGAGGAGAACGGCAAGGGCCACAAGCAGGTCAACTTCAAGCTGCGCGACTGGGTGTTCAGCCGCCAGCGCTACTGGGGCGAGCCTATCCCCATGGTCTATTGCGACAAGTGCGGCTGGGTGCCCCTGCCCGAGAGCGAGCTGCCCCTGCGCCTGCCCGAGATCAAGGACTTTGAGCCGGGCGAGAACGGCGAAAGCCCGCTGGCGCGCCATACCGAGTGGGTCAGCACGACCTGCCCCTGCTGCGGTGCCCCCGCCAAGCGCGAGACCGACACCATGCCCCAGTGGGCCGGTTCGAGCTGGTACTTCCTGCGCTACTGCGACCCGAAGAACCACGACGCCATCGCCAGCAAGGAGGCGCTCGAGTATTGGAGCCCCGTGGACTGGTACAACGGCGGCATGGAGCACACCACCCTGCACCTGCTGTACAGCCGTTTCTGGCACAAGTTCCTGTATGACATCGGCGTTGTGCCCACCAAGGAGCCGTACCAGAAGCGTACCTCCCACGGCATGATCCTGGGCCTGAACCCCCATGCCTTTGAGAACCAGCCCGAGGCCGAGCGCAAGCGCCTGCTGGCCGAGTACGGCGACGAGAAAGGCGCGCGCAAGGCCCTTGTCGAGAAGTACGGCGAGATGGCCGAGCACCCCATCGTCAAGATGTCCAAGTCCCTCGGCAACGTCGTCAACCCCGACGATGTGGTCAACGAGTACGGCGCCGACACGCTGCGCCTGTATGAGATGTTCATCGGTGACTTTGAGAAGGCCGCCCCGTGGAACACCTCCTCCATCAAGGGCTGCAAGCGCTTCCTCGATAAGATCTGGTCGATGAGCGAGAAGCTCGTTCCCGGCGAGGGCGTCCGCCCCGAGCTGGAGGCCGTTGCCAACCGCACCATCAAGAAGGTCGGCGAGGACATTGACGCGCTGAAGGCCAACACCGCCATTGCCCAGCTGATGATCTACGTCAACGCGCTGAGCGATCAGGGGGGTGCGACCAAGGCCGAGTACGAGCTGCTGCTGCAGCTGCTGAACCCGTTTGCGCCCCACATGACCGAGGAGCTGTGGCAGCAGCTGGGCCACACCGAGCAGCTGGCCTACCACGCCTGGCCGACCTACGACGAGGCCAAGTGCGTTGAGCAGACGATTGAGATCGCCGTGCAGGTCAACGGCAAGGTCAAGGCCCGCATCAAGGTGCCCGCCGCCATCGAGAACGCGGACGCCATCGCCGCCGCCAAGGCCGAGCCCGCTGTAGCCGAGGCAATCGCCGGCAAGACCATTGCCAAGGAGATCTATGTCAAGGGCAAGCTGGTCAATATCGCGGTCAAAGGCTAAAATTTTATAAGCATTCTAAGGCAGAGCGAAGGCTCTGCCTTTTTTGGTGGGCGGCTGCCGCAAAGTTCCCCGGAGCGGTCAAGACCGCTCCCTACAAAGCACCCGTGAACGCGGTACTGTAGGGAGGGGTCTTGACCCCTCCGATGACGCTGCCGCTATTGCGATGCAAATATTTCGCCGCCCCTAACAAAGCGCACGTGGTTCAATAGTCTCTGTTTACAAACTCCGTCAACTACGGTATAATAAAAGATACTAAATTACTTGACGAAAGCAGGTCACACCATGCTCATCAGTCTGATCGTACCCTGTTACAATGAAGAAGAAGCGATGCCGCTTTTTTATAAAGAAGCCTCCCGCGTGGCGGCGGAGATGAAAGCCAGCCACGGCGCGGAGTTTGAGTTTATCTTTGTGGACGACGGCTCCCGCGACGGCACGCTGCGCGTCGCGCGTGAGCTGCACGCGCAGGACCCCCGCGTGCGGTATGTCTCGTTCAGCCGCAACTTCGGCAAGGAGGCCGGTATCTACGCGGGTTTACAGGCCGCCAGGGGCGATTACGTCGCCACGATGGACGCCGATCTGCAGGACCCGCCCGCGCTGCTGCCGCAGATGCTGGACACGCTGCTGACCGGCGAGTACGACTGCGCCGCCACCCGCCGCACGACCCGCAAGGGCGAGCCGCCGCTGCGCAGCTGGTTTGCCCGCAAGTTCTACCAGATCATCAACAAGATGTCCGATACGGAAATTGTCGACGGTGCGCGTGATTTCCGCCTTATGAGCCGCAAAATGACCGACGCTGTGCTCAGCATGGCCGAGTACAACCGCTTCAGCAAGGGCATTTTCAGCTGGGTCGGCTTCAAGACCAAGTGGTTCGACTATGAGAACATCGAGCGCGTCGCCGGCACGACCAAGTGGAATTTCTGGGGCCTGTTCAAGTACTCTATCGAGGGCATCGTCGGCTTCTCCACCACGCCGCTGCTGATCGCGGCGGGGGCGGGCGTGCTGTTCTGCATCCTCGCGTTCATCGGCATCCTCTTTGTCGTCGTCCGCGCGCTGATGTTCGGCGACCCGACCTCCGGCTGGCCCAGCATGGTCTGCATCATTCTGCTGTGCAGCGGCGTCCAGCTGTTCTGCACCGGCATTGTGGGCGAGTACCTCGCCAAGACCTACCTGGAGGTCAAGCACCGTCCCATCTACATCGTCGCCGAGACCGAAGAGGATAAAAAATAAACGATGGACTGGCAGAAAAAAGTGAGCCTGTGGTGGGCGAAAAACTTCCGCCCGCTGGTCGTGGCGCTGTTGGTCGGTTGCGGCGTACATTACACGATTTATGCTAACCAACTCGGCAATTTTGATGCCGTGCACATCGGTGCACTGTACACTGCCGATGGCTGGCCCGAGCATCTGTATTGGGAGACACAGCAGGGGCGTTGGGCGCTGCGCCTGGTGGATATGCTGCGCGGCGGCATCAATCAGCCTGCGCTTTCGGCATTGCTGATGCTGTTCCTCTACGCATTGGCGGGAGTGCTGCTAACGGATTTGTTTGCTGTGCGCAGCCGTGTGGCAAAATATCTTATCCCACTTACACTGGTCTGTGCGCCCTATGTAGCGGAAGTTGAAACCTACCACTATTGCAGTGTGTCCTATGCGCTGTCTTTCCTGCTAGCGGTGCTGGCCGTGCGATCCGTCGTCTGCGGCGTGCGGTTTGTCTGGCTGATGGGTACGGTCTGCCTGGCGTTCGCGCTGGGAATGTATCAGGCCAATCTGGGCACAGCGGCGGGCTTGTGCGTCATGCTGCTGCTTCTGGCCGTTCTGCGCCGCCCCGGCGAATGGCAGGCCACCGGCCTGACTGCCCTGCGCATGGTGTTGATGGGCGGCAGCGGTGCGGCGCTGTATATGCTGATTTTAAAATTGTTCCTGCGGCTGTACGATGTGGGCCTATCCGGCATCAACGGTATCAACACCGTGGGAATGGAGACACTGCGCAATCTGCCGTTAGGCCTGAAAAACGCCTACTTTGATTTTTACGCCTACTTCTTCACCCACGGCATTGCCCAAAACCACTATGGGCAGATCGCGGGCTACCTGCTGCTGTTTGTGCTGGCGGCACTGGCCGGGCTGCGGTGGCTCGTCGTGCTGCACGACCGCAAGGCCGCCACTGCGGCGGTGGTACTGGTGGCCCTGCTGCCCGCCGCAGCCAATGTGACCGACGTTATCAACACCGGGGCCACTGTGGCGCTGCGGATGGCGGGCTCGCTGGCCATCGTGGTGCCGTTTGCCATCGCCGTGATCGACGCGGCTCCCGCACTGACGGAACGGGCGTTCTCCTGGGGAATGGCGCTCTGCACGGCGTTTTGCGCGGTGCTGCTGCGCGGGTTTGCCGTGCAGGTCAACAACGACGCGGCGGTCATGCTGAAACAAAAGACCACAGTTGTGAACCTCGCCAACCGCCTGTGTATCCGGCTGGAAGAAAACGCCGACTACCAGAACGGCGCCGAGGTCGTGATCCTGGGCGAGCCGAAGCGCGGCGCGTACCCGGATGAATCCCCGCTCAAGCCTATGGCCGGGGAACTGGCGCGGTTCGGCCCGCTCTCCTTCGACCCGACGTTCAACGCCCACGGCTGGTATGTGCTGGTGTGGGACGAGCTGGGCGTCCAGCTCAACGAATGCGCGGACGAGACTGTCCGTGCCATCAGCAATTCCGACGCGTTCAAGGCCATGTCCAACTACCCGGCAGATGGCTGTATCCAGACCATCGACGGCGTTGTCACGCTGAAGGTGGCAGATTTTCCGTTTTGAGAGCTGATAATGATGCGTGATATGACCAAGGGTGCCCCGCTGGGGCACCTCTTTCTGTATGCGGTGCCGCTGCTGCTGGGGAACTGGATGCAGCTGGCGTACAATGCGGTGGATTCCATCATCGCAGGGCGGTTCATCGGGCAGGACGCGCTGGCCGCCGAGGGCGTGGCCGGGCCGGTCATGAATCTGGTGATTTTGGCCATCAGCGGCCTGTGCATCGGCGCGGGCGTACTGATGAGTGAGGCGTTCGGCGCAAAGCGGACCGCCCGCTTAAAAGAGACGTTGGCAACGACGCTGCTGTTCGGCGCGGCGCTCTGCTGTGCCGCCGCGGCGCTGGGCTGTGCGCTGACGCCGTGGATCCTGCGCGCGCTGGCCGTGCCGGACTCGATTTTTGGCATCACCGGCATCTACCTGCGCATCACGTTCCTGGGCGCGCCGTTCACGTTTTTCTATAACGCGCTGGCGGCGGGCCTGAAAAGTGTCGGCGACAGCAAAACGCCGCTGAAATTCCTGGCGTTCTCCGCCGTGCTCAACGCGGTGCTGGATCTCATTTTAATTGGCGGGCTGGGTTTCGGCATTGTGTGCAGCGCCGTGACCACTGTCGTGGCCGAGGCCGCCAGCGCGCTGCTGGCCGCCGTCTACATGGCACGCCGCGTGCCGGAGCTCTGCCCCGGGCACGGGCAGTGGCGCATCCGCCGCGACCTGCTGGGACCGATTTTGCGCTACGGCGCGGTGACGGCGGTGCAGCAGGCCGTGCAGCCGATCTGCAAGGTGCTCATTCAGGGGCAGGTCAACGCGCTGGGGGTCGGGGCTATCGCGGCGTTCAACGCGGTCACGCGGGTGGACGATTTTGCCTTCACGCCGGAGCAGAGCATTGCCACGGCCATTACGACCTACATTGCCCAGAACCGCGGTGCCGGGCAGACCGCCCGCATCCGCTGCGGCTTTGCGGTGGGCCTGCGGTTGGAGCTGGGCTATTGGCTGCTGATGGGCAGCCTGACGCTGCTGCTGCGCCGGGGCATCCTGTCCCTGTTTGTGGCAGGGGAGGGGGCCGCCGACGTCATTGCACTGGGCAGCACGTATCTGGGCTGGATGGCGGTGTTCTACGCCCTGCCCGCGCTGACGAACGGTTTCCAGGGCTTTTACCGCGGCATGGGTAAGATGACGACGACGCTGATCGGCACCTGCTTACAGGCGGGGCTGCGCGCTGCCGCTGCTGCGGTGCTGGCCCCGCGGGTGGGCCTGCCCGGCATCGCCTTTGCCTGTGCCTTCGGCTGGTGCGTCATGCTGGCGTTTGAGGTGCCGTATTATTTTTGGACGTGCAGGGAGTGGTTGCCTAAGGCTTCCCCCTCGGGGCTGCGCCCGCAGGCGCGTGTCGAAGCGCAACCGCCGGAGGCGGCTCTTAGCGCGGAGACTGAAGCTGGCAGCGGCCCCGTCCGCTGACTGATGAGGGCAGAGTTATTGTGGCATCCCGTCAAATGGTCGATTCCGGTAACTTTGCCCTCATCCGACCCTGCGGGGCAACCGCACCCTTTCCGGCGCTGCGCGCCACCTCCCCCGTATCGGGGGAGTCTGTCCACGAGGGGGAAGGCAAAGAACGGCGGTCAGGAAGCTGGCCGCCGCTTTTTTATTCTGTAAAATTCCCCAATATCCCGCGTTTCCGATTGTAATTTCTTCGACAAAATGCTACACTAATAGTATCTATCCACAGCATAAAATCTGCCCAAGAGAGGTAACGCACCGTGCCAGAAGAACGCAAAGTCTACCGCCGCCCTGCCCGGACGGCTGCGCCCGCCCCGCAGGCCGGGCAAGCGGCCCCGCGCCCCGACGCGCCCCCGCCGCCGAAGAAAAAGAAACGTCCCGGCGCCAAACGCCGCCGCAGCCGCCTTGTGCTGGGGCTGTGTTTGCTCTGCCTGCTGGTCGTGGTCATTGTGTCGGTGGTGCTGGTGCGCTGCTCGGCAGAGGAGAAAGGCCCCGCCGAGGCGGACTTCGGCACGCCCGCCGCGGCCTGGCAGAAGAACGATCTGGGCTACTACTTCAACACAAGCGGCCGGGCCATGCCCGCCGCGGTGCTCAAAGGCATGGACGTATCCAAGTTCCAGGGCGAGATCGACTGGGAAAAGGCCAAGGCTGCCGGCATCGACTTTGCCATCATCCGCTGCGGTTTCGGCGGCGAGTGGGACGGCCAGGAGGAAAACTGGGCGCAGGATGACCCCCAGTGGCGGCGCAACGCCGACGAATGCACCCGGCTGGGCATCCCGTTCGGCGCGTACCTTTACTCCTACGCCACGACGGTGGAGGAGGCCCGCAGCGAGGCCGACCACGTCGCGCGGCTGCTGGGCCTGACCGCCCCGCCGCAGGAGGGGCTGGACGACTACACCGCCGCGCCCTACCGGCTGAGCTACCCGGTCTACTACGACCTCGAGGATAAGTACATCAGCGGCGTTTTCCCCTCCGAGATGGCCGAGATCACGCAGGCGTTCTTTGACCGCCTGACCGAGTACGGCTACACCGGTGCGCAGGGGCTGTATGCCTCCCGCAACTGGGTACGCGCCCGCATGACGGATCCCGCCTTTGACAAATGGCGCGACAACCTCTGGATCGCGCGGTTCTCCGACGATCTGGACTACGCGGGCACCTACGATATGTGGCAGTGCACCTTCAGCGCCCCGGGCGCGGACTACGGCGTCCAGAGCGAGACGGTGGATCTGGATTTTGTCATGAGACCGTTTAAATTTACCGGTGTATCCGCCTGCAACGGCAAGACCGCCGCGCCGGTGCTCCTGAACGATACCTACACCGACGAGCTGCACATGGACGGCAAGGACGCCTACGCCACGCTGGCGACGAACGAGCCGGGCGAGGAGGACGGCGGACGCAGGGTCTACTGGACGACGAGCGACAAGACCGTGGCCACCGTGGACAAAAACGGTACGGTCCGCGCCCGCACCGACAGCGGGGAATGCACGATCACGGCCACGCTGGCCGACGGCACCGAGAGCCTGACCTGCCGCGTGCGGGTCGGGGACATCACGGTCCCGATCTTTGCCACGGCGGGCCTGCGCGGGGATCGCGCCACGCTGGCGGACGCCGCCGCGCTCAAGGGCGCGACCCCGGATTCCATTCTGCTGGACGCGGGCGACAGCCTGCACGGCACCGAGAGCGCCAGCCTGACCGGCGGTATGGATATGCTGTCGGCGTTCTCGGCGGCGGGGTACGACCTGCACGCCATGGCGCTGACCGACTTTGCCTACGGCACGACCCGCCTGGTCAGCGATGCCAACATGGGCAGCGGCCCGTCGCTGGCGTCCAACCTGCTGAACAACGAGGGCACCGCTGTGTTCTACCGCTCCACAAGCTGGAGCCGCAACCGCGTGACCAATGGCCGCTACACCGTCGTGGAGCGCGCGGGGTATAAAATCGGCTTCTTTGTGCTGAACGACCCGGCGCAGGCCGCGGTCATCTCGGCGTCCAACGGGGAGTTCATCACGGCCCGCGACTGGAACGACACCGCCGCCGAGCAGATCACCGCCCTGCAGAACGCCGGGTGCGATGCCATCCTTGCGATTGTCTCCACCGCCCCGGCGGGCGACTGGCAGAAGGCCCTGCTGAGCCAGGGCGTGACGGCCATTATTGACGGCACAACGGCGGAAAACGGCACGAACGTGCTGGGCGCGGACCTGGGTCTGACCGGCGTGGCGCAGCTGGACCTGGTCTTTACCCAGGGCGGCGGCTGCCGTGTCGAGCTCCGGCAGCCTGTGGCGGCTGCCGAGATGGAGAGCCGTCGCGCCACCTGGCTGGCGATGAGCACCGCCGACGCCGCGCAGGCCGACACCGCTGCCGATGCCGCCGACCCCGGCAAGGACACCGAAGCCGTGGGCGGCAGTGACACCACCGCCCCCACCGAGACGGCAGACGAGGCCCAGCAGGCCGGTGCGGACGCCTATACCAGCGCCGCGGCGGAGATCGCCACGCTGGACGCCGACGACCAGAGCATCCTCTACACGCCGCTGTTTACCTACGCGGCGAACCCCGACGCCAACAAAACCATCAGCTTCGGCAACTATCTGGCGGCGCTCTACGCCGAAATCGTCACAAATGACCCGGCCACGGGTCTGCCGGAGGGTGCGTCCGTCGAGGCGTTCGCGGGCGGTGTGACCGAGCCGGAATACGGCGAGATCACCCGCGGAGATTTGATGGCCGCCCTGCCCGCGACAGCGCGCATTCAGATGGTCAGCACCACCGCAGAAGCCGCCCGGGCGCTGGCCGACGGCGGCACGGTCAGCCGCGTCTACCAGAACAGTCTGACCGAGTACGCCCCCGAGGGGGATGTAGTCTATATCGTCACCGACACGGCGACTCTGGCCGGTCTGGGTGCGGAGTACACGGTTCTGCGCGATTACGGCGATGTCTTTTGGAGCGTGAGGATGAACATCAACGACCTGACCGCTAACTTTACCACAGAGTTTGTGCTGCCGGAGGCCCCGCAGTACGGGGTCGGACGCAGAGGCTGAACCGGGGACGGTAGCCTTCCGCCAACTTTCCGAACCCTTCCGGCCTGCTTCGCGGCCACCTCCCCTGATGGGGAGGCTTTCCTCGCGGGCTCCGCCCGCGCAAAAAGGCTCCCCTTTTAGGGAAGCTGGCCGAGCTTGCGAGGCCTGAAGGGTCCCGACGGGCTTTCCGTGGCCGCCCATTCCCGGTTTTTCCCCCCTCGCAACATCCCCAAATAAAGGAGGTTCTCCCACATGAAGCTCACATTCTTAGGCGCTGACCGGGAAGTGACCGGCAGCTGCACACAGCTGGAGGCGGCTGGACACCGCTTTCTGATCGACTGCGGCATGGAGCAGGGCCGCGACGTGTATGAGAACGCCGACCTGCCCTGCGCGCCCGGCACCTATGAGGCACTGCTGCTGACCCATGCGCACATCGACCACTCGGGCCGCATCCCGTACCTGTACAAAAACGGCTACCGCGGCCCCATCTATACCACCGATGCGACCCGCGACCTCTGCGCCATCATGCTGGAGGATTCCGCCCACATTCAGGAGCAGGAGGCCGAGTGGAAAAACCGCAAGGCCATGCGCAGCGGTGCCGAGATGATCGAGCCGGACTACACCGTCGAGGACGCGCAGAACGTCATGAAGCAGTTTGTGCCCTGCCCCTATGAGGCGTGGCAGACGCTGTTCGACGGGCCAACCGGCAAAATCGAGATGCGCTTTACCGATGTGGGGCACCTGCTGGGCAGCGCGTCCGTCTCGCTGCGCATTGCGGAGCCGGGCCGCACGCCGGAGATCATCGTTTTCTCGGGCGACATCGGCAACACCCATCAGCCGCTCATCAAGGATCCGTCCAACCCGGGCCACGCGGATTACCTTGTCATGGAATCCACCTACGGGGACCGCAGCCACGGCCCGAAACCGGATTATATCGGCGATTTGAGCGCCGTACTGCAATCGACGTTCGACAAGGGCGGCAATGTCGTCATCCCCAGCTTTGCCGTGGGCCGCACGCAGGAGCTTCTGTATTTTATCCGTCAGATCAAGGCCGAGGGCCGTATCAAGGGCCACGAAAACTTCCCGGTCTTTGTGGACAGCCCGCTGGCGAGCAAATCCACCACGATCTTCCGGGAAAACTTTGCCGAGTGCTACGACGACGAAGCCCTCGCCCTGGTGCAGAGCGGCCGGAACCCCCTGCAGTTCCCGGGTCTGCACGTCAGCGAGACGAAAGAGGAATCCATGGCCATCAACGGCGACCCGACGCCCAAGGTCATCATCTCCGCCGCCGGCATGTGTGACGCGGGCCGCATCCGCCACCACTTAAAATATAACCTCTGGCGGCCTGAGTGTACGGTGCTGTTCGTCGGCTACCAAAGCCCCGGCACCTTAGGCAACGCGCTGGTCAACGGTGCGCAGGAGGTCAAGCTCTTTGGCGAGCCGGTGCAGGTCAGGGCCCGCATTGCGCAGCTGGGCGGGCTTTCGGGTCACGCCGACAAGGACGGGCTGGAAGCCTGGCTCCGCGCCTTTGACGAAAAGCCGAAGTTCGTCTTTGTCAACCACGGCGAGGACGCCGTCGCCGAGCACTGGGCCAACCATCTGAAGGAGGAGGGCTACGAGGCCGATGCCCCCTACAACGGCTCAATCTGGATCGCCGCCGAGGGCCGCGTCGCCTGCGCCGAGGTCGGCAACACCCGGAAGATCATCAAGACGAAATCCGCCGAGACCGTGCGCACCAGCGCGGCCTATGACCGTCTGGCCAACATGGGCCAGCGCCTGCTGGAGGTCATCCGTCACAACCGGGGCGGGGCCAACAAGGACCTTGCAAAATTTGCCAGCCAGATCGCTGCGCTGTGCGACAAATGGGATCGATAACATTGACAAAAGCAAAAGGAATATGGCAGATGCTGCCCGCACCCCTGCGCGGCGCGGCGACCCTGCTGGCAGTGCTGGCGCTGGCCGCGCTGCTGACCACGGTGCGGCACAATGCCAGCGCCTACCTGACCGGCGTGTGGGATACAGGCTCCCAGACGCTCGTCTATGGCCGCATCCACCAGATGGAGCAGGGGCAGTACGCCCCCGGCGGCTTTCTGGGTGTCTACACCGACGATTGGAGCGACGACACGAACCGCGCACTGTTCCGGGACGACACCCCCACCGACGCGGCGGCGTTCCACCCCTACACCCACCAGTCGGGCTTGCAGGGCTGGCTGTTCGGCAGGGTCAACCGTCTGCTGCGGCACCGGCTGCCCGACGGTCTGACGCGGGAGGCCGCCCTTTACTGGCTGAACAGCACGCTGTTCTACGCGGCGGAGCTGCTTGTGGCGCTGGCCGTGTGGGAAGAATTCGGCCCGCTGGCGGCAGCGTTCGGGTTTGTGTCGGTGCTGCTGGCCCCCTGGCTGCAGCGCGGCATGAAGGATCTGTACTGGTGCCTCTGGACCTGGCTGCTGCCGCTGCTGGCGGCGCTTTGGCTCTGCCATTGCACCCGCGTGCGCGGCAAAACGCCCCGCGGGTGTTGGCCGCTGGTGGCTGCCGCCTGCATGGTGCGCTGCATGTGCGGGTTTGAATTTATCACAACATTTTTGATCCTGTGTGAGATCCCGCTCTGCTACGCGGCTGCCAAGGCGTATTTTGTGCGGCGCGACCCGCACGGCGCGCTCGTCTGGCTGGGCCGCACCGTCGGGGCGGGGGTCTCGGCGCTGGGCGGTGTGACTGCGGCGCTGGCGCTCTGGTTCGCACAGGAATGGCTCTGCTTCGGCAGCGCGGCGGACGCCTGGCAGAACATGACCCGGGCCGTCACGGACCGCGTCAGCCTGACGGACGGCGCGGTGCGGGACGTGAACGTGCCGCAGGTGCTCGCGCAGTATTTCCGTGAGAGTACGGAGCCGCTTTTGCAGCTCGGACCCGTCAGCGTCACGGCATGGCAGCTGCTGCTGCTTGCGCTGCTGGTCGGCGCGGTGTGCGTTGTTGTCTGCCTGCGCCGCGGCACGGCGGCGCAGCTGGTGCCGCCGTGCATCGTCTGGGGGCTGGGGCTGGCGGCCCCGGCGTCCTGGATGGTGCTGTCCAAGGCACACGCTGCGATCCATACCCACCTTGTACCGATGCTGTGGCACTTTGCGTTTGTGCCGATCAGCTGTATGCTGCTGCCGGTGCTGGCAAAACTCATGATCCCGGGGAGGAAAAAAGACCTTGTGGCATCCCATTAAACACTACAAAACGATCCGCCATCACAAAATGCTGGTGATGAAAAACTGCTTCCGCTGCGGGCTGTACTGGCAGGGCCTGACCCACGATTTAAGCAAGCTGGCCCCCGTGGAGTTCTGGGCCGGGGCCAAATACTGGCAGGGGACGTGCAGCCCCAACAACGCCCAGCGCCAGGCCGAGGGCTACAGCGCCGCCTGGCTGCACCATAAGGGCCGCAATAAGCACCATCTGGAATACTGGATCGACTACGCGCCGGACGGCGACCACGCCATGGCCGGTATGCGGATGCCCGCCCGCTACGTGGCCGAGATGGTCTGTGACCGCATTGCCGCCAGCAAGAACTATAAGGGCGACAAGTACACCGACGCCGCGGCGTGGGAGTACTATGACCGCAGCAGGGACCACTACATCCTGCACCCCGAGACCCGCAAGGAGCTGGAGACCTGCCTGCTGATCCTGCGCGACGAGGGCGAGGATGCCTGCTTCCGGTATATCCGCACCGAGCTGCTCGGCAGGAAAAAGTAAATACAGAGCGCCGCCCCTGTGCAGTTTTCCACTGCGCAGGGGCGGCGTTGTTTAGAACTTATGAGAGACCGTCACTCCGTTGTTGTCTCGGTGGGCGTGTCGTCGGTGGGGGGCGGTTCTACGGTCGGCGTCGGGGGCGCCTCCTCTATGTACGGCGTGGGGGACGGGGTGGCTGTCACCTCGGGTGTCGGGGACGGGGTGGCCGTCACCTCGGGGGTCGGGGACGGGGTGGCCGTGACCTCGGGGGTCGGCGTCGGCGTGGTCTCCACATAGCTGTCACTCGTGCTCTCGCTGTCGGCGGGCTCCTCCTTCGGTTCGGGCGTGGCCGTCGCCGTGCTGGAGGAGCTGACCACCGGCACCGTGTAGACCACGGCGTCCTTGTCGCCGGTGTGCTTCGGAATCGTCGTCAGCGCGGGGCGGTCATCCTCGGTAATGTAGCTGTGGGTGCGGATGTAGGTGAACAGCGCGTCCATCGCCGTGCGGGTCAGATGAATGCCGTCGCTCGTCTCTACATAGCCGCTCTTGGCGTAGCCGGTGACGGAATCCTTCAGCACCTCGGCGCTGTTCAGGAACTTCCAGTCCTTCTCCTGGCACATTTCGACGAGCGCTTTGTTGTACTCGTCCACCTGGGTCTGGGTCAGGCTCTGGTTGGAGTGCTGCTGCCCGATGGGCGGGATGGCGTTGACGATGATGTCCACGCTGGGGTAGGCGGTGACGATGGCCTCGATGCCGGTCCGGTAGTTTTTGACGAAGTCCGCGGCCTTATAGCCGGGGTTCAGGTCGTTCGTGCCGAAGGTCAGGATGACCCGGCGCGGCTGCAATTTCGCCACGGCCTGGGGCATCGTGATGTAGCCGGATGAAGTGCTTACCTGCACGCAGGCAAAGGTCACCAGGCTCTTGGCGGTCATGCCCACCGAGCCGATGGCGTTGTCGTAGCTGCAATAGTCGAACATGCGGTACATACGGGCCGTGTTGCTGTCGCCCAGAAACAGCGTCTCGTCCACATAGCTGTCGCCCGCGTCGGCGGACTGCTCAAGGATCGTGGAGGTGTAGGCCTGGGTATCGATGGTGTTTTCCTCTTTATTATAGCCGCTCTCGACGACCATGGACGCGCTGTCCACGGTGGAGACGCTCTGGGCGTCCGCGCCGTCGAGGTCGATGCCGCCGATGAGCACCAGCGAGATGCCGACGCTGACCAGCAGCATGACGCTGCACAGAGCCAGCACCAGATACATCTTGCTGCGCATATCCAGCGCTTTTTTCTTTTGTGATTTGGTTTTGCCTGCCATGAAAGGCTCCTTTCGCGTGGGAGCATGGAGTGTTTACACAATATGTAAATTCATTTTACACCATTTTCCACCGGAACGCCAGTCTTTTCGCAATTTTTACATAATTTGCCGCAAACAAAAACCCCGCCGAAGCGGGGGTAAACAGAAATGAGGATGTTGAATTGAAAAGGCTTCCCCTGAGGGGGAAGCTGTCCGCGAAGCGGACTGATGAGGGCAGAGTTTGCCAGCAGTACCCGTTTACGGTCTGCATCCGGCAACTTCCCCCTCATCCGGCCCTGCGGGGCCACCTTCCCCCCAAGGGGAAGGCTTTGGGAGAATCACTCCTTCGGCAGCAGATGTGCCTTCTCCAGGGCGGGGCGCAGGGCGATGTACAGGACAACGGCGCAGACGGTGGAGAGCAGGGAGTTGACCAGCGTCACACCGCTGGCAATCTTGGTCACGACGGAGACGAACTCCGCGGGCTGGCCAAAGATGTACAGGTTGCGGAAGTAGCCGATGAACGGGTCGGTGAACACGTTGACCAGCAGGCCGCTGAAGGCCGACGCCGTGACGGCGGCCACGTACTTGAGCTTGCTGCCGGTGGGGAAGGTCCTGAGGCGGATGACCTTGTGGGACACCGCGCCGCAGACCAGACCGATGATGAATTTCAGAATAAAGGTCGTGATGGCGTAGCCCGGGTCACCGGCGACAACGTCGGCCAGCGCCAGGCCGATGGCACCGGCCAGACCGCCGGACACACCGTCCAGCAGCATGGCGGTCAGCGCCGTGAAGGTGTTGCCCAGATGGAAGCTGGACCCCGTGCCAAAGACGTTCGGGATGCGGAAGAACTCATACGCGACAAAGCTCAGCGCGGCCATGATGCCGATGATGCTGATTTTCTGCACGGTGAATTTCGTTTTGGTCAGCGCTGCGATCAGCAGTGCCAGGGCTGCTACGACGAACAGCAGCAGCCACATCGTTGCGGTAGACATAGTTTCGTACACCTCTATTGACATTTTCCTTCCGGGAAGGTATGTTTTTATTATACTGATTTCTGGCTCTGAATAAATGCTCAGTTTTTAAATTTTTTATGGGGCCAGTATGGAGGACTGTCATGATAGAGTTGGATGCCGACCAAAAAACGCCGCTGTATGAGCAGCTGTACGCCGCCCTGGCGGATGAGATCCGCACCGGCCAGCGCGCACCCGGAACGCCGCTGCCGGGCCGCCGCACGATGGCTGCGCAGCAGGGCGTCAGCGTCAACACGGTGGACGCCGCCTACCAGATGCTGGCCGCCGAGGGTCTGGCCGAGCCGCGCCCCCGCAGCGGCTTTTATGTGCAAAAGACCTACGGCATGCTGCACAGCCGCACCCGCCGCGCACCCGCCGCCCCTGCACCGCAGCCGCCCGCCGCGCCGCAGCCGGTCTACGACCTGTCCACCGGCAGCGTGGACACGGCGCTGTTCCCGGCGCGCAGCTGGGGACGCATCCAGAAGGAGCTGCTCTACCAGCGGCCCGAGCTTTTGCAGCGCGGCGAAATGCAGGGCGACGCCCCGCTGCGCACACAGATCGCGGAATATTTGTCGGTGTACCGCGGTGTGGAATGCACGCCGGAGCAGATCGTCGTCGGCGCGGGCATTGAGTATCTGCTCGGGTGCCTGGCGCACCTGTTCAGCGACGGCATGGCGGCCATCGAGAACCCCGGCTACTTCCGCACGCGGACGGTCCTGCAGAACAGCGGCATTCCCTGCACGCTGGTGGACATTGACCGCGAGGGCCTGCCCGCCGACGCGCTGGAAAAAAGCGGCGCAAACCTCTGCTATCTGACGCCCAGTCATCACTTTCCGACGGGTGTTACAATGCCTGCGACCCGCCGCGCCCAGCTGCTGGCCTGGGCAGCGGCCCGGCACGGGCGGTACATTTTGGAGGACGACTACGACTCGGAGTTCCGCTTTGATACGCGCCCTCTGCCCAGTTTGCAGGGCATGGCGGGCCCGGACGGCCCGGTGGTCTACCTGACGACGTTTTCAAAAAGTCTGGCCCCGGGCATCCGCATTGCCTGCATGGTGCTGCCGCAAAGCCTGCTGGCGCGCTATCGCCGGGATTTTGCGACCTACGCCAACACGGTCAGCCGCTTTGAGCAGCAGACGCTTTGCGAGTTCATGGCGGGCGGGTATTTCACGCGGCATCTTGCCCGGATGCGCCTTGCCTACAAGCGCCGCATGGAGGCGTTTGCGGCAGCGCTGCGCGCGGCGCTGCCGGGCGTGGAGCTGGACGGCGTACACAGCGGGCTGCATTTTCTGCTGACGCTGCCGGGAGCCGGCGGCGAGCGTGCCATGGTCGCCGCCGCGGCGCAGCAGGGCGTGCGGCTGCGCGGCCTGAGTGAGTATTATCTCGCCCGGCCCGAGCGCTGCCGGGCAGATACCGTGGTAGCGGGGTACTCGGCCCTGAAGGAGGACGATGTGGAGAAGGTGGCGCAGGCGCTGGCGAGGGCGTGGCTATCGTGAATGCCCTGTAGGGGCCGGGCATGCCCGGCCCGCAGCCTAACGGTTGAATCCCCCTTAACGGTTTGCTTTGTAGGGAGGGGTCTTGACCCCTCCGCCACCTCCCGGGAAACTGCCGTCAACGGTATATCCGTAGGGGAGGGATTCATCCCTCCCGTGTACCTCCCGTCGCCGCTCACCTCCGCGGGGCATCGGGGACGCCGCCCCCTACAGCGGCGATCCGTAAACCTTCCGCCGCCGCCAACCCCGCGCACAAACAAAAGCCGCTGCCCATGTGTAACCACAGGCAGCGGTATTTTTCAATCAAGGCTTATTCATACAACGGGAACTTCTTCGTCAGCTCCTCGACCTTGCTGGCGACCTCGTCCTTCTTGTTCGCAAAGTCAAACACGCAGTCTGCAATGCAGTCGGCGATCACCTTCATCTCGTCGGGACCCATGCCGCGGGTCGTGACGGCGGGGGTGCCGATGCGCACGCCGCTCGTCACAAACGGGCTGCGCTTCTCGCCGGGGACGGTGTTCTTGTTCGCGGTGATGTGCACCTCGTCCAGATTGTGCTCCAGCTCCTTGCCGGTGCAGTCCTCGTCGGTCAGGTCGATCAGCAGCAGGTGGTTGTCCGTGCCGCCGGAGACCAGCTTCACGCCGCGGGCGGTCAGCTCGGCTTCAAGCGCCTTCGCGTTCTCAACAATTTTGCGGGCGTACTCCTTGAACTCCGGCTTCAGTGCCTCGCCAAAGCAGACGGCCTTCGCGGCGATGACGTGCTCCAGCGGGCCGCCCTGCGTGCCGGGGAAGATGGCGGAGTTGATGCGCTTGATGATATACTCGTTGTTCGTCAAAATCAGGCCGCCGCGGGGGCCGCGCAGCGTCTTGTGGGTCGTGGTGGTGACCACGTCGGCGTAGGGCACGGGGCTCTGGTGCTGGCCGCCTGCGACAAGACCCGCAATGTGCGCCATATCGACCATCAGCATCGCGCCGTAGCCGTGGGCAATCTCGGCCAGCTTCTCAAAGTCGATGGCGCGGGGATAGGCCGACGCACCGGCGACCAGCAGCTTGGGGCGGACCTTCGCGACCTGCTTGGCCAGTGCGGCGTAGTCGATGCGGCCATCCTCGGCGGAGACGCCGTAGGAGACAAAGTTGTAGTTCTTGCCGCTCATATTCACGGGGGAGCCGTGGGTCAGGTGGCCGCCCTGGGACAGGTCCATGCCCATGACGGTGTCGCCGACGTTCAGCAGCGCAAAGTAGACGGCCAGGTTGGCCTGCGCGCCGGAGTGCGGCTGGACGTTGGCATACTTCGCGCCGAACAGCTTGCAGGCGCGGTCAATGGCAATCTGCTCGACCTGATCGACGTACTGGCAGCCGCCGTAATAACGGTGGCCGGGGTACCCTTCCGCGTACTTGTTCGTCAGCACGCTGCCCATGGCCGCCATGACGGCGGGGGAAACGATGTTCTCGCTGGCGATCAGCTCAATGTTCTGCCGCTGGCGGCCCAGCTCACGCTGCATAGCCGCGCCCAGCTCGGGGTCGTAGCTCTCCACAAAGCCGATGGTGTCGATGATGTCCTTGTACATACTGCTTTCCCTCCTAATGTATATGCTGTCCACGGCGGGAAACGGCCGCGGGCGGATTCTTTATGCGCCCGTCGTTCCCGCCGCCGAGCATCTCCCTTACAGCGTCCCCTTGGTGGACAAAACGCCGTCGATCCGCGCATCTCTGCGCGTCGCGGCGTCCAGCGCCTTGGCAAACGCCTTGAACATGGCCTCCAGCTTATGGTGGTCATTCTCCCCGTAGAGCACCTTCAGATGCAGATTCATCATGGCGCTGTACGATACGGCGTAGAAAAACTCCCGCGCCATCTGGGTGTCCATGCCGCCGCAGCTCTGGCCTGCAAAGCTGGCGTCGTACACAAAGTAGGGCCGCCCGCCCAGATCGACGGCGCAGAGTGCCAGCGTCTCATCCATCGGCAGCATGCAGCTGCCGTACCGCACCAGCCCGGCCTTGTCGCCCAGCGCTTCTTTTATGGCCGTGCCCAGCGCAATGCCGATGTCCTCAATGGTGTGGTGGCAGTCTACGTCCAGGTCGCCGCGGCAGGTGACGCTTACATCAAACAGGCCGTGGCGGGCGAAGCCGTCCAGCATGTGGTCAAAAAAGCCGATGCCCGTGTGCAGGTCGGCCCTGCCGGTGCCGTCCAGGTCAATCGTCAGCGTGATCTGTGTCTCCCGCGTATTGCGGGTGACTGTCGCGGTGCGTGCCATAGGAATCCCCCTCTTTAGTGCTTTAAACTAACTATAGCACGTTGGGGCGTGTGCGTCAACATTTTCTTAGCCTTCCCCCCTGGGGGAAGGCAGCCCCGCAGGTTTATAAAATTCGCCCAAATTTATTTACGAAATCGCAACACTTTTCCCGGCGGCAGGCGCTACAATAGAATTATGATTCAAAAGTGTCTTTTTTGAAAGGACAAGCACCACCATGGCAAAAATAATCGGAATTGACCTGGGGACTACCAACAGCTGTGTGGCGGTGGTCGAGGGCGGCAAGCCCGTCGTCATCCCCAACGCCGAGGGGCAGCGCACGACGCCCTCTGTCGTCGCGTTCACCAAGGTGGGAGAACGGCTGGTGGGCGAGCCCGCCAAGCGCCAGGCCGTGACGAACGCCCCCCGCACCGTGTCCAGCGTCAAGCGGCTGATGGGCAGTGAGACCCGCGTGCCCATCGACGGAAAATGCTACACGCCGCAGGAGCTGAGCGCCCTCATCCTGCAAAAACTGAAGGCCGATGCCGAGGCGTATCTCGGTGAGCCTGTCACCGAGGCGGTCATCACCGTGCCCGCCTACTTTAACGATGCCCAGCGCCAGGCCACGAAGGACGCCGGGCGCATTGCCGGGCTGGACGTGCGCCGCATCATCAACGAGCCGACAGCCGCGGCGCTGGCCTACGGGCTGGACAATGGCCGCACCCAGACCGTCATGGTCTACGACCTCGGCGGCGGCACGTTTGACGTGTCGCTCATCCGCATCGGCGACGGCATCGTGCAGGTGCTCTCGACCTGCGGCGATAACTTTCTGGGCGGCGACGACTTTGACGAGCGCATCGTCAACTGGCTGGCAGACCGGTGCAGGGCCGAACACGGCGTGGACCTGACGAATGACCGCGTGGCGATGCAGCGCCTGCGCGAGGAGGCCGAAAAGGCAAAAAAAGAACTTTCCAGCGCGAAGCAGACCGACATCAATCTGCCGTTCCTCACGATGGCGGCAGACGGTGCGCTGCACCTGCAAACTACGCTGACACGCGCTAAATTTGAGGAGCTCTGCGCCGATCTGATCGAGCGCACCGCCCTGCCCGTGCGCAACGCCCTGAGCGACGCACGCCTTTCGGCCAGCGACCTGGATCAGGTTTTGCTGGTCGGCGGCTCGACCCGCATCCCGGCGGTGCAGGCCAAGGTCGTGCGGATGACCGGTCTCGAGCCGTCCAAATCGCTGAACCCCGACGAGTGCGTTGCACTGGGCGCGGCGGTGCAGGCCGGACGTCTGGGCGGCGAGATGCTCTCCGGCCCCGGCGAGGATCTGCTGCTGATGGACGTGACCCCGCTGACCCTTTCCATCGAGACCGTCGGCGGCGTGGCAACGCATTTGATCGAGCGCAACTCCACGATCCCGACGCGGTTCAGCAAGGTATTCACCACCGCCGCGCCGTTCCAGAACACGGTGCAAATTAAAGTGCTGCAGGGTGAGCGCGAGTTTGCCAGGGACAATAAGCTGCTGGGCACCTTCACGCTGCGCGGCATCAAGCGCGCCTGGGCGGGCGTGCCGAAGATCGAGGTCACGTTTGACATCGACGCCAACGGCATTGTCAAGGTCAAGGCGCGCGACATGGACACCGGCAAGCAGCAGAGCATCACGATCTCGGGCACATCGAACCTGACCGAGGACGAGATCAAACGCGCCAAGGAGAACGCCGCCGCCTTTGCCGGGCAGGACAAGGAGCGCAAGGCCGCGCTGGAGGCGCTGAACGCCGGCGAGGCCGCGCTTTACCGCGTGAACACTGCGCTGGGCAGCAAGGCCGGCAAGGCGCTGGACCGCGAGACCCGTACTAAAATCAAAGAAGCAGAAAGAACGCTGGAGCGCGTTCTGAAGCACAAAAAGGCCGACAAGCTGACCCCCGTGGACGTGAATGCCATCAACACCGCACGGGAGGCGCTTTCCGCTGTGGCTGCCCCGCTGGTGGCCCGGTGGGAGAGCGAGAAGGCGTAAAACGAGGCGGCAGCCGCAGGGCCCCCGGGGCGATGCAGGCATCCGCCCGTGCCTGCTTGCGGTACTATTGAACAATGCCTTTTCCCCGCTTGCGCGGGGATTTTTTTTGTGCTATACTACCCAACATAGCACTTTAACGGGTTAAAGAGGAAAAGAAAAGTGAAAACGATTCGTTACGCCTTTGTGCGGTCCCTGCCCATCATGGCGGGGTATATCGTGCTGGGGCTGCACCTGTGGAAGAAGAACACTCTGCTCAGCATCGCTGTGGGCACCGCCCTGTATATGGTGCTGGTGCAGGCTGTGTTTGTGTAACTAAAAAACGTAGGGGCGCATTTTATATGCGCCCGCAGAGCCGTGCCGCAGGCAGACGCGCCCGGGCGGATATGGAATCCGCCCCTACTGCTGCGGCAACCAAAAAAAAATCCCGGTGCACACTTGCACCGGGAAAATACCGATCTTATCGCTTCTCCAGCGGAACGTACTCTTGCGGCTTGCCGAGGTACTTGTAGGCGGGGCGGATGATGCGGTTCGCGAACTCGACCTCCTCGACGCGGTGGGCACACCAGCCGGGCACACGGGCAATCGCAAACAGCGGGGTGTACAGGTCCTCGCTGATGCCGAGCATACGGTAGATCAGGCCGCTGAACAGGTCCACGTTGGCGCAGACCTTCTTCGGGCCGTGCTTTTCCTCGGCAAAGACCTGCGGGGCCAGGCGCTCAATGCTGCACAGCAGCTCGTACTCCTCGTCGTAGCCCTTCTTGTAGGCCAGGCTCTTGGCGTGGGTTTTCAAAATCTGCGCACGGGGGTCGCTCATCGTGTAGACGGCGTGGCCCATGCCGTAGATCAGGCCGCTGCCGTCGCCGCGCTCCTTGCGGAGGATCTTGCGCAGGAACTCGCGGACCTCGTCGTCGTTGGACGGATCCTCGACATTTTCCAGAATGTAATCCAGCTGGTGCATGACCTTCAGGTTCGCGCCGCCGTGCTTGGGGCCTTTCAGCGCACCGATGGCCGAGCTGATGGCCGCATAGGTGTCCGTGCCGGAGCTGGACAGCACGCGGCAGGTGAAGGTCGAGCAGTTGCCGCCGCCGTGGTCCGCGTGGACGAGCAGGCAGAGGTCGAGCAGACGCGCTTCCTCGTGGGTGAACTTCTGGTCGGCGCGGTAGGTGCTCAAAATATGCTCCGCCGTGCTCTGGCCCTCGGTGGGCAGGTGGAAGTACATGCTGGACCGGTCATAGACGCGGCGCTTGATCTGGTAGGCGTTGACCATCATCGTGGGCAGCTCGGCAATCAGGTTGATGCTCTGGCGCAGGATGTTGGGCAGGCTGTTGTCCTCGGCGTGCTCGTCGTAGCTGTACATGGCCAGCACGCTTCGTGCCATCTTGTTCATCAGGTTCGGCGACGGCGAATTTAAGATCATGTCGTCGGCAAAGCCCTGGGGCAGCTCGCGGTGGTGCTCCAGCAGCTTGCGGAACTTGGCGTACTGCTCCTGCGTGGGCAGGGAGCCGAACAGCAGCAGCCAGATGACCTCCTCAAACATGAAGCGGTCATGGGCGTCGGCCTCGGCGGCCAGCGTGTCAATGTCGATGCCGCGGTAGACCAGGCGGCCCGGAATGGGCACGATGGTGCCGTCCTCCTTCTTGTCATAGCCGATAACGTTGGAAACGTTCGTGATGCCGGCCAGCACGCCGGTGCCGTCCAGATTGCGCAGGCCGCGCTTGACGCCCATCTGATCCGCCAGATGCGGGTCAAGGGTGGCGTTGTGTTCCAGATATTCGTGGCAGAGCAGCTCAAGCTCATCCGGCTCCAGGGCCGGGACGTCTGGGTAATACATCATGCGTACCCCTCTCTTTGACCAATTTTATATACTTTGCATACTTATACAGGCGCATATCACTGCTGGCTTCCCTTACCAATATGCCTGATAGATTGATTTTATAGCATTTCCGCAAATTCGTCAAGGAAAACTTAAAATTTTTCTAAATTTTTCGGGAGAATGCTTTAAAAAATTAAGCTGGCGGTCCAAAATGTGCCTATTGTGTAAAAATGCGGATTGACAACCGGCCCCAAACCGGGTAGTATGTTAGGTATACCGCAGAAAATGCAGAGTAAGACAGGGAAAGGGGAAAAGTACTATTTATGAAAGCAGTTCTGATTCCGGGCGACGGCATTGGCCGTGAAATTGCCGAGAGCGTCCGCGAGGTATCCGCCGCACTGAACACCGGCATTGAATGGCAGGAGTTTGCTGCCGGTGCCGAGTACGCCGCCGAGAGCGGCGAGCTGATCGCCCCCGGCACGCTGGATGCGATCGAAGCGTGCGGCTGGGCACTCAAGGGCCCCACCGCCACCCCCATCGGCAAGGGCTTCCGCAGCATCAATGTGCAGCTGCGCCAGCGCTTTTCCACCTATGCAAACCTGCGCCCGGTGCACACGCTGCCGGGCGTACCGACCCGCTTTGACAATGTGGACCTTGTCATCGTGCGCGAGAACACCGAGGATCTCTACAAGGGCATCGAGTATATGCTGAACGACGAGATCGCCAACGGCGTCAAGCTCATCACCCGCCCCGCGTGCGAGAAGATCTGCCGCTTTGCATTTGACTATGCCCGCAAAAACGGCCGCAAAAAGGTCACGGCAGTCCACAAGGCCAACATCATGAAGCTGACCGACGGCCTGTTCCTGCGCACCTTCCGCGAGGTCGCCACGGAGTACCCCGAGGTCGCTGCGGACGACTGCATCATCGACGCTTTGTGCATGAAGCTGGTGCAGAAGCCCGAGCAGTTCGACGTGCTCGTCGCGCCGAACCTCTACGGCGATATTATCAGTGACCTGTGCGCCGGTCTCGTCGGCGGCCTGGGCTTTGCGCCCAGCGCCAACATCGGTGACAGCACCCGCATCTATGAGGCCGTCCACGGCTCTGCCCCCGACATTGCCGGGCAGGACAAGGCCAACCCCAGCGCCATCCTGATGGCCTTTGCCATGATGCTGAACGACCTTGGCGAGACCGACAAGGCCGCCAAGCTCAATGCCGCCATCCTGGCCCAGGTCGAGGAGGGCAAGGTCGTCACTGCCGACATCGGCGGCACCGCGGGAACGAAGGAGTTTACCCAGGCGGTTATTGCACGACTGTAACCTAAAAGGCTTCCCCCTCGGGGCTGCGCCCGCAGGCGCGTGTCGAAGCGCAACCGCCGGAGGCGGCTCTTAG
>OODB01000423.1_pt1 | contig 42850 bp, 40 predicted proteins | sample 1671721 | NCBI WGS metagenome assembly OODB01 (sample SAMN06348185, study PRJEB24527) | human gut metagenome | biome: human gut; feature: ankylosing spondylitis patient; material: feces | host: Homo sapiens | place: China | collected 2015-10
TATGATTATGCTCGGCTTTGGTATCGTGCAGATTGGTCTTTCCCTCAAATCCCATGACCCGTCCCAGAGAGCTAACGGATTTTTGACCCTTGCAGGCGGCGTTGTCATTACCTTCGCAAAGGAAATCTTGACTCTTATCACAGGCTAAGATAACAGACTGACACAAAAAGATAACGGGAGCAGATCCGCCGAGTGCGGAACTCGCTCCCGTTATCTAATATCATCAAGGAGGTGGTCAAATGTCTGATAACTGGGTGGTACAGAATTTAGAGAACGCCCTAAACACTTGGAATGAGAAATTAGCCGAGATATGGCAGCTCATTACCCAATCCCCAGAGAACTTTAAGGGAGGCACGATATGGAATGTCATCGTGGATATTCACGGTGCGGTGCAGGCTATTGGACTTGCCCTGCTCGTGCTGTTCTTTGTTGTGGGTGTAATGAGAACCTGTGGAAATTTTGCAGAAGTCAAGCGACCAGAGCAGGCGTTGAAACTGTTTATCCGCTTTGCCATTGCCAAAGGTGCAGTGACCTATGGATTAGAACTGATGATGGCACTGTTTAAGATTGTGCAAGGTATGATTTCCACGATTATGAATGCCGCAGGATTTGGCTCGGCACAGCAGACGGTGTTGCCGCAGGAAATCGTGACAGCCGTTGAAGACTGCGGATTTTTTGAGAGTATCCCGCTATGGGCGGTCACGCTGATAGGCGGACTGTTTATTACGGTGCTGTCATTCATAATGATTATGTCGGTATATGGCAGGTTTTTCAAGCTGTATATCTATACTGCCATAGCACCCGTACCCCTTTCCGCTTTTGCTGGAGAGCCGAGCCAAAGCGTCGGCAAGCGCTTCATTAAGAGCTATGCAGCTGTATGCCTTGAAGGTGCGGTTATCGTGCTTACCTGCATTATCTTTTCCCTATTTGCTTCTTCTCCGCATGTGGTCAATCCCGATGCTGCGGCGGTTACAATGGTATGGAGCTATATCGGGGAGCTTGTTTTTAATATGCTCGTTCTGGTGGGTGCAGTAAAAATGGCAGACCGTGTTGTAAGAGAAATGATGGGCTTGTAAATGTAAATTTTTCTATATCTGTTGACTTCGTTGTATGAAATGAGTATAATATGGTTAGAATATTGCTACCACAACTGTTTTAAGGAGGTGCAAATATGAATATTCGTCCATCAGCAGCAATCCGCCAGAACTACAACGAGATTGCAGATATGTGTCGTAAAACGGCAGAGCCAATATTCCTTACAAAGAATGGTGAAGGAGATTTGGTTGTTATGGATATTGAAACTTATAACCGTCGGGAAAAAATGCTGAAGCTAAGAGAAGAACTGCTTGCTGTCGAAGAAGACAGAATAGCAGGAAGAAACGGCTGCACTCTTGATGAGCTTGATGCTTACCTTGACGACGTAATCGCAGAGGTATAAGCCTATGTCAGATAAAAAATATAAAGTCATTGTTTCCGACAGGGCAAAGCGTATGTTGGGAACACATATTCGTTTTATGGCACAAGTTAATAAAGATGCTGCCAAAACGAAAAAGCAAGAGCTTATGGAAGCAATGCGTTCTTTAGAACGTATGCCGCAGCGTTTTCCGTTTTTTGAAGAAGCGTATATACCGACGAATAAATATCATAAGATGTTTGTTGCAAAGTGGTATCTTGTTCTTTACCAAATCCAAGATGATACGGTTTATGTGGATTATATCCTTGACTGCCGTAAAGATTACAGTTGGCTTATCCGTTAAAACAGAATATCAAATACACAAATCGTCACTTCACAGCAGGTGGCGATTTTTTTGTACTCAAAAAGGAGGTGCTAAGATTGGAAGTAAAGATAAATAAGGAAATCCGTAATTATACGGAGAGTATGTTTTTTGGACTGTCCCTCAGACAGTTCATTTTTTCTGTCCTTGCCTGCAGCGTGGCGGTGGGTTTGTATTTCCTTCTCCGTCCACGGTTTGGTACGGAAACCCTCAGTTGGGTTTGTATCTTAGGTGCGTTCCCCTTTGCGGCTATGGGATTTATCAAATACAACGGTATGACCGCAGAGCAGTTTGTCTGGGCGTGGATTAAATCGGAATTTCTGATGCCGAAAAAGCTGATGTTCCTGCCAGATAATCTCTATTACGAAACGATGAAGCCGACCATTGAAGCCCATGAAAAAGGGTTGCCGACAGTACGGAAAAAGCAGAAAGGCAGGACACCAAAACCAAAGAAATCGAAAAAGAAAAAAGCGAAATGCAGCAAGGAGGTAAACAATGCTGAGAACTCTTAAAAATCTGTTCAAGCAGGACAGGGAAAAGTTTGTTGTGCCGAAGTCGGTACAGAATGTTATCCCGATTAAGACAATCTGGGATGACGGCATATTCCTTGTCGGCAGGAACAAGTACGCAAAGACCTTTAAATTTGAGGATATAAACTATGCCGTGGCAAGCCGTGAGGATAAGGAAGCAATGTTCCTTGAATACTCGGAGCTTCTTAATTCCCTTGACAGCGGTGCGACCACGAAAATCACTATCAACAACCGTCGCTTGAACAAAGCTGATTTTGAACAGACTATTTTAATCCCAATGGCTGATGACGGTCTGGATAAGTACCGTAAGGAATATAACAAAATGCTTCTGGATAAGGCGACAGGGGCTAATTCCATCGTACAGGATAAGTATGTAACCGTATCTGTCTGCAAGAAGAATATCGAGGAAGCCCGAGACCTGCTTTTAAGAAGATGCTTTCCGATATAAAGAACGGATTGGAGATAGATTATATTCTGGTCTATAAACTTTCACGATTTGGAAGAAACGCAGCAGATATTCTAAATTCATTGGAGTTTGTGCAGTCGTATGGAATAATCCTGTTTATTGTGGAAAGATTGCTTATGGCAGAAGAACACGAGAAAAGGTAAAAGGTACAAAAAATGAATATAAGCAGGTTCATGCAGAGGATTACATTCTGGAAGATGGACAACACGAAGGAATTATCAGCGAGGAATTGTGGCAAAAGGTTCACGCAAAGCGTATGGCGACAGGAATTAAACAGCCATTCAAAATCGGTAAGGATAGGTCGCACCTTTTGACGGGGATATTAAAGTGTCCCCTTTGTGGAAGTTCAATGTATACGAACAAACACGCTTGGACAAATAAAGACGGCACATACAAAGAGGTTTACTATTATATTTGTGGTAGAAATAAGCAGGAGCGAGGACATCATTGTGATTATAAAGCATCGCTAAGAAAAACAGATATTGAGCCACTTGTAATTGAAGCTGTTAAGGAATTGGTAAGCGATAAGTATTTTGCAAAAGAGATTGAAAAGCGTATTGGCGTACAGACCGATACAACAGCTATTGATAAGGAACTTGCCAATTACGAGAGTAAGCTGAAAGAAGTAGATTTGAATAAAGCCCGTCTGGAACGAGAGATTGATAATCTGCCTATTGATGCTCGTTTCAGAGAAAGGAAAATCCACGACATGACTTTAAGACTTGATGCCTTGTATGATACGATTGTAGAGTTGGAAGAACGGATTGAAGATGCAAAGCTGAGAAAAAGTTCTATCGAAATGGAAACAATCACTCTGGACAATATTTACAAGCTTATGCTGAATTTCGGAAAGCTCTATGATATAATAAGTGACGAGGAAAAGAAAAGCCTTATTACTTATCTTATAAAAGAAATTCAGATATATCCAAATGGGGAGTCAGAGCAGCCTTTGAAGTCGATAGAGTTTAATTTCCCAATATATCGGGATGGTCAAGAGGTAAGGCGGCTCTTGTGGGAAAAAGGTAATACCGTTGAAAGTATTGTGCTTCTGTCCCACAAGTCACCAGATAGCAAGATTAATGTGAAAGTGGAATTTGGAGAAGATGATGATAAGATATCGTTGAATGCAATTGCGGAACGAGCGAAGAAATATCAGCCGAAACCGAAAATCACATATAAAATGATACAGGAGTATGTTGAGAAGAAATATGGATTCAAGGTACATACTGCATATATCGCAGAAGTAAAAAGGTCTCTGGGGCTGACCATGTATGATGCCTCTAATGCTGTGGAAGAATTGAACCAACCGAGAAAGCATCCACCGAAAGAGAAAGTGGAGGCAATAAAGGATGCTCTTAAATATTTTGAGGTGATTTGATGGAAGAAAGTACATATCAGATTGCGGAGAAAATCAGTAAACTTTATCAAGAAGCGTATGGTGTCTATTTGCCATTGGTTGAAGATGTGTGCAGCAGAAAAGTATCAGAAGATGTGGGAAGATGAAAGTAAGAAGTAAAAGACTTTAAGTAAGATGTTAGTAACAAGAAGAACATATTGGACATGGTTGTAGGAGGTGCAATGGGAAAGGTAATAAAAGAAACGATTCATGCCAATGGGATAGATATCGGAATTTACACGCAGGACTTTGAAAATGAATTTATTTCATTGACAGATATCGCTCGATATAAAAGTGATGACCCAACAGCGGTTATACAAAATTGGATGAGAAATCGAGATGTAATAGAATTTTTGGGATTATGGGAAAGGCTGCACAATCCAGATTTTAACCCCCTCGAATTCGAGGGGTTTAGAAAGCAGGCAGGAGCAAACGCATTTACAATGTCACCAAAGAAATGGATAGAAACTACGAATGCGATTGGTATTGTATCAAAAGCGGGACGTTATGGCGGAACATATGCTCATAGTGATATTGCTATGTCTTTTGCAACGTGGATTTCTCCAGAATTCCAGTTATATATCATGAAGGATTACAGGAGATTAAAGGCAGATGAGAATAGCCGGTTATCTTTGAATTGGAACTTAAACAGAGAAATATCTAAACTAAATTACAGGATACATACAGATGCAATTAAGGATAATTTGATTCCACCAGAATTAACACCTGCGCAGGTGGCATATACCTATGCCAATGAAGCGGATATGTTGAATGTTGTTTTGTTTGGTAAGACAGCGAAACAGTGGAAAGATGAAAATTCAGCAGCAAAAGGGAATATGCGGGATGTGGCAACTCTAAATCAGTTGTTGGTGCTTGCAAATTTGGAAAGTTATAATGCAGTATTGATTAATCAGGGGAAGATGCAAAAAGAGAGAATGGAATTACTCCGGCAATTAGCTGTACAGCAGTTGCAGACATTGGAAACAGTAAGTTTAAATGATTTACCGAAGTTAGGAACGGACTTGTAGGAGGATTGAATTTTTGAAAATCAGGCAAAAAATACAAAGTTAAGAGGGCAGGGAATGAATTAGTTGAATAAGTGGAATGTATAAGCTGTTTCGTTCGGATATCGTCATCATGCTAATAAAATATAAAGAATATGGAGATTATTGGGTAGAAGTGATGTGAGTAGAGGAGAATGGTGATATGCCTATTATTAAGAAATCATTCGGAAAGAATTATTTGCAGTGTTACGAAAGTGAAAAAGGAAAAACATATAGTTGTGAGCAAATAAGAAAATCCTGGGATAATAAAGTAAATTATGTGACAGAAAATAGTTTAAAAAATACAAAAGAAGAGGCACAGAAAGAGTTTGTGGATGCCTTTATCCTTAGACTCCTCAGTGAGAAAAAACTCTGGAAGATTGCCCATGCAAATATCGTTGATTCAGCCGGAAACATTACCGATGGTCGTGCGATGCTCGATAAACTGAGCAGTCCGCTGGTGCTTGAGAATATTAACACAATTTTGAAAAACAACCCGGTTCTGCTGGAAACATGGCAGACCATTGCACTGGAAGATATTCTGGGAAGAGAACTTATTGTGGATTCCTGCTATGTTCCTATTGAGGGACAGGCTCTGAGAAAGAATCTCATGTCTCTTTCTGTGTAAAATACGGAGGCAAGATGTCATATGCTGTTATTTTCTACGCTACTTGAAATCAATGATACAATGACAAAGGACTCCTTTATCCAGCTGGTTCTGGAGTGGAATCAGGGCAGTCCTCATGAAGAAAATATAATTCAAGGTATCGAATGGAATGGCGAACGAAATGTCCGATATGGTACCGAGACACTGTGGCTTGCTATCGAGGAATACCGAAATGAGAACATCATCGCGGTTCGCTATGAAAAAACCGAAGCAGATGGTGTGGTCTGGGATACCGACTACGTTATGAATTTTAATGACATGAGAATGTCTATTCAACTCGATCGTAGTTATTTGGAAGAGGCGCTGGCCGTTGACCCAACCTTTTCTACACCGCATTTTATCACTCTACTGATAGAACACGGCTATTTGAAGGATGATGGAATTTTGCCAATGCTCCGCAAGCCGATTTTCATTAAAGCTGATAATGTCGACTTGTTGACGGATGTAATCAATGGCACTTCAAGGTATAGACTCCCTGTTGTGTATATCTCCAAAACATACTACGGTGAAGATCCGGTGGATATTTGGAAATTATCTGGAAGGTTGAAAGGTGTTGCCCATGTGCTTGTTGAAGAAGGTACATGGCTGAACGAAAGAATCCGTCGGCAGTGTGATAACAAAAATGAATTCAACGGCGCTATCGGTGTATACTTCCCCAATAGTGCATATGGTCATAAGAAGTATCTATATCGTGCATACGATGGAATTGATGCTGTTTTGTCTGAAAAGGTTATTCGTAGTGTAATTCAGTACTGCAACGCTCAAATGATGGATAAGCTGTATACTTGGCAAGGCGTAAATAATGCACTTCTTAGAGATCGATTGAGTATGAGAGGTGCAGAATTGCTGGCGGCTGAATCTGAGAAAAACCGCGTGGCAGCAGAAGCAGATGAACTGATTGAATCTGTAGACGAGGACATTCAAAAGCTGAAAAAACAGGTTGAAGAATTGACCCATGCAAATGAAATCCTTACTTACGAGAACCAAGGGTTGCGTTCTAAAATGAGTAGTGCAGATAATATGCCGATACTGTATTTGGGCGAAGAGGAAGAATTTTATCAAGGCGAAATCAGAGAGATGATTCTGGACGCTATTGCTGAGAAACTCAAAAATCTTGGTGAGAAGACAAGAAGATGGGATGCTCTGACTGATGTGCTTAATGCTAACGATTATCAGAATATTCGAGACGAAAGAGAACGCACCGTGAAGATTTTGTTTAAGGATTACAAAACCTTATCGGCTTCAATGCGTCAGCAGCTTTTAGAATTGGGCTTTGAGATTACTGAGGAAGGTAAGCATTATCGACTCACCTATTACGGCGATGGACGATATAAAACCACGATTGCTAAGACTGGAAGTGACTGGCGTGAGGGAAAAAACATTGCATCTGTAATCCTTAAGAGCATGATGTGATGGAATGGGCAATAAAGGAGCACACTATGAAAGCGATAGATACAGAATTGACAAAGTTTTTAGGGGCAGAGGCTCAATACTATGTTCCTATTTATCAGCGAAAATATAGCTGGAAGAAGGATAATTGCTTAAAATTGATAGATGACATTCTAAAGGTGGCAAAAGATAATGAAAGGCCTTGTCATTTTATTGGCTCTGTCATCTATCTTGCAAAGCAGGACGCGATGCATGCTTCCGCAGTAAAGGAATATTTGGTGATTGACGGACAGCAGCGTCTTACTACAATCTCAATTGTGTTACTTGCTCTTGGGGACTACACAAGAGCGAAAATAGTTGATGATGCTGATTATAATAAAGCAACCACATCATTAGAAAAATTGTCTCGCAGATATCTGACAAATGAGGACGAGACTGGGGATACATATTACAAAGTAAGGTTAAATGAAGAAGACTTCTATGCATGGATGAAACTTCTTGAAAATCGAACTAAGCCGGATGATATTAAAAGGAGCAAGATTTTCGAGAATTATGGAATCATCTACAAGGCTCTTTGTGACAGTAATGTTGAACCTCAATTGGTGTATGATGGAATAAAAAAGCTGAGATTAGTCGACATCTGTCTTGTTCCCGAAGATAATGCACAGTTAGTATTTGAGACGGTGAATAGTACAGGATTGCCGCTTTCTACTGCTGACAAAATTCGCAATTTTCTCCTGATGACAGTCGAGCCGTCAAAGCAGACAAAACTGTATCTGGAATATTGGCATCCTATGGAGAAAGCTCTCGGAATGGAATCTGGTGAGTCTTCTCAATTTGAAAGTTTCTTCAATTATTATATGACGTCTGTTTTGCAGCGGCAGTTAGTTGGAGATTATTATGATGTATTCAAAAATTACTACTATGAGAACAAAGCTGCTGGAACAGAAGGAATTGTAAAACAAATCCATCAGTATTCTAAGTACTATACAGAATGGAATACCGCTTCTGATAAAGGCACACGTATACAAAGAGCCTTATTTAAGGTCCGGAAGACAGGACAGTTTAAGATTACTCCAGCAATCTTAAAACTTCTCTCGGACAGAAATGATGGCCTCATCGTTGATGACGATGTTGTTGAAATTCTTACAATTATGGAATCGTATTGGATGCGTAGAGCTATATGTGCATTGCCAACTAATACTGCTGGACCAGTCTGTATTTCTATGCTGAAGAGCCTTAATGCTACCAATCAGTTAAAATCATTTAAAGCAAATCTCTTTTCGTTGACTTGGGCACAGAGAATGCCAAGTGATACTGAAATTAAGGACACGCTCAAAACCCTAAAAATTTATTCATTAAGTTCTTCCAGGACTAAAACAATTCTGGATAAACTTGAGAATAATAGAAGAAAAGAGTATGTTCCTACTTCGGAGTATACAATTGAACATATTATGCCGCAAACACTGTCTGATGATTGGAAATCTGACCTTGGAGCAGATGCGAATCGAATTCATGAAACCTATGTCCATACAATTGGCAATCTTACATTAACTGGGTATAATTCTGAGTATCAGAATAAGAGGTTCTCGGATAAAGTTGATTGTACTGACAAGGCAGGAAATGCCATAGGATATAGACACACACCAATAAAAATTAGCAGTTATTTGACAACTGTAAGCAAATGGGGCGAAGATGAAATTTTAGCCAGAGCAGAAATGCTATCAGATGAATTAATTACAATATGGAAGTATCCTAAAAAAGACTAATAGCAGATGTCTTTTGAAAGAATTAAAAAACTGCTATTTGTTTCCGAGAACTAATGATAATAACCGGGACGAAAGCGGTTAGTCGATTTGTTCCCGAGAACTATCGGGGGGGCAACCTGACATCAATACTGTTTCCTCGTCCCATGGCCTTTATCGTCACGGTCTACGCTCATTCGGTTGGCCATCAATGGATAGAGTGCGATGACTTCGCCCTTGCCATTTCGAATAATCTGCGCATAGGCATTTCCGTAAAGAAGCAGGTGCGTCATTAGGGTCTCCCGGAAGACAAAGGATGTCATTTCCGGATTTGGTTCATCGTGTATCAGGTGATACAGCGGATGCTTGATAGCCTTTTCCTTGCTGACGGAGTCGGTGTATTGATAAACATGAACCGGCAGGCCAGCAATAGACTCGGAAAGAATTCTGACGCAAGGGTAGACGGCAGTCATCTGCATGGCACTTCGCTCATTCACCGCTTTACCGGAATTACTGCCACCAAACAGGAAACGGTAAGTGCTGCCGTTAGTGCTGTTGGTGGGCTTGTCTCTTGACCGGAATAGTCCGCTTAAAATGCTCATAATAATCACACTCCTTCCTAAATTTGAGCAAAGAAAAGCACCTGCATTTGCAGATGCTTAACCTTAATCACGGTGACTTTCCCTTAAAAAATGGAAATGTTTAAGGGAAATATAAAATACTTAATGGTATTATTTTATTCTAAAATAGCAAGTGTTCTTTCCTGAGCCTTCACGTTTTAGTTCACCAGATGCGACTAATTTTCTTAGTGAGCCCTCTATAGAGCTGACGCTAAGCGAAGGGCAAAGCTCACGAATATTCTGCTTTGTGAAGCGACCTATTTTGTGTAAGGTTGCTCGTCTGACTGTTTCGAGAGCTGGCAACTTTGTTTCAACAAGTTCAAAACGTTCTTCGAAATCTTTGTATGCAGCAAGAACAGTACCAAGCAAATACTTGATAAATGGCACTGGGGCCTCTGTCCCTTCATGCCAGCCAATCTGTGCCTGACCAAGTGCGTCGTAATACAGATCCTTGTTCTTGGCAATCTTAGCTTCCAATGAAATATACTTGCCAACATAAAAGCCATTTCTGTATAACAGAAGTGTTGTAAGCAAACGGCTCATTCGTCCATTTCCATCATTGAACGGATGGATGCAAAGAAAGTCATGCATGAAGATTGGAATTGCAATCAGGGGTTCAACTTCCATATTTCCAATGACACGATTATATTCCTCACATATTCTATCTAAAGCTTGTGGAGTATCGTATGGAGCAAGTGGAGTGAACAGAGTTTCTACATGGCCATCTGGATAGGTGGCACTAATATAGTTTTGTACACTTTTAGTTCTTCCGGCCATAGGATTATTCATGTGGCTATACAATATTTTGTGAAGCTGTAAAATATAATTCTGTGTGATAGGAATTGCATCAAAGCTTTCGTGAATAATATTAAGAACATCGCGATACCCTGCAATTTCCTGCTCATCACAGTTCTTTGGTGTTGTTTTTTCTTCTACAATCTGCTTGATACGAGTGCTTGTTGTAACAATTCCCTCAATTGCGTTTGATGCCTCGGTGCTTTGTATTTTAGCAATCTCAACCAGTTTTTCTAATTCTTCAGGACGTTGTTTCAGGTACATTTCCTGTTTACCGGCCTCTTTATAAATTGCTGCAATTAAGCTAAGAACATCTGAATCCCACTTTTGCTTCTTGATTTCAGAGTAATTAAAAGTTCTCATTTCCTTCACCTCCGATTTTTCCCTTAAATATTACAACAAAATAAGGGAAACAGCAACACATTAAGGGGATTTCCACTTAATAGTATGCGTATTATAAGGTAAAGTATGCAGGGGTTATAGGAATAAGATCCCTCTGTCATCATAGACAGAAGCACTGGTATTATTTCCACAGCGGATCGCACGGTCAAGTCCTATAATCGTGGCAACTGCACCGTCGATTTTTTCTGTGGATTTTTCTTTGTCTGCTTTTACATTGCCAGCAGGATCAGTACGGATATAAATGTTATCCATCATCCAGAGGAGTACTGGATGACCGCTGTGGGCCAGCCTTTGTTCCAGTGTCAGCTTCATAGAATCCAGCACACAGCCTGCTTCACCCACTGGTTCAGTCGCAACTGTCTGAATGAATTTTCTTCACCGGGATTCTGCTTGGCAGATTCGCAGGCGGCCTCTACCTTATCCATCCCAACCGTGATGCCGAGAGATGGGTTGGCTTTCTTCCAGACTTCAGGATCCGTCCAATCATCTGTTTCATGAAGACAATCCACAATAATTTGAATTTGCAAAAATCACCCAATGACGGTAAAATATATAAGTAAAGAATAGGGGGATCAGGTAGCATGAACAAGGCAACGACAAAGTTTGCAATCGCATTTGCGTTTAAGGAATTATTATTAGAAAAATCAATTGATAAAATAACAATCAATGACATTACGGAAAAGTGTGGGATAAACCGTCAGACTTTTTATTATCATTTTCATGATATATATGAGTTGATTGAATGGATTTGTGAAACAGATGCAGATCATGTTCTGAAACAGAATAAAACATATGATACGTGGCAGGAAGGATTTCTGGCAATATTTCATCTACTGAAAAAGGACGAACCTTTTGTTGTCAACATCTATCATAATGCTCCGCGAGGATATATTTACCGTTATTTGTATAAAGTAACGTATCAGCTAATATATAATGTACTCGAAGAAAAAGCGGCAGATATGGTCGTGCGGGAAGAGGATAAAGCATTCATTGCAGATTTTTACAAATATGGGTTTGTTGGTCTGGTATTAGAATGGATTGATAAGGGAATGAAGGAGGATCCGAAACAGATCATAGAAAGATTAAATGCATTGATTCAAGGATCTTTCGCACATGCATTGAATAATGCAAAACTGAACAGGAGCTGATTACGACAAATCTTGTGGTTTGTCGTATATGGATGCAATGTAAGAGGATTGTCGCTTTCTATGACAGTTCTCTTTTTTTGTGCATAGTAGGAAAAAGATTTTGTGGATATACTGTGCATATGGAAACAAAGAAAACGACACAGTTTAAACAAAAAGGAGGGTTTTTATTATGTATTATTCAGCAGGAACTTATGAAGCATTTGCAAGACCGGAAAAACCGGAGGGTGCTGACCGGAAATCAGCATATATCATTGGAACAGGATTAGCGGGGCTTTCAGCCGCTTTTTATCTGGTGAGAGATGGGCAGGTAAAGGGAGAGCACATTCATCTCCTTGAGAAACTGGATCTTGCCGGGGGCAGCTGCGATGGAAGAAAGGATGTCCGAAAAGGTTTCTATATGCGTGGCGGAAGAGAAATGGACAACCATTTTGAATGTATGTGGGATATGTTCCGTGATGTTCCTTCGATAGAGACACCGGGCGTCTCTGTTTTGGATGAGTATTATTGGTTAAACAAGCATGATCCGAATTACTCCCTTTGCAGGGCTTCTGAGAAATGCGGGCAGGATGCACATACAGATAAGAAATTTACACTTGATAAGGATTCAGCCCTGGCATTGTCAAAGTTGTTTATGACACCGGAAAAGGATTTGGAGGATAAGAAAATCAGTGAGATATTGCCGGATTCCTTCTGGGACACGAATTTCTGGCTATACTGGCAGACTATGTTTGCATTTCAAAGATGGTCATCTGCACTGGAAATGAAACGGTATTTGTGCAGATACTGCCATCATATTGATGGACTTCCGGATTTTTCCGCACTCCGCTTTACGAAATACAATCAATACGAGAGCATGATTCTTCCGCTTGTAAAATATCTCGAAAGCCATGGTGTGTCAGTCGAATATGGCATGGATGTCAAAAATGTTGTCATCAAAGATGAAAATGGTAAAAAAACTGCCACACAGATTATATATGAAAAGGCTGGAAAACCGGGTACAATTGATTTGATTGAGGATGATCTGGTCTTTATAACAAATGGATGCTGTACAGATACTTCCTGCTATGGAGATCAGAATACAGCACCGGATTTGAGCCTGATTAAAAACGGTACAGGCGAATCGTGGGATTTGTGGAAGAATATTGCTGCACAGGCAAAGAATGGTGAGTATGGTAATCCGGATAAATTCTGCGACGATTTTGAAGCAACAAACTGGATGAGTGCAACTGTGGAAACCTCGGATGAAGAGATTATCCAGAAGATTATCAGCATTTGCAAGCGTGATCCGAGAGAAGGAAAAGTAACAACCGGAGGAATTGTGACAGTGAAGGATAGTACCGATAACTGGTATCTTTCATGGACAATCAATCGTCAGCCGCAGTTTAAAGCACAGGATAAAAATACGGTTTTGATCTGGGTATATGCACTTACAACGAATAAAGAAGGAAATTATGTAAAGAAGGCAATGCGGGATTGTACAGGTGAAGAAGTTTGCCGTGAGTGGCTTTATCACATTGGCGTCCCGACAGATCAGATTGACGATTGGGCAAAAAATCGCTGCAATACAACAACCTGCTTCATGCCATACATCAATGCTTTCTTCCAGCCAAGAAAAGAAAGTGATCGTCCGCTTGTTGTTCCGGAAGGTGCTGTCAATTTTGCATTCCTGGGACAGTTTGCGGAGACACCGAGAGACACTATTTTTACGACAGAATACTCCATCCGTACAGGTATGGAAGCAGTTTACACACTTATGAACGTAGATCGTGGTGTTCCGGAGGTGTGGGGCTCGAAGTACGATGTACGTGAATTGCTGCGTGCTGCATATTACGCAGTTGATAAAAAACCGATTGATGAACTTCCGCTTTCTCTCAAGGAAAAGGTAGTCTTAAAGAAAGTAATAAAAGCTGTGGAAGGAACCGATCTGGAAATTTTGCTCAAGGAAAGTGGATTACTCCGGTAAGAGCAAGAAAAGGGGGATGCAAAAAAACTCAATCGAGTTTTTCACATCCCCTAAAGAAGATCTATTGCAGATAAAAGCTGTACTTTGCATAGAAGAAATGCAGAGTATGGCTTTTCTTTTTGGAGATTGGAGCGGATAACAAGGACAAGATTGCTGAACGGCGGTTTGCAGAAATGAATCAGACGCTCAGAAAGGAGCATCTCCTGCAACAGGACTATTATAAAGAACTGCTGGATGTTCAAAGCTGTGGAGTGATGGCGTATACTCTGCCTGGTCATCGGATTGTTCATATGAATGCAGAAGCATTGAGGATGTATGGATATTATGATCTGATTTTAATGGATGTGCAGATGCCGAGGATGAATGGGTACGATGCAACGAGACAGATTCGAAAGTTAAGAGATCAGAAGAAAGCGTCTATACCGGTGATAGTCATGACTGCGAATGCATTCGAGGAGGACAGGAATGAAGCATTTGCTGCAGGGATGGATGAACATGTGGCAAAATCGGTAGAAATAATAAATTTGCCAAAACCATGAAAGATGATATAATGAGCATTAGCGAGCAGGAGAAAGCACAGCTTTTTCAGTGTGAGCGGCGAATGGCGATCATGATCGCTGCGAAGCAGCTTCAGGCACCAAAGGTGCCGATCATGGTATAATAAGCGTTAGCAAGCAGGAAGAAGCGTGGCTTATTCAACGAACAAGAGGAAAAGCAACATGAAAAAGGTGAAATCTACAGCTCTGGTGATTGTATTGTGCCTGGCAGTTGCGGCAGTCTGTCTCAGCGTCCGTACAGAGACATCACCTCGAAAGATAGTTTCAGCGGCAGTCGGATATGCGTGGACGGATGGGACAGACCGTGATCTGGACGCACTGCTTCAGAGAGCGGATGAAAAAATGTACAAAAATAAACAGAAAATGAAACGAAAGAGGAGAACGATTTGAATCACTATACGATCTATGAACTATTATGGCTTTTCTTCCTGTATTCTTTTGGCGGATGGATACTGGAGACTGTTCTGGCCACATTGAAACAGAAAAAATTTGCAAACCGGGGACTTGTGAATGGTCCGTACTGTGTGATGTACGGATTTACGGCTGTTCTTATGACTGTGGGACTGCAGGAACTGACTGGATTCTGGCTTTTCCTTTTTGCGGCAGTTTATGCAACGGTTGTAGAGTGGATCGGCGGACATCTGATGGAGTGGATCTTTAAAGAACGCTGGTGGGATTATTCCAATGTGAAATGGAATCTGGATGGATATATCTGTCTTCCGGCATCTTTGGTCTGGGGCGGACTGGGGTATATCGCTGTCCGGTGGGGCAACGTGCTGAGCCTGGATCTGCTGCATCTTCTCCCGGAGCTTGTGATGAAGATATTGATCCTGGTGTTGCTGCTGTTCCTGTGTGTGGATGTTTTTGCCTCTTTTATGCTGCTGACAGGGATCAGCAGAAATCCGAAGCAGTGGGAAGAAACGGATGCACAGATTGATAAGCTGAGTGCAAGATTAAGTTCCTGGATTTCTGAACGGGTGGAAAGGCGTGTGAAGAAAGCTTACCCGCGTGTACGGAAAACCGAAAAAAAGGCAGCAGAAAAAAGTGATGCCTTTGCATCCGGATGTGGATTTTATAAGATTGTATTACTTTTTATTATTGGTGCATTTTTAGGTGATATTACGGAGACGATTTTCTGCCGGATCACGATGGGGGTATGGATGAGCCGGAGCAGTGTGGTGTGGGGACCATTCAGTATTGTATGGGGACTGGCAATCGCATTGGTGACGGCATTGCTCTATAAATATAAAGACCGCAGTAATACATTTTTATTTCTTATAGGGACACTGCTTGGTGGTGCGTATGAGTATCTGTGTAGTGTATTTACAGAGATTTTTTTCGGGAAAGTCTTTTGGGATTACAGCAATATCCCATTTAATCTGGGTGGCAGAATCAATCTTCTTTACTGTTTCTTCTGGGGGATTGCTGCAGTAGTATGGTTTAAAAGGCTGTATCCACCGTTGGAAAAATGGATTGAACGGATTCCACAAAAGGTTGGAAAGATCATAACCTGGGGACTGCTTGTATTTATGTGCTGCAATATCATGGTTTCCTGTATGGCTCTGGTGCGGTATGATGAAAGAGAAAAAGGGATCAGGGCAGAAACCAGATGGGAGCATTGGACGGATGAGCATTATGATGATGCGAAGATGAAAAAAATTTATCCGAATGCAAAGGGTGTCAAAAAAGGAAAGACGGAGGAAAAAGATGCAGGATCAAAAGCAGCAGAATCATAATCAACAGAAAAAGATTGCACTGATCAATGATTTTACGGGATTTGGCAGATGCTCGATCGCAGTGCAGCTTCCGGTTATTTCCATGATGAAAGTACAGTGCTGTGCTGTTCCGACAGCAATCTTCTCGGATCATACAGCTTATGATTCTTTTTACTGCACAGATTATACGGCAGAGATGGAACCGTATATTGAAGAGTGGAAGAAACTGGGACTTAAATTTCAGGGAATCTGTACCGGGTTCCTGGGTTCAGAAGAGCAGATCAGGATTGTCGGTGAGTTTATACACACTTTTAAAGAAAAAGATACAACGGTCGTAGTCGATCCGGTTATGGGAGACGGTGGAAAGCGGTATGCAACCTATACGGAAGAAATGTGCCGGAAGATGAGTGAAGTTGTGCAGTATGCAGATATTGTTGTACCGAATGTGACAGAAGCCTGTCTTCTTACCGGTACGCAATATAAGGAAGAATGGAGTAGCGGAGAACTGGAGCGGCTGGCAGAGCAGATTGCCGGTTCAGGACCGGCGAAAGTAGTGATCACCGGGATTGAGAAGAAAAATCATGTAGCAAATCTCTGTTACGAAAAGGGAGCAGGGTATGAGATGATCCAGACGGAAAAAATCGGAAGTCCTCGTTCGGGAACCGGCGATATTTTTGCAGCGATCATTGCAGCGGATGCGGTCAATGGAACCGGGCTGACTGAATCAGTGAGAAAGGCATCCGGGTTTATCGGAAAATGCATTCAGAGGTCAGTGGAACTGGAGATCCCTCTGGCAGATGGGATCTGCTTTGAAGAACTGCTGTATCTGTTAAAATAAATTTTATCAAATACTGACAGAAAGTAAAGAACAGGATACATGGAAATGAGGAGAAGGTTTATGAAAGAAAAATTACTGACACCACCGAACATCTGCACAATGTTAAGGATCGTGGGAACTGTCGGACTTTTACTGATCCGGCCGCTGACACTGCCTTTTTATCTTCTTTATACATTCTGCGGAATAACGGATGTGCTGGATGGAACGATCGCAAGAGCGACGAACAGTACCAGTGAGTTTGGGGCAAGGTTGGACAGTATTTCAGATCTGATTTTTTATGCGGTGATGATTGTAAAATTTTTCCCGATTCTGCTGGAAGTGCTTCCGGTGTGGATGTGGTATTGTATCGGTGCGGTACTGGTGATCCGTGCCTGCTCCTATGTTACAGCCGCTGTGCGGTATCACCGGTTTGCGTCACTGCATACGATTCTGAACAAGGCGACAGGTTTTTGTGTCTTCTGTCTGCCGTATATGCTTGTGCAGGATTTTGCACTGAGGTATTGTGAAATTACATGCGTGATCGCAGGGCTGGCTTCGACAGAAGAATTTTTGATCCATCTTCTGTCGAAAGAATATGAACCAGGCAGAAAATTTATATGGAAAAGATAGAAAAAGGAGAGAGCTATTGCAGGAATAACCGCAGTAGCTTTTCTTTTTTCTGCGTATATTTCTGATACCGGATCGGAAGATCCATCCAGGTCTTTTTGTCCACAATACTCCGGAAATGACTGAAAGATTCAAAACCGGTTTTTCCATGGTAAGATCCCATTCCGCTCTCACCTATGCCGCCAAATGGCATGGAACTGGTTGCCAGATGAATTACGGTATCGTTGATGCAGCCGCCACCGAAACGGCAGGAGCGAAGAAGCTTTTTCTGTGCGGTTTTATCTTCACTGAAAAAATAAAGAGCCAGCGGATGTGGATGTGATTCTACAGTACGGATTACTTCCTCCAAAGTGTCATAGGTCAGAATCGGAAGGAGCGGTCCGAAGAGTTCTTCTTCCATAACAGCATCTTCCCAGGTAACATCGGCCATAACAGTAGGTTCAATACGAAGAGTTGCCGCATCGGTGTTCCCTCCACAGACGATCTTTTCAGGATCAAGGAGTTCTGAAAGTCGCTGAAAATGCTTTGCATTGATGATCTTGCCATAATCCGGGTTCAGTAACGGACTCTCTCCAAACTGAATCTGGATCTCATGCCGGATCGCAGCAACCAATTTTTGCCGGACCGAATGATGGCACAGGATATAATCGGGTGCAACGCAGGTCTGTCCGCAGTTTAAAAATTTTCCAAAAACAATACGTCTGGCAGCAAGTGGGATTTTTGCGGTGGAGTCAACGATACAAGGACTTTTTCCACCCAGTTCCAATGTAACAGGGGTCAGATTCTCTGCGGCATGCCGCAGAACTTCCTTTCCGACAGCCTTGCTTCCGGTAAAAAAGATCTTGTCAAACTTCTGGCGGAGCAATGCCTGATTTTCTGTACGTCCTCCCTCAATGACGGAAATATAATCTGCCGGGAAAGTGGTTTCGATGATTTCTTTGATCATGGCAAGTGAGGCAGGAGCGTAGGCACTTGGCTTCAGGATGACGGTATTTCCTGCGGCAATGGCATCGATCAGCGGCTCCAAAGTCAGCAGGAGCGGATAATTCCACGGACTCATGATCAGAACCGTCCCATATGGGATAGGAGAACGGTAGCTGTGGGCGGCAAACTGGGAGAGAGGCGTTGGTACAGTCCGGTTTTTTGCCAGGGATCTGACATGACGCTGCATCCATGAAAGCTCGGAGAGCGTCAGCCCGATCTCACACATATAACTTTCCATATTACTTTTTCCAAGATCCTTTTTCAGTGCATGCCGGAGAAGGGGTTCATTTTTTTGGATGGATCTTTTCAGCTTTTCAAGCTGTCTGAGACGAAAGGAAACGGGAAGAGTTTTCCCTGTTGAAAAAAAAGTACGCTGTCTTTCAAGCAGCTTTCTGATCTCTGATTCTGTCATAATAGTACCTCCACTGTCTGTTATAAAAATCCGGATTATCATTTTCGTGCATCAGAAAATCTGCCGGAATCAAAGTTCTGCGTTCCGGAACCGGGATGGTTTCATTTTACAGAAAAAAGGAACAGGTTTCAATGCTTTAAAGAATAGGTTTCGGCAGTTCCGAATCAGATAAAATCAGATTGCGGAAAAGTAGAATCATACAAGTGAAAAAATGACAGAAAGATTATAATATAATGGACTATGTATAAATGGAAAAGTTATGCAGGTATTATGGAAAAGAGGAGGAAAAAGATGAAAAACAAAAAAAGAGTGCTTGCTCTGATGCTGGCAGGAGTTCTGACGCTTGGGTGTTTCCCAACTACGGTCGGAGCTGTGAATAATGCGTATGACGGAACAAAGCCGGCAGACGGAACAACAAAAAAGCAGCCATTTCTGGCAGGTACGGGTGGAAGTACGAATTTCAGAATCCCGGGACTTGTTACGTTGAATGACGGAACTCTTGTCGCATCCAGTGATGCACGCTGGAATGGCGGAGGTGACGGCGGCGGACTGGATACGATCGTTTCCCGTTCTACGGATAATGGTAAGACCTGGAGCTATACCTTTGCCAATTATTTAGGAGATAATGGAAATGTACATAATAACGGTTCTACGGCATTTATTGACCCGGCACTGACGACCGATGGTGGGACTGTTTATATGGCAGCGGATCTGTATCCGGCCGGAACAGCACTGAACAGTGCAAGTTATGCACCAAAGACAGGACACACGGGATATGATTCCCAGCATCGTCTTGTGCTTGCAAAAGCAACAGACAGTGTGACGGCCGCTTCTGATACAGCACAGCGTATGAATGCAGCATTTACTTATTATCTGGAAAAGAATCCGGATGAGAATGCCACTTCTTATTATCTGCTGAAGGATGCTTCGGGAAATACAGTCAGCGGTTATACGGTGGATGCGTATTTCAATATCACAGGAAACGGAGTCAATACGAATCTGTTCTGTGGAGATTCTCCGTACTTCCCGTATCCGACAGATTTTATTTATGTGACAAAATCTACAGACGGCGGAGAGACCTGGTCAGAGCCGACACTTCTGGATGTAAAGAAAGCATCCGAGCAGAGTCTGCTGGTAGGACCGGGACGCGGAATTGTGATCTCTACGGGAGAACATAAAGGAAGAATCGTATTTACATGTTATGAATTTACAAATGGTGACAAGAACAGTGCGGCAATCTATTCTGATGATAATGGGGTAACGTGGCACAGAGGAGCATCTGCAAAGAATTTTAGTTCTGAGGCAGTTGTCACAGAGGCAGACGGAAAGCTGTATATGTTTGTACGTCGTGAAAATGTCTACTATGTATCTAATGATGGCGGAGAGACCTGGTCAGATCCACAGGCAATGGGAATTTCCTATAATGCGACCTGTCAGCTTACAGCTACCACATATTCTGAGAAAATCAATGGAAAGACGGCCATCTTTTTTGCGTGCCCGTCCAATACATTCAGCCGTGCGGCAGGAAAGATCTACGTAGGACTGGTTCAGGATGACGGAAGTATTGACTGGGCATATGACTACAGTATTAATGGAAGTGCATACTATGCATATTCCTGTATTTCGGAGATGGCTAACGGAAATATCGGTCTTCTGTATGAAAGCAACGGAACTGCGATCACTTTCAAAGAGATCGCTCTGAAAGATATTGTCGGATCAGCTTCAGTAGGAAGTGTCTGGCTGACAGACAAGGATGGAAATGTGATCAGTTCAGACAGCATGAAATCTTCGCAGACAAAGACTTATGCGGTCAATGGAGTTGCAGAGGGGACATCGGTTGAAGTTACATCATCCGATGAGAGTGCCGTAACAGCCGTATATGAGAATGGAAAATTAAAAGTTACTTCAGGGCAGGTAGAAGGACTGAAGCAGGCAACTGTAACGGTTCATGCAGGTTCTTATGTCAGAATCCTGAAACTGAATATCAGTGATACAGAGAACTACAAAGTTGTAGAACTGAATATGGGAGGAACAAAATCCTATACAGATACAACCGGAAATTACAGCAGCACAGATACTTCAGCACTTGATAAAAATGTGGCAAAGGTGACGATGACAGGAGAAGATCCACAGGCACCGGAAGTAAAGACAGTCGCAGTAAAAGCAACCGCAACCGCAACATTTAACGGTGCAGAGCTGGATCTGGATGACTGCGAATATACTTTTGAAGCTACAGGAACAGACAACCGGTACAAAGTGAAAGCGACAACAGCAGACGGACAGACTGTCTACCTTGGAACAAGAGCAGCCGGTTCTAATAATGTTCCAAGTAGTACGACAGAAACTTCGATCACAGTTGCAAAGCATGATACAGACAGCTTGTTTACACTGACAGATAATGCAACAGGAAGTGTAGGAAATATTTTATGGTTCTGGAGTACTGATACATCCAAGCTGTATTTCGACAGGAACAGCAGAGTTGCTGACAACTGCTATTTTGAATTATATAAGAAGTCAGCTTCTGCACCGGAAGATTCTGCAGTACACGGATATCAGAAAGTGACAGCACTTGATGAGATCCAGGGTGGCGAAAAATATCTGATCGTGACAAAGGCAGATGCAAATGGTAATAAATATGTAGTTGTACCATCTGCAGCAGTTATGGCAAATCGTTATGAGCATGTAGGAAAGCTGAAGACCAATACAGAGGGAACACCGGGAAGTACACAGATTACTTTCGAGGGAACAGGCGAAGGAACAACTTCTGTTACCATCGGTGCAGTTACCTATTATGTTGTAGTAAAAAATGAAGTACAGAAAGTGGAACTGAAAGTCGGAGAGAAATTCCTTGCACCTGGAAAGCTGATGCAGCAGGAAAGCGGTCAGGAGATTGTTTCTCTTACAGCAAATGGCGATCAGCCTCCATATGTGAAAAATACAGAGATCGTATCAGGAAAAGAATATCTGATCGGTCAGAGCTCTTATGTACTGGTAAACAGCCAGAGTACTGCATCAGGAACACCGACAGGACTTGCAATGAAGGCAGCAGACCTTGAGTCGGATGACCAGTCTGCTTATATGTGGACTGTGAAAGCGGTTGACGGAGGATATACAATCCAGGATGTCAACGGAAAATATTTAAGTTTTAACGGAAGTAATGTAGGACTGAGCGATACAGCTCAGACACTGACAGTAGGAAATGGAGCATCTGATGGATTTGGTATTTCCTATGGCGGACAGTATCTGAACAACTACGGCCGCAGCAATACAAAGGTTGCCGGCTATTCTGCAAATGACAATGACTGGTATTTATTTGCACCGGAAACAGGCTATTTCGTTACCGCAGAAAAAGCAGGAACAACAACCGTTGTGATCGGTGGAGTGACATACGAGATCGTTGTAACAGAGACAGTGACAGAGTGTAAGCATGAAAATACAGAAAGAGTCGGAGTAAAGGATCCTACCTGTACGGAACCGGGATCTACAGGAAAGCTTGTTTGTAAAGACTGCAATGAGACACTGGAAGAAGCAACAGAGATCGCAGCAACAGGTCACAGCTATGGAGAATGGACTGTTGTAAAAGCGGCCACAACAGAGGAAGAGGGGCTTGAAAAGAGAGTTTGCGAGAAGTGTGATGCAGAGCAGACAAGAAGTATTCCGAAGCAGGAAAAACCGGATCAGCCGGATGTTCCGGAAAAACCGGGAACTCCTGAAAATGTGAATGAAACTGAGATCAGAAAAGATTCAGTTAAGATCAGTTGGGAAGCACCGGAAAGTGGTGCAGAAGTTGCCCAGTACGCAGTCTTCTTAAATGGAAAACAAGTTGCCAGGGTAGATGCAGCAATTACAGAGTATACATTTACCGGACTGAATGCCGGAACAGAGTATACAGTCGCAGTTCAGGCAATCGGTACAAACGGAGAAGTTTCAGGTACAGTTGAGATGAAAGTGACAACTGCGGATGATGATAAGAAACCGACAGAGGACGACCAAAAGCCGTCTGATACGCAGAAACCGTCCGATAATCAGAAACCATCTGACAACAAAACTGCCGGAACAACAGTCACAGGCAGCAAGGCAGCTAAGACCGGAGATGTTTCCAATGTACTCCTTCCGGGAATGACCATGCTTCTTGCAGGTGGTGCTGCAGCCGGAACACTGCTTGGGAAAAAAAGAAAGAAATAAAAATCAGGATTTATAATGGATCAGAGCGATTATAAAATCTGAAAAATAAGACAGACTAATTTCAACCCTTTCTATTGGAAGGGTTGAAATTTTTTGCCCTTTGAGAAATAATATGGTCAGAGAAGTCTGGTATCGACAGAAAGAAATGGAGAGAAAAGATGGGAATTTTTGACATTATCGGACCGGTTATGGTCGGACCGTCCAGCTCTCATACCGCAGGGGCGGCGAGAATTGGTTTTGTGGCAAGAAATCTGCTGGGAGAAGATGTGAAAGAGGCAAGGATCCTCCTTTATGGATCCTTTCTTGCAACCGGGAAAGGGCATGGAACGGATAAGGCACTTGTGGCAGGACTCCTGGGAATGAGTCCTGACGATGGAAGAATTGCTGACAGTCTGAGGATTGCAGAAGAAAAGAAAGTCGGAATTGAGTTCGGAGAAGCAAGATTAAAGGAAGGACATCCCAATACAGTGGAACTGAAATTAAAAGGAGTTTCAGGGAAAAAACTGGATATTATTGGAGAATCCATCGGTGGAGGGAGGATCAATATCGCACAGATTGATGGGATTGAAACGAATTTTTCAGGTGAAAATCCGACCTTGATCGTCCATAATCAGGATCAGCCGGGGCATGTGGCAGAGGTGACTTCCATGCTTGCACAGAAAAAGATCAATATTGCAACGCTTCAGTTATATCGCTCCGGTAAAGGCGGTCGTGCAGTCATGGTTGTGGAATGTGATCAGGATGTGCCGGAAGACGGACTGGAGTGGCTGGAAAAAGTGGAAGGAATCATCAAAGTGACCTATCTGAAGAAAGCCGGAGGAAGATAAGCATGGAATATCATAGTATCAGACAGTTGGAAGAACTTTGCAAGACAGAACAGAAGCCGGTATGGAAGATCGTACTGAAGGCAGAGCAGACAGAGACAGATGAGACAGAAAAACAGATTTTTGAAAGAATGCGTCAGATGTATCATGAAATGAAAGCGGCAGATGAGGGATATGCTGCAGAGCTTCGTTCGGCAAGCGGTATGGCTGGCGGGGATGGAGAAAAAATGCACCGGTTTAATGTGACCGGCAAAAATCTGTGCAGTGGATACATGGCTCTGGCAATGGAAAAAGCATTGAAAATGGGAGAATCCAATGCCTGTATGAAGCGGATCGTTGCCGCTCCGACTGCAGGTTCATGCGGAGTGATCCCTGCAGTACTTATAAGTTATGAGGAAGTTGTGGCAGAATCAGAGGAATCAGGAGATGATCTGGCAGAAGACCGGATGGTACAGGCACTTTTTACGGCAGCGGGAATTGGTAAAGTGATTGCAGAAAATGCGTCCATCGCAGGAGCATCCGGCGGATGTCAGGCAGAGATCGGGACGGCAGCAGCCATGGCAGCCGGGGCGTTGACTTTCTTACAGGGGGGTACGACCCGGCAGATTATGCAGGCAGCAGCCTTTGCCCTGAAAAATATGTTGGGGCTGACGTGTGATCCGGTGGGAGGACTGGTGGAAGTCCCCTGTATCAAGCGGAATGTTGCGGGAGTAGTCAATGCAATATCTGCCGCACAGCTCGCCATGGCAGGAATAGTCAGTGCGATATCACCGGATGATACGATCGACAGTATGAGACGAATCGGAAATGAACTTCCTGTTTGTCTGAAGGAAACCGGTATGGGTGGACTTGCTGTGACGGAATCTGCAAAAAAGATTATGAAAAAAATGTTAAATGTTACAGAAATGTTAAAAATAGATTGAATTTTCATCGATTATTTATTATAATGATGCTAGGGTCAAAAGGTCTAAGCCCACATGAGCTTGCTCATAGGTGGGTGAAAGACCTTAGGATCCGCCCCGATATGAGCATAAAAGTGGGATGATAATCCCACGATATGCGAATATTGGGTAGGATTGTGGGAGTGCGTAGCACGGAGCAATCCGTAGGCATCAAAGTCGGGGACTTTTGACCCCGACATCTTATAATGATTGATATGAATGGAACAAAATGACCGGATATGTCTTTGACAGAAAAGTTTTTAAAAGAAGATAGAGCAGAAGATGCAACCGCTTTTTTCAGGCAGTTTTTATAGTTTTTAAGGATGATTCGTATAAATCTGTTGAAAAAAGCTGTCTGATGTTGTATCATGAACGATATATGTGGGGACATAGATAATATAATAAGGATTGGTGAAAAGATGAAATTAAAGAAGATTTGCAGTGTAGTTGTTGCAGCAGCGTTGACCTTTTCACTTTCAGTCACTCCGATTCTTGCAGATGAGGTAAGTGATCTGAAGAAGCAGAAAAAGGATACTGAGGAGCAGGTGAACAGCCTGCAGACGCAGCTTAATTCTCTGATGACAAAGATTTCAGAGCTGGAGAATGATCTGATCACGACTGGTGAAGAGATTTCGCAGACAGAGGAAGATCTGAAGGCTGCCCAGGAAGAGCAGGAGCAGCAGTATCAGGCGATGAAGCGTCGTATCAAGTATATGTACGAGGCGGGAACCGGAAGTGCAACGGTGGAAAAGGTACTTTCTTCCGGTAATACGACAAGTGCATTGAAGCAGGCAGAGTATTCTCAGGATTTACATAGTTATGACAGAAAGAAATTGAATGAGTATGTAGCAACAGTAGAGAAAGTTGCAGAGCTGAAGGATACGCTTGAGACGAAGATGGATGATCTTGAGAAGACGCAGACGGAGTATGAAGAGCAGAAGACGGAACTGAATACGACGATCACCGAGAAGAGTTCTGAGATCAAGGATCTTGATGTGCAGATTGACGAGGCTGTGAAGAAAGCAGCCGAGGAAGAGGCAAAGCGTCAGGAAGAAGCAAGAAAAGCGGCAGAAGCTGCTGCGGCAGCCGAGGCGGCTAAGAAGAATAATAATAACCGGAATACCGGAGGGACAACGAACAACGGTGGTACTACAAATAATGGTGGTACGACCAATACCGGAGGGACAACCAACAGTGGTGCTACATACAATCCAAGTACCGGAAATGCGATTGTAGATGCAGCGTATTCACAGATTGGTGTTCCGTATGTATGGGGTGGAACAACTCCATATGTCGGACTGGATTGTTCGGGACTGGTTCAGTATTGTTACAGACAGGCAGGAAAGTCGATCCCGAGAACAAGTGGTTCGATTCTTGCAGGCGGAACAATCGTCAGTGATCCGCAGCCGGGAGATATCTGCTGGACACCGGGTCATGTGGCAATCTACATAGGAAATGGTCAGATGATCGAGGCACAGCAGACGGGTGTGCCGGTGAAGGTCAGTAAAGTCCGTGTGGTATATTATGTGAGATATTAGCAGGAAAGAAAAAAGTCATCGCAGTAAGCGATGGCTTTTTTTGATTATTTTCTATGCAGGCACAATTTCCAGCCAGTATCCGTCCGGGTCAGAAATAAAATAAATTCCTCTGTTGTCTTCAACATCATATCATAAAGCAGAAAAAGGAAAAGAATCTCAATAAAAAATCAGGGAAAAAACCAGGACTGGGTACGGAAAAGAAAAGTGAAAAAATAAAAAGAAGAAAATGCATGAAAAAAGGTGAGAAAATGCAAAAAGATAAAAATAGAACCGTAAAAATTCGATTTAAACTGACAAAAATGCAAGAAACCATTGACGAAATGTCAAAAGTTGTATACAATAGCAATTAGTGTGGCGATGTCACAAGAGTATTCAAGAAAGAATGGAGGAATCCTGCAATGACTGCATACAAAGATTTGAGCAAAGAAGAGTTATTAGAGTTAAAGAAGGGACTGGAAGCCCGCTTTGAAGAGATTAAGGCGAAGGGTCTTTCATTGGATATGTCCAGAGGTAAGCCGGCTGCAGACCAACTGAATCTGTCAATGGGGATGATGGATGTACTGAACAGCAGTGAAGAGCTGACTTGTGCCAATGGCGTTGACTGTCGGAATTATGGTGGTCTTGACGGAATTGATGAAGCAAAGCAGCTTCTTGCAGATATGATGGAAGTACCAAAGGATAATGTGATCATTTTTGGTAATTCAAGTCTGAATGTTATGTATGATACAGTTGCAAGAGCAATGACTCATGGAGTTATGGGAAGTACACCATGGTGTAAGCTTGATAAGGTAAAATTCCTCTGTCCTGTTCCGGGATATGACAGACACTTCGCAATTACAGAGCATTTCGGAATTGAGATGATCAATATTCCGATGACACCGGAAGGACCGGATATGGATCTGGTAGAAGAACTGGTAAATAATGATCCGGCAGTAAAAGGAATCTGGTGTGTTCCGAAATATTCTAATCCACAGGGAATCACGTACTCAGATGAGACAGTCTTCCGTTTTGCAAATCTGAAACCGGCAGCAGAAGATTTCCGTATTTTCTGGGACAATGCCTACTGTGTTCACCATCTGTACGAGGACAAGCAGGATTATCTGCTGGAGATTTTGATGGAGTGTAAAAAAGCAGGAAATCCGGATATGGTCTATAAGTTCTCATCTACATCCAAGATCAGTTTTCCTGGATCAGGAATTGCAGCAATGGCTGCATCAGATGCGAACCTGAAAGATATCCGTAATATGATGAAGGTACAGACGATCGGACATGACAAGGTAAACCAGCTTCGTCATGTAAGATTCTTTAAAGATATCCACGGAATCGTAGAGCATATGAAGAAGCATGCTGATATTTTAAGACCGAAGTTTGAAACGGTACTGGAAGTACTGGACAAAGAACTTGGCGGACTGGAGATCGGTTCATGGATCGCACCAAGGGGAGGTTATTTTATCTCCTTTGACGCACTGGATGGATGTGCAAAGGCGATCGTGGCAAAGGCAAAAGAAGCGGGTGTAGTGCTGACCGGTGCAGGAGCTACGTTCCCTTACGGAAAAGATCCTCATGACAGCAATATCCGTATCGCTCCGTCTTATCCGACTCCGGAGGAACTTGAGATGGCAGCAGATATTTTTGTACTGAGTGTGAAGCTGGTAAGTATTGATAAGATCCTGGAAGAAAAATAATTGAAGCAGAACAGATAAGAAAAAGAAAAGTGTCGCTTTCCGATCCGCAGAGGATGATCCTCCGGAAAAGAAAGTGGCACTTTTTAAATCCTGTCAGACAGTTAAATTCTACCAGATACCGAGAATGTGCTGCATCATAAGACTGACAAAAGCAATGCCGATCCAGCAGCAGAATCCGGTGAGAATAGGTTTCATTCCGGTCCTGACGAGCTTGACAATATTCGTATTCAGACCGATTGCGGACATTGCCATGATGATCAGAAATTTGCTCAGTTCTTTCAACGGGGCGGTTACACCGGCAGGAAGATGAAAGATGGTTGTGACAACCGATGCAAGAACGAAAAACAGTACGAACATCGGAAAGGCACGTTTCAGACTGAAAGAAGATCCTTCGGTATTTTTGGATTTCCGGCTTTTGTAAATGGCGAGGACTAATGTGATCGGGATGATCGCAAGTGTTCTTGTCATTTTTACGATTGCAGCAGCTTCCAGTGTATTGCTTGCATGGATTCCGTCCCAGGCGGTAGCAGCGGCAGTGACAGAAGAGGTATCATTGATGGCGGTTCCTGCAAACAATCCGAATCCTTCATTTGTCAGGCCAAGGGCAGCTCCGAGTGAAGGAAAGACGAGGGCGGCAATGACGTTGAACAGGAAAATAACGGAGATAGACTGGGCAATCTCTTCATCATCAGCTCCGATGACCGGTGCAGTAGCTGCAATGGCACTTCCTCCGCAGATAGATGAACCGACACCGACCAGAACTGCACTGTTGGAATTGATATGCAATATTTTATACATAATAAAAGCAATTACCAGTGATGTAGTGATGGTGGAAAGAATGATCGGGAGAGACTGCTTCCCTTTTGCCAGAATTTCTGTGAGATTCATTCCGAATCCAAGGAATACAACGGCTGTCTGCAGGATCTTTTTGGATGTAAAATTAATTCCTGGTGTAAAGACGGTTTTATCGGTCAGGATCAGGGTAACGATCATACCGATCAGAATAGAAAAGACCGGACCGCCGACAACGGGGACAGCCTTTCCGAGCAGCCATGATGGAATGGCGATCAGCAGGCATAAGAGCAGGCCTGCACCATTTTTCTTAAAAAAGTTCATAAAATATTCCTCCTGTGTTTTATGTAATAAAAATCTTCAGTCAGCAATAACGATAGATTCCTGTCTACAGATACTGTAGCCAGCAATTACTATAGCACATCCGGATGAGAATTGGAAATGATATCTCTTTATAAAAAAACAAAATTATGGTATGATTCTGAACGGAAAGTATTTATGCCGGAAGATATCAAAAATTATTTCCGCGATGATGTATATGATATAAAGGGGCAGAAAGAGTTATGGTAAAAGGTGTTATATTTGATGTAGATGGAGTTCTTCTGAACTCCATGCCTGTATGGGAGAATCTCGGTGAACTCTATTTACAGAAATTCGGGATCCAGGCAGAAAAAGATTTAAGTGAGATTCTATATGAAATGAGTCTGAAAGAAGCAGCGGAGTATCTGATTTCTCATTACGGACTGAAGCAGACCGTGGAAGAGGTTACAAGGGGGATTGTAAAGGAAGTAGAGCAGTTTTATGTGGAAAAAGTGCCTCTGAAAGAGGGAGTACGTGAATATCTGAAAGAATTGAAAGAACGGAAGATCCCGATGGTGATCGCCACTTCCGGTGACCGGAAGAATGCAGAGGCAGCATTGAAAAGACTGAAAGTTTTTTCTTATTTTGAAGGAATCTTTACGGCTTCAGAGATCGGAAGTGGAAAGAATCAGCCGGATCTGTATTTCGCAGCGGCACTTCAACTGGATACAGATCCGGGGCAGACCTGGGTCTTTGAGGATGCATGGCATGCGATCAGAACGGCAAAGAGTGCGGGATTTAAGACGGTCGCAGTCTATGATAAGGCGAACGATAAAAATCTGGGACAGATCTGGAATCATGCGGATATTTATCTGCCGGATCTGTTGAATTTCAATGAGTTCTGGAGCAGGGCATCTGAAATGTGAAAAAGAGAAAATCGTTGTGCTTCTGCAAGGCTTGTTATAGAAAAGGCTTGTCATTCTGTAAAGCTTCCTATAGAATGAAAGAGATGCAAATGAAAGGAATGGAGTAAAGTAAATGGACGGGTCTATGTTTATTGGAACATGGTGGGCTTTGATTCCACCGCTTCTCGCAATTATACTTGCGTTTATCACAAAGGAGGTATACAGCTCCTTATTTATCGGAGTAGCCGTAGGAGCACTCCTTTACAGTGGATTCCACCCGTGGGATTCATTTGTTAATTTTTTTGAGATCATGAAGAACAGTATGAATCTGAATATTCTTATTTTTGATGTACTGTTGGGAATGATCATTGTACTGATGGCAAAATCGGGAGGTTCTGCTGCTTATGGAAAATGGGCGGGAACAAAGATCAGAACCAAGCGGAGTGCCTTACTTGCGACGATGGGACTGGGTGTCCTGATTTTTGTAGATGACTATTTTAACTGCCTGACAGTCGGATCGGTAATGCGTCCGGTCACAGATCAGCAGAAAGTTTCGAGAGCAAAACTTGCCTATATCATTGATGCAACGGCAGCTCCGGTGTGCATTATTGCACCGATCTCAAGCTGGGCTGCTGCAGTGAACTCGTATGTGCCTGCAGATGCAGGGATCAGCGGTTTTCAGTTGTTTTTGCGTACTATCCCGTATAACCTGTATGCGATCCTTACACTGGTGATGGTATTTTTTATCTGTTTTACGGGCTTTGATTTCGGACTGATGAAAAAGCATGAAGAAAATGCGGCGAAGGGTGACTTATTTACCAGCGGTGGTGATGAATTTGAGCAGGTGTCTGAGGATGAAGTGAACCCGGGCGGTAAAGTGATGGATTTAGTACTTCCGGTTGCGGTGCTAATTGTTTCTGCGATCGGAGCAATGATCTATACCGGTTATCTTGGCGGAGCGAAAGACATTATCACTGCATTTTCCGGCTGTGATGCAGAAACCAGTCTGATTTTCGCAACGATGGTGACGATCTTCTTTATGATGCTTCTGTATCTTCCGAGAAAGGTTGTAGATTTTAAAGGGTTTATGGAAAGTCTGGTAGAAGGCTTTAAGCTGATGATCCCGGCGATTACGATCCTGATCTTTGCGTGGTCACTGAAAGGAATCGGAGATGCAATGGGACTGGCTGAATTTGTAGGCGGTATCGTGGGAGAGAATGCTTCAGCAAGTATTTTCATCCCGGTAGTATTATTTGCAGTTGCGATTTTCCTGTCTTTTTCAACAGGTACCTCCTGGGGGACATTTGCGATCCTTGTTCCGATCGCAACAGGAATGTTTGCAGGAAATACCAGTCTGGAGATGATGATCATTTCTGTATCAGCAGTTCTTGCGGGTGCAGTGTGCGGGGATCATGTTTCACCGATCTCAGATACAACGGTTATGTCTTCCGCAGGGGCTCAGAGTAATCATCTGAATCATGTATCCACGCAGATGCAGTATGCGGCGATTGTGGCAGGTGTATGTATGGTTGGATATATTATTGCGGCACTTACGAAAATATGGTGGCTGACACTGGGAATCAGTCTACTGATCCTTTTGGCAATCCTGATGGGAATGAAGATCGTTCTTTCTAAAAGGCAGGCAGCATAAGATGATAAAAATTGAAGTACCATACCTTGATCAGAGTCATTATTATCCCACAGGATGTGAAAGCGTATCGACCGTGATGCTTTTGCAGTATCTTGGCTACAGGGTGAGTGTGGATGAGTTTATCCGGGATTATCTGAAGCAGGATTCATTTGAAGAACGCAGGGGTGATCTATATGGACCGGATCCGCGACATTGTTTTTGTGGAAGTCCCTATGATGCGGAATCCTATGGATGCTATGCTCCGGTCATCGTGGAGTCTTTAAATCGGATTTTTGAAGAAAAAGCAGTGGCTGAAAAGTTGCAGCAGCAGACAGAAACGGAGAAAAATATTCATTATCGTGCAGTTGATGAATCGGGAAAGACGGCAGAGCAGCTTGTAGAGCGATATGTCAGCAAAGGAATGCCGGTCATTTTCTGGGCATGTATCAATATGCGTGAGCCGAAGACCGGACCAGTCTGGAAGCTGAAAGAGACGGGGGAGACCTTTACGTGGATTTCCAATGAGCATTGTATGCTGTTGGTCGGAGCGGATGAGGAAAATTATTACTTTAATGATCCATATGATGGTCATGGTGTGATCGGTTATCCAAAGGCTCTTGTGGAGGATCGGCATCAGGCACAGCACATGCAGGCAGTTGCAGTTGTGAAGATCCTGGAAAATGACTGCGAAAAGAGAAAGCCGGGAACAGAGACACTCTGAAGTACAGAGTGTAGATCTGTTCCCGGCTTTTTTGCCAGGTATACGACAAAAAGATATACTGCCGTTTTTAATCGGCAAAAGTTACACCTGCTTTATAAAAGCTGGATTCCGCCGGCAGCAGCTTTTTCTGCTACGTCATCCGGCCAAAGAGAAGACTGGACTTCTCCGATATGAGCTTTTCTCAGATAATACATACAGATACGTGACTGACCGATTCCACCACCTACAGTATAAGGCAGTTCACCGTTCAACAGAGCCTTCTGGAATGGCAGTTCAGCACGTTCTTCACATCTGGCTTCTTTTAACTGGTTTTTAAGGGAAACTTCATCTACACGGATTCCCATAGAGGAAAGTTCCAGTCCCATGTCGAGAACCGGATAGTAAACGATGATATCTCCATTTAACTCCCAGTCATCATAGTCCGGTGCACGTCCGTCGTGCTTCTCACCGGATGCAAGAAGTCCGCCAATCTTGGAAATAAATACCGCTCCCTTTTCTTTGGCAATCTTTGTCTCACGTTCTTTTGTGGAAAGATCAGGATAAAGATCTTCTAATTCCTGAGAGGTGATGAAGAAAATATCATCCGGAAGAAGAGGTTCGATGTAATTGTATCTTCTGGATATGTAATCTTCTGTATCCTTCAGTGCCGCATAAACCTTGCGGACGGTATACTCCAGGGTTTCCATGTTGCGTTCTTCCTTGGAGATAACTTTCTCCCAGTCCCACTGGTCTACATAGAGAGAGTGGATGTTGTCGGTATCCTCGTCTCTGCGGATGGCACTCATATCAGTATAGAGCCCTTCCCCTGAGTGGAATCCATAATGCTTCAGTGCATATCTTTTCCATTTCGCAAGAGAATGGACGATCTCTGCTGCGGCATCATTCTGTTCTTTAATTCCAAAAGAAACCGGACGTTCTACTCCATTTAAGTTATCGTTCAGCCCGGTTTCAGGACGGACGAAAAGAGGAGCGGAAACGCGGGTCAGATGCAGATTCTTTGCAAGTGCACGTTCAAAATGATCTTTTACTTCCTTGATGGCAACTTCCGTTTCACGGATCGTGAGCGGAGAAGTATAGCCTTCAGGAATTTTTAACTGTTCCATATGATTTCTCCTTTATATGATTCAATGTCTGCGATTGTCAACAGCATTCCTCTTTATTTTAAAGGGAGAGATATTATAAGTCAATTATCTTGTATTATAATGTGAAAATTGCTAAAATATATAACAGGGAATGTCTTCAGATCAGAAGAGCTAACAAAGGGGAAAAGAATCGCAGAAGAACGAAGGTGGAGTATATGAATATGAAAATGATTGTGGATTCGATCGGAAATTTTGATTTTAATGTACTGCTGGCAGGGTTTAATGACAGCTCTCATGTGCTGACTCAGGTAGAATTGATCTCGCTGATCGTATTAGGCGTGTTAGGAATTGGAATCTGCCTGACCGGGTGGAAATTTGTCAGAGTGTGGGCAGTTATATTCGGCTTTGTATCTGGAACTGTCGGTGGAGCGGCAGCAGCATATTTTGCGGGACTTACTGTGGATTACATATGGATGCCGGGACTGGTAGTGGGAGTAATTCTGACCGCATTAAGTATATGGAAGAAAAAAGTGGGCGGTTTTTGGTTATGCTGGCTGATGACAGCACTGGTGGGAGTCCATCTTCTGAAACCGGACAGTGTGATTCTGTGGGGAGTCTGTATCGGTGTCGGTCTGCTTGTAGCAGTAGTCTTTATTTGGTTTTCAAGCATTGTTACGATTTTTGTCACTTCCATTTTTGGCGGTATGGTTACAGGAAGCTGTATTTATTATCTGATTCCTGTAAATATGAGATGGATCCATATTGTATTATGCATAGTGGCAGCGGTACTCGGAGTGTGGATTCAGATGCTCATGGAATCGGGTAAGCAGAAAAAGAGCAATCTGAAGACAGCGGAAAAGATCCGTGAAAATAATTCTACAGAAAATGATGTGGAACGAGCAAGAAACTGGATCGATGAAGTAGAAGAGGATGACCAGATGGTGGAAGAGGACCAGATGGAAAAGGAAGACGCATCTGAAGTGGAGGAAGAGGAGTATTATTTTGATGAAGAAGATTCCACGATAGAAGAAGATTATTATTTGGATGAGGAAGCCCCTGAGACAGAGGAAGAAGGGGATTTGGATGAGGAAGACCCTGAGACAGAGGAAGACGAGTATTTGGATGAGGAAGACTCTGAAATAGACGAAGATTACTATTTGGATGACGAAGATCCTGAAATAGATGAAGATTACTATTTGGATGACGAAGATCCTGAAATAGATGATGAGGACTATTATGACGAGGATGAATCGGGGGAAGAATAACAGGTATGGAAGTGGATTCTTTCAGAAAAGGAGGCTGTGCGTATGAAGATTGATATGCATTGTCATGTAAAAGAAGGCTCAATAGACAGCAGAGTCGGGATTGAAGAGTATATTGAAATTCTGAAGAAAAAGGGATTCCAGGGAATGGTAATCACGGATCATGATACGTATAACGGATACCGTTACTGGAAAGAGAATATCAAAGGAAAGAAGCATACAGATTTTGTTGTACTGAAAGGGATTGAATATGATACGCGTGATGCGGGTCATATCCTGGTGATCATGCCGGAAGGAGTTAAGATCCGTCTGCTGGAAATGCGGGGAATGCCGCTGGCGTTGTTGATCGATCTGGTTCATCGTAATGGCGGAGTTCTTGGACCTGCACATCCATGCGGTGAAAAGTATATGAGTTTTACGCATGCAAGAAAATTCTACCAGTCACCGGAGATTATCAAGCGTTTTGATTTCGTAGAGGGATTTAACAGTTGTGAGACAACGGAGTCCAATGCCGGAGCGATGAAGCTTGCAAAGAAATATGGAAAGCTGACAACCGGAGGAAGTGACTCCCATAAAAGTGAATGTGTAGGTCGGGGGTATACGATCCTGCCTGAACCGGTCAGTTGTGAGACGGAGCTGATCTCCCTGATCCATAAAAAGACTCCGCTAAAAACAGGCGGAGTACTTTACAACAAGACGACGAAAGAGAAGATCGGAAAGATCAACAAATTCCTGGTATACTCATTCTGGGTCTATAATAAAAGTGGTGAATTGTTAAAGCGTCATGGCAGAAATAAAAAAATGGAAGAGGAGCATCCATTTGATCCGATCGACCCGATCGAATTATATTATCATCCGTAATACGTTCCGCATGGAAAGGAATAAAAGAGTCAGAAAAACTGAAAATACAGAAGCGGCTTCAGTGTAAGCCGCTTCTGTATTTTCCGGGAGTAGTTCCATATTTTCTTTTAAAAAGCCGGTTGAAGTAAGAAAGGTGTTCAAAGCCACATTCTTCAGCAATCGTAAGAACGGAGTCGGAAGAATTTTTCAGTTTCTGTCCGGCAATCGTAAGTCGGTAGTCATTCAGATATTCGATAAAACCGGTTCCCATATGAAGTTTAAAAAATTTCATAAAATGTGATTTACTGTAATAAGTGAGAGCGGCCATATCTTCAATGGAGACTGGTTCAGTATAATGTTCTTCTACATATCTGAGGACAAGCTTCATTTTTTCGAGAGATTTTAACCGGGGAGAAGAGGCGTGTTCCTTTTTTTTCTGATTTGAGATCAGAATGTAAAAGAACTGAAAAAGATAACCTTTTAATGCAAGTTGCCATCCGTCAGGACGGGTTTCGCATAACAGGTCAATCTGACAAATACACTCAGTAAGCTGTCCATGGCAGGGGACGGCAGGAGTAAAAAAAATCTCTACAGGAACAGAACCTGACATAAGAGGACGGAGAAACTGCGTGGCACAGAGATCATTGTCCCCGGAGATGAGAAGTTCGGGAAGTAAAAGGATATTTTCGTATTCCATGGAATCGGATTCATGTTGTTCGATGGAATGAAGACAGCCCGGACGGATAAAAATGATGTCTCCTGCATTGACGATCTTTTTCTGAAAATCGACTGAGATCAGACCATGCCCTTTTTTTATAACAATCAGTTCCAGTTCGTCGTGCCAGTGAAGCGGGACGCGGGTAAAATCCAGTGGAATGGAACAAGGATAAGTATTGTATGGAAATTCTGCAGTTGTGTGCTGCTTGGTTTCGTGATAATTCTGATAATTATTGATCTGCAAATAAATCTGCTCCTTTCAGAGTGGTTCATGGATGAGCGACAGGATCGACTCACATAATGCCTGCTTATACAATAGAATGATGTCGGGGTCAAAAGCCCCCGACTTTGATGCCTACGGATTGCTCCGTGCTACGCACTCCCACAATCCTACCCAATCTTCGCATATCGTGGGATTATCATCCCACTTTTATGCTCATATCGGGGCGGGTCCTAAGGTCTTTCACCCACCTATGAGCAAGCTCATGTGGGCTTAGACCTTTTGCCACTGGCATCATAGAATGATAGTATTGTACTATAAAATGAAATTATATTGCAAGAAAAGATAAAAAAAAAGCATTAAAATACATATTGTGAAAATAAGATAAAGACGGGCGGTGTGGAATCGCCATAGAATGGAACGGAATGAAAAAGGAGAAGAGACTATGAATATGCAGGAAAAGCTGGATCAGATACTGGGAAAAGAGATTTCACAGGCATCTAATGAAGAAATTTATGATGCTCTGTTGACAATCGTACAGGAGATGGCTTCAAAAAAAGAGCGTACGGACAGCAAAAAGAAATTATATTATATTTCGGCAGAATTTCTTATTGGAAAATTATTGTCTAATAATATGATCAATCTTGGAATCTACAAAGAAGTAAAAGAAATTCTTGAAAAGCATGGAAAGAATTTAAGCGAGATCGAAGAAATAGAACCGGAACCGTCTTTGGGAAATGGGGGGCTTGGAAGACTTGCAGCGTGCTTCCTGGATTCCATTGCAACGCTTGGACTTGCGGGAGATGGTGTCGGACTGAATTATCATCTTGGATTGTTCAGACAGGAATTTAAGAATAACCTGCAGAATGAAACTCCGAACCCATGGATCGAGAAGAAATCGTGGCTTAAAAAGACCGATATGGTATATCCGGTATCCTTCAGAGGTCTGGACGTCAAAGCAAGAATGTACGATATTGAAGTGACAGGATATAATAATCTGACAAATAAATTACATCTTTTTGATCTTGACTCAGTAGATGAGACAATCGTGGGGGATGGAATTGATTTTGACAAAAAAGAGATTGAGAAGAACCTGACGCTGTTCTTATATCCGGATGACAGTGATGAAAATGGAAGACTTCTTCGTATTTATCAGCAGTATTTTATGGTCAGTGCGGGAGCACAGATGATTTTGGATGAATGCGTTGCAAAAGGCTGTAAGCTGTATGATCTTCCGGAGTATGCGGTGATCCAGATCAACGATACACATCCGACTATGGTGATTCCTGAACTGATTCGTCTGCTGATGCTGCGTGGCATGGATATGGATGATGCAGTGAAAGTGGTATCAGAAACGTGTGCATATACCAATCATACGATCCTCGCAGAAGCATTAGAAAAATGGCCGGTTGCATATCTGAAGAAGGTTGTTCCGCAACTGGTTCCGATCATTGAAGTTCTGGATGATAAAGTAAGAAGAAAATATGAGGATGAGAGCGTATCCATCATTGACCGGAATGATACAGTCCATATGGCACATATAGATCTGCATTACGGATTTAGTGTCAATGGTGTTGCTTCACTGCATACTGAGATTTTAAAAGAGACGGAACTGAATAACTTTTATAAGATCTATCCTGAAAAATTTAATAATAAGACCAATGGTATTACGTTCCGCCGCTGGCTGCTTCACTGCAATCCGGCTCTGACAGAACTGATCGATTCGCTGATCGGGGAAGGGTACAAGAAGGATGCAGCAGAACTGGAAAAGCTTTTGAAGTATCAGGATGATGAAAAGGTTCTCGAAAAGCTTGTGACGATCAAAAAAGAAAATAAAAAAGCACTGTGCAGATACCTGAAAGAAACGCAGGATATAGAGATCAGCCCGGATACGATTTTTGATATCCAGATCAAAAGGCTTCATGAGTATAAGCGTCAGCAGTTAAATGCGTTATATATTATTGATAAATACCTGGAAATCAAAGCAGGCAAGATTCCGGCTGCACCGGTAACTGCGATTTTTGGAGCAAAAGCTGCACCGGCATATGTGATTGCAAAAGATATCATCCATCTGATCCTCTGTCTGCAGGAGATCATTAACCATGATCCTGATGTAAGTCCTTACCTGAAAGTAGTGATGGTGGAAAATTATAACGTAACAAAAGCTGAAAAACTGATTCCGGCATGTGATATTTCTGAGCAGATCTCACTTGCATCAAAAGAGGCAAGTGGAACAGGAAATATGAAATTTATGCTGAACGGAGCGGTGACTCTCGGAACGGAAGATGGTGCAAATGTAGAAATCCATGAATTGGTGGGAGATGACAACATTTTTGTATTTGGAGCTTCCAGTGATGAAGTGATCGAACATTATGCAAAAGCTGATTACGTTTCAAAAGAATTTTATGAAAAGAATCCTGCGATCAAAGCTGCAGTTGATTTTATCACGAGCAAGGAAGTGCTTGCAGTAGGACAGAAGGAGAATCTGGAAAGACTTCAGCATGAGATCATCAGTAAAGACTGGTTTATGACACTGCTTGATTTTGATGCTTATAAAGAAAAGAAGGAAGAAGCACTGGAGGCATATGCGGATCAGAAAGCATGGGCAAAGAAAGCACTGATCAATATTGCAAAAGCCGGATACTTTTCTTCTGACAGAACGATCGAAGAGTATAATCGGGATATCTGGAAACTGTAACGGCGAAAGATCTGGAGGAAATAAAATGAAAAGAGCGAGTGGAGTTTTGATGCCGGTATTTTCGCTGCCATCAAAATATGGAATAGGGTGCTTTTCAAAAGAAGCATACAAATTTGTAGATCAACTGAAAAAGGCGGGGCAGAGTTACTGGCAGATCCTGCCGCTTGGTCCGACCGGATATGGTGATTCACCATATCAGTCATTTTCTACCTATGCCGGGAATCCGTATTTTATTGATCTGAAGACGCTGGTGAAAGAGGGACTTCTGACAAAGAAGGAGTGTAAGGAAGTACGCTGTAAAGAACAGAAAAAGATTGATTATGAAAAAATATATCAGAACAGATTTAAGATTCTGAAAAAGGCATACAGACGATTTCAGAAAAATGATAAGTATGAAAAATTTCTTGAAGAAAATGCATTCTGGCTGGAAGATTATTGCATGTATATGGCAATTAAAGACGCCCATGAGGGAAAAAGCTGGAGCGAATGGGAAGAGCTTTTAAAGAAAAGGGAAAAAACTGCACTTGAAAAAGTAAAGGAAGAACTGGAAGATGAGATCGGCTTCTATCAGTTCCAGCAGTATGAATTTGATCGGCAGTGGAAAAAGCTGCATACTTATGCAAAAGAACAGGGAATTCAGATCATAGGTGATATCCCAATCTATGTGGCTTTTGACAGTGCAGATGTATGGGCTGCACCTGAATTATTTCAGTTTGATGAAGAAAATAATCCGATCAGAGTAGCAGGATGCCCACCGGACGCATTTGCAAAGACGGGACAGCTTTGGGGAAATCCATTATATAACTGGGAGTATCATCAAAAGACCGGGTACGCATGGTGGATTCAGAGAATCCGGTACTGTTTTCAGCGCTATGATGTTGTAAGGATCGATCATTTCAGAGGATTTGATGAATATTATGCAATTCCATACGGTGAGCCGACTGCGGAAAATGGAACATGGATGCCCGGACCGGGAATGAAACTTTTTCAGGCCATTGAAAAAGAGCTTGGAAGACCGGAAATTATTGCGGAAGATCTCGGCTTTCTGACAGAGAGTGTCCTTCAGATGTTGAAAGAAAGTGGATTCCCGGGAATGAAGGTGCTTCAGTTTGCATTTGATCCAAGCGGGGAATCAGTTTATCTTCCTCACAGATATTCTGAAAATTGTGTGGTTTATACGGGAACGCATGATAATGATACGACCAGAGGATGGTATCGCACACTGGATAAAGAAAGCCGTGATTTTGCAAAAGAATATATGGGTGTTTCCAGGCTGGATGATGATACGTTGACGTGGGATTTTATGCGGCTTGCAATGGGAAGTGCAGCACAATTATGCATGACACCGATACAGGATATTCTGGGAATTGACGGAAGTGGAAGAATTAATATGCCTTCCACGTTGGGTGGAAACTGGACCTGGCAGATGGAAAAGGGAGCATTTGATAAAAAGATAGTTCATAAATTATATCGGATGACCCAGTTATATGGCAGGCTGAATGAACAGATAAAAAAGCAGCCTGAACCAGGTATGGAAAATCTGAAATGTAAAGAAAAAAGAGTAGGAAAGAATAAAAAACTCAGAAAAGAATAGAGCGGGAAAGAATAAAAGCTCAGAAAAGAATAGAGCAGGAAAGAGCAGGAAAATAGAAGGATCAGGAGATCGGGAAAGCATAGTAAGGCAATCTCGTTTCCTGATCTTTCTTTATGTGAGTAACAGACAAAAAGTTTGCTGAGTCCATGGAATCTCTTAAACAGGAGAAATTTTTTCAAAGGGGAAAATTTCTTTCCATTTTCCAGGGGCAAGGGATTCATCTAAATAAATGTCATCAATAGAAATCCGCTTTAATTCGATCACGCAGCAGTGAACAGCCTTCATCATACGGCGGATCTGACGTTTACGACCTTCACTGATGGTGATTTCTCCATAGGTAACCGGATGGGAAGGCAGATTAGTACGGACTGCATTCTGCACTTCTGGATGCAGCGTATCAAGAATATTAGCAAGAGTATCTTTTTTGAAAAGAGTGATCTTTGCAGGAGAAGTAGGAACAGGAGATCCTTTTAGCAAAATTCCATTTTCCAGGAACTGGCGTCGATCTTCTGTCAGGTCTCCGAGGACGGTAAAAAGATAAGTCTTTTTCTTATGATAGGCAGGATGAGTGAGCTGTTGATTCCAATTACCGTCATCTGTAATGAGCAAAAGACCGGTTGTCTCACGGTCTAAACGTCCGACAGGATTCAGACGGTCATTGTGCAGTTCTGAAAAATAATCCATAACAGTTGGGTAAAGAGTGTCGCGACGTGCAGTAACGCAGCCAAATGGTTTGTTGAACATATAATAATGGAACATATTAGTACTCCTTGAATCTATGCACTTGCTATCAAGTAGAGAAAGCAAGTGTATTACTGGTAAAGTAGCAGAAAAATCAGCATTTATTTTTGAAAATATAGCTGTAAAGATGATTATACTCAAAATAAGATTATGTGAAAAGGGAATATTTTATAAAAAATGCAAAGTGGTATCAAGAAATGCTTGGATTCAGAGTTGCCGGAAAATTTCCGGGAAAAGGTGGACATAATGTATACTTTTTAGAGAATCCGTCAGACGGAAAGATGTATGAAATTTCTCAGAGAGACCAGCTTCCGGGAGGTGCGACAACCAGGGTTGATCATATCGCATATCGGTCAGAAGAGTTAGAGAAAGATTATACATATTGCAAAGAGCATGGATATAAGATTCTCTCAGATGAGATTGAAGTCAGTCCGAATTTCTGGGAGAAAGGTTCGAGATGCTTTAAAATTGAAAGTCCGTGTGCATTCTGCCAAATGCATGCGGATTCTTTTGGCTCCTGAAAAACTTTCTACTATATAAAGCTGTATCCGTTATAATTGTGAAAGAAATAGTCTTGCAGAAACAAAACGAATTATCAGAATATTCAGAATTGCATGAAAAATATAAAAAATATTGACAATTAAGAACAGGCATGGTAAGATAACATTCGTCGCTGAGGAACAGCACTGAGAGCAACAAAAGAACGGAAGAGCAGAGAAGACGCGGAGGCGGGACATTCCTGGTTGGAAGTGATTGGAAAGATTGAAAATCAATCAAAAAAAGTTGTTGACAGAATGATCTGAATGTGATAGTATAGACAAGCTGTCGCTAGAGGCGGATATGAAAATTCCAAATCAAACGAAACAGAAAAATAAAAAAGTTCTTGACAAAGAGAAAAGCTTTTGATAAAATATAAAAGCTGTCGCTTGAAAAGAACAGTAAAAAGAACCTTGATAATTGAACAATAGACAACAATAACCCTTGAAAATTTCTTTAAGAGAAGATTTTTAAGAACGGTTTTAAACAAACCAAACAACAGTAAAAAGGGAAGAATTAGCTAGTATGTTGATTCTGAACTGGATACAAACACTTTTAACGAGAGTTTGATCCTGGCTCAGGATGAA
>OODB01000446.1_pt1 | contig 41323 bp, 41 predicted proteins | sample 1671721 | NCBI WGS metagenome assembly OODB01 (sample SAMN06348185, study PRJEB24527) | human gut metagenome | biome: human gut; feature: ankylosing spondylitis patient; material: feces | host: Homo sapiens | place: China | collected 2015-10
CTGGTATTTCCAGAAAGTAGATGAACAGCTTGGAGCCTCTGACGTTTACAGCTATATTCAAGAAATTGGATATGGTAACGAAAACATGAGTGGTGATTTCTCCACTTATTGGATGGAATCCTCCTTGGAGATCTCTCCAATAGAGCAGGTCGAACTTTTAACCAAGCTGCAGGATAACAGTTTTGGCTTCGCCCCTGAAAATATCAATGCAGTAAAAGATGCCATCTGCCTTTCCTCTTCCGATGCTGGAACATTCTACGGAAAGACCGGGACTGGCCGTGTTGATGGTCAAGATGTGAACGGATGGTTTGTTGGCTTTGTAGAAACTGCCGATAATACATACTTTTTTGCTACCAACATTGGTGCAGACAGCGATGCTACCGGAAGCAACGCAACTGAAATAACCATGTCTATCTTGTCAGACATGAATATCTGGAAATAAAACATAATAAAATCGGGTAAAGGTCATAGTCAGTCGTACAATCTTTTACCCGATTTTTTGTGTCTTAACACTATTCGTATCTTTTATTTCTTATTGTAAATCACCTTCGCCTGTACTTAATCCCTCATACATCCATGTCTTTCCATTGTCGTTAGATGTAAATCTCAAGCCTTCGTAACTGCTGTATTCTGCCTTGATGATTACAGTCCATTGTCCATCGGATACTTGTGGCATCTCTGCGTAATCATAATCTGCGATTGTGTATCCTAGTTCATCAGCAGTATCCGGCAGTTCCGTAACCTCTTCCATTGGAAATTCCATCTGTGTAAAAGTAACTCCACCATCTGATGTCACATATAAAGTTGAGGCATCCTGTGAAGCGCCTGTCATACCAATCACACCAAGATTTTCATCGAAAAATTCTATTCCCAGTGCCACGCCAATATTGTTGTTAAACGGATTGGCATTTATCACATTCCATGTTTCACCACCATCTGATGACTTTTCCAATTCATAATAACGGCTTCCTGCTGCCGCATCAGTAACTACTAATCTCCATCCAATTTCTTTATTCTCATACAGCCAGTAATATACAGAACCGTCGGAATTATCTACATACCAGGATTCTGTTTCTTTAGCATCATCAATAGTCTGCTTTTTCTCCCTGTCGATGATAGTTTCTAATGGAATCACTTCCGGTTCCATAAAATAACGTACCGGAGTCACCTCAGATTCACTTGGAATATAAAGCGAGACTTCATATCCATAAACAGCTCCACCATTCAGTCCCGAATAAATGGCATTGTCTGTGTTGTCCACTCCGTCACCATCCACATCACCTTGAAGATGTACAAATCCTTCCATTGTGTTAAATTCCCGCTTGCCATAATAGAGAATTTCATAATCGTCTGCATATCCTTCCACAGCCCAGTTATTTACTCTTGTTTTGTAATCAGCGTTTTTCAATATTTCAAGCATCGGCTGTAATCTCATGTCATCATCGTAAGATTTGCTCGCAACTCCATTAATACACACAGTCATTTTTGAATCTGCATCCACATCATAGTCAATAAGGAATGTATTTTCGTCTCCATTTTCATATCTTCCATACATATAAGTATAAAAACTCTGAATTTCACCATTTTTGTCAAAGGAAAGCTGGAACTTATTTTGAACATAAAGTTCATCTGGTAAATCCAACTCTGTCTCAATGTCTTCCAAGATTCCTTCTACACCTGTCTCAAAGAAGTTGGTATGAGTAAGTTTAATTTTCTTCTGGTTACGCCATTCGTCAATCTTCCATGACAATGCACCATTATAAGGGATTGCCGAATAAATAATCCTGCCTCCAAACAAAATGGTCAGGGCAACAACTACAATACATTTCCCCCAGAACAGTTTACCGTTTTCAATTTTTTCTTCTTTTCTACTGCTAACAATTCCAAAAATGAATGTTGCTATAAGAACAACACCCAAAATCAATATTGGAATCAAGTCCACTTTCGTCCCACCGTATTGACATAGATTTGAAATGCGAATCAACAGCACCGCATATATAGCAATTCCAATAAAACCACATATATTAGAAATTTTCTTCATATTTACCTCCATGCATTTTGCTTTGCTGATATGGTCATATTCTATTTTCAATGTACATCTCTGTTCTTAAATATTACTTTCGTAAGATTTGAGAGCAAAAAATTTTCTTATTTTACGTCTATTCTCTGTTTCATATTCCTCCTTCTCTTTTATTACATATGTAAAATTTCAAAGCAAAAAAATTTCGCATTGGAATCTGCTGCACTTGTATAAATATTACATCAGTAAGATTTAGATGTCAAGTTATCTTTATATAAAAAGGCTTCTGCCGGGAAGTATCATACATTTTCGCGAAAGCGATACCATTTAGCAAAAGCCTATTATTCAGCAGTGTTTCAAAACACCCCACTGCATCAATATTCAAATGTTTCATTCAAAAGACCAGAAAACACACATCCATTTTTCTTCCGAAATCGCAGAAACCTTTGATTTATTGGGCTTTTCTCGACAGAAGGCAGACTGTTTCAACGGTATTACCTCTTTCCCACAAAACTTTCCTTACTTCCTTACCGTCACGATATATCGGAAAATTGAACTCTATTGATTTCAAAGGCATTTCCGACTCTCCGTTTGGGTATATCTGAATTTCTTTTATGAGATAAGAAATAACGCTTTTCTTTTCTTCATCACTCATTATAGCATAGAGCTTTCCAAAATTCTTCATTATTTTGTAAACATTCTCCAGAGTAATGGCTTCCATCTCAATAGAACTTCTTCGTAATTTTGCATCTTCAATTCGTTCCTCCAACTCAACAATCGTATCGTACAGTCCATCAATCCTTAATGTCATATCGTGGATTTTTCTTTCACGATAACGGGCATCCGCAGGAAGATTATCTATTTCTCGTTCCAGACGAGCCTTATTCAAATCGACCTCCTTCAACTTACTTTCATAATTAGCAATTTCCTTATCAACATTGCTTGTATCTGTCTGTATGCCAATTCTACTTTTTATCTCTCTGGCAAAATATTTATCGCTTACCAATTCTTTGACTGCTTGTCCTGCCTATTGTTATATAAAAGAAAGAGCCGACAAACTGGAATTGAACAAAATCGCTGCGCGATGGCCTGCCAAGGCTGTGACGCAGCGATTTTGTTCAATTCAAGTTTATCAAACTCCTTTTATTTCTGCTGAATCATCTTAAAATGCTTCAATGCCTCCACAATTGCACTTTCTTTATCTTCTGGGCACTGTGGCTGCCTGCTATCTTCCGGCTTTTGTTTCAGTTGGGACAAAAGAACTACCGTCTCTACATGCCATGAGTGTGCAATAAAGATGCACATCCCTTGGCTTTTTCGTTAAGCCTTGGATTTAAAAATGATGCAACGATCCCCTACCGGACCTGCAAAAATAAGCATAATGCACCACTTTGCACCTGCCATAGAATAAGATTAGATTTGTTTTTGAGATATAAGCCGGATTGCTTATGTGTGATTTATACTCTGCTCTTTCCCTATGGTACTTTCCTGTCTGTATAACTTCGAGGATATTGTACCACAGATTGTTTGCTTCGGAAATTGCTTTCCTGAAAAATGGGCAGAAGAAAACCTCCAAATCTTTTGGGGGAGTTGGAGGCTTGATTCCGTCCATTTTATACTCTCTTCTGCTTCTTATAGAGAGAATTCTTAATTACTCCCATTTTTGATATACTACTTTCCTATGTTCATATAATTCAGACCATGGATTATTATATCTGTCCACAATACACTTTATTTCTTTCTCAATATTTATACGCTCAGTGGCTGTTAAGCGTGCAACATGAACACCTAGTCGTTCAGCTTCATTAATCAACCCATCTACAGCATCTTTTCCATCTGAATCATAACTTCCTCGTTCTACATAATACGCTATTTCAAAGGTTCCTTTATCAACTATAACCATTCCTGTATACTCAAAATCATTCGCATAATACGACTCTTCTCCTCTTTCTCTCCGGATAACAATAACCTGAACTCCTTTTTCCAACAGATTTGCATATAATATATTAATAAGAGCCTCTCTATAACTATTTGTTTCATTATCCGCAACTTTCAACGGTATGATGTCTCTGCTTAGGTAAGGAATTTCAGTGTCCATTCGATGATAGGTTTTCGTCATAAAAGAATACATATCACTTAATTGAATACTATTTTTTTCAATATCAGTGAAAGTTTCTCTTCTATCATCTTCAATAGTTTCTTCAAATAAATAGTAATTGTCTACTAATTTTTCACCCTTAACAGTTACTTCCTTCTGTTTCACTTCAATTGCTTCTGGGCATATCTCTTTCATTACTTCAATTATACAATCAGCAATCGTTTCATAATCAGGCCATACTTCAATCTCTTTACTTTCATTACTCAATTTTTCAGCCAAATTCTTAATTTCAAAAATTCGTATCGTAATTATCTTTTCAATTACTGCCTTAACCTTTCTTATTAACACATCTCTCATATAATCATTAAAATAAGAACGATTCAATTTTTCAACTGTTTTCTTATGAACATATGCTTTAATAACATCAATATCACTTTTTGTGTAAGACGATAAATACTTTTGATTAAGCATTCTATAATTTCCAATACATAAATAATAAGAGACTAAACCATTTATATATTGTGTTTCACCAAACATCAGTTTACTATAGCGAAATGTTTCTTCCAGACTTAACAATGGAACATAATAGATTCCCATAAAATAAGAATAAGTAGGATTTTGTAATATATTGGGATTACTATATTTTTTATAAATAGTATCATTTACAACAAAGAAATTAAAAATATCTTTTTCCACAAATAATTCTTTATATCTCGAAAATAAAACTCCCAAAATATCCTAATTCATCATAAATGACAACCACATTCACATTTGATATATTATCAAGGATTTTATAAATATACTCTAATTGAGTTTTTTGGATTTTTGTCAATGTAATTGTATTCTTATATTGTTTATCTTCAAATGCGCTTCGACTTTCTTCTTCTTCAACTTCAGCCGATGTATACACATCACTATAAAAAATTTCATTAACGGCAGCTCCTATTTTGGATCCGATAGAACTTTTCTTTATTCTATTATTTTTCTTCTCTCTTCCTCTTATTTTTTCTTCTTGCTCAGTCTCAGAAATAGTATAATTCAAATTTTTCTCACATTCGTTAATTAAAAGAGATAACCCTTCCAACTCTTCATCTATTTGCTCTTCCTTAATAGCATTCATTATTGCTATCAGTAATACTTTTTCAAATTCATCTATACATTCTTTTTCATTATAAAATTTAACATGAATAATTAACGGATTTTTTATGGCATAGTTAGTAGCAATCTCTACCTGACTACTTTTTCCTGTTCCAACAACACCACCAATCAAGTATGAGCCGTATTTCTTTTTCTTAATATCTTCTATAATAGGTGAAATGACTTTACTGTTGTACACATAACCTATCTCTTCCTTACTTAAAGGTTTTGTTAAAGTACATTTTCTCGCTTCATACAATTTAGACATAATAGATTTTCTCCTCTTAGCAAATAAAAATTCTCTTATGTTTCATTTATTTTCCAATAACCTTTTCTGGCCGATCCGACACGTTCTACCAATCCTTTATCAACCAATTCCTTTATATTCTTCTTAATTGCCCTTGGTGTGATATCAATTCTCTCTGCCATAGCAGTTTGTGTTGTTTCTGGATTTTCCTGTATCATATCCAGAATTTTCTGCTGTGTCTGATTTATATCTTTTGGTGAACTTTTTGGTGAACTTTTTGGTGAACTTTGGTGAACTTCATTATAAGAATGTCTATATAAATTCACCCTAAAACTGTCACCAATCTCCAGCAATTCCGGTTCTCTGATACCATATTCCTTGCAAGAACTAAACATTCTTTTAATGCCAGTCCCCCAGCTTTCGATGATTTTCATTCTACTGAATACTTCCGCAATACATCTGTTGCGTATTTTCGAACCACCTTCCTTAATCTGCTCTATTGTCAAACCACCATACAGCATTCCCGGAGAAGTAACCTCTACTCTGTCATCATACACTGCAACTTGTACGCACGCTCTGTCCAAAAAGTTTCTATGCGTTGTTGCATTCACAATTGCTTCTCTGATAGCTTCCGTTGGAATTTCATATGCATCTGTTCTGACAAGTCCGCTAATCTTTGCGCCCAAATTAATATGCTTTAATACAAATTCATAGGCTTCTTCAATCTGTTCATAAAGAGGCCCTTCAAAGTCTCTCTTGTCAATAAATACTACTCTTTCCGTGCCTTTAAATAATGCACATTGAATTTTTGCAAAAGGAAATGTATTATTCGTCAATAAAACAAAGGCATTCGTTGGCACCAATGTCCCATCTATATTTTTTAATACACCCCAATTAACCAGATTCTGCACCGTGACATCTTTTACTTTATCTTTTTCACTTTTCGTTCTTGCTGCTTCTACCATATATCGTTTAATTGCAGCACACAACTCTTCCGCCTTGTTCTTATCATATTTCTGCTCTACACAGATCATTTCATCAAAAGAACGATGTGTTCCCTGCAATTCCAAATCCTTCAGAATTGCTTCATCAGCAGGTCTGGATGTTCCGGACACTCTGATATAGGTACCTGCCTCTTTTCCAAGTGATTTAATATAATATGGTCTGCTCGCTCCCGGATAGACTTCAATAACAATTACACATTTCCCGTCAATTGTATCCACACCAATATTCGGAAAAATCTGCGGATAACACATATCAGAGATAGTATTTGTAATACCATCCATAATCTTAAAGACTTCGTCTTTTTCAACTCCTACTATTTCATGAGTTTTATCATCCACACCAAGGATAATCTTGCCACCTGCAGTGTTAGCAAATGCAACAACACTCTTTATATATTTTTCACTTTTCTTAGGAACTTCAACCTTAAATTCAGTATTGGCTGACTCTCCTGTTTTAATTTCATCTGCTAACATCTTCTATTTCCTCCTCATTTTTTCTAGTAGAAAACTATGTCTTTACCTTGCAATAGATATTCTGGTATCTTTACATCTTTTGCTAATGGATGCCCCATAAACAAAATCCGTATTGCTCTTATTGCCCCGTATGTATTTACCATTAATTCTTTTTGTTTTTCATATACATCTATATCATACTTATTATTTGTTAATTCATGCGCCGGAACCTGTCTAATCTTTCTAATATATTTTATCGGATTAATTATAACCTCGTCTATATCGAAATTAGAACTAACATTCCTTTTTAGCCATTCCTGCAGCATAACTATACTTCCCTTATCTTTTCCGTCTCCATCCTTACGCTCTATTTTTGCAATTAACAACGAATCCTTTTGGAATGTTTTAATTGAAATATTATGCACTACCAACTTTTCCATTACTAAAACAAAATCGTAATAATTCTTAAGTGTTGGCAACAAAATACTTCTATAACCCTCTGGCATTTCATTATAGCCTGTACCATATACATGTGCGAAAAGTTCCGGCAACTCCATCTTTTTACATTGTTCATTAATAACTTTCATTTCATCCAAAAGTGCATGAAAAATCCAGTGTTGTGTGACCCACCGTCCTTCAAGCAAATTTTTTACAAATCCATCATTTATCTTACAGGAATCCTGATCCTCTAATTCAAACCCTTTCCACAACATTTGAATACGTGGTGACAATTTAGCCAAATCTATTACAAATACACCTATTGCCCTATTCAATTTTTCACCATCAATATAAGCCATTCCATAGTCTTTAATATACTCATTTTCGCCGGACTCTTCGTAAAACTCATCTTTAACAGAAATACATCCTCTATACCCATTGTCCATTATTAAAAACCTAGGATTATTGTTATACCGCTCCAATATTTCTACATCAAAAAATATTATATCAAACTGAGCTTTTCCATTTTGCATCAAAGCGGTATATGGACGCTGGTAATCTACTTTAACCTTCTCTAATGCCTTATCTGTCGGATAAAAGCAGGTATGTGAATCTACATCCTTAGCATTCTCGATTTGATGCTTTTTCGACAACCCCAACTCAAATCCCTTAATATGTGGATTTAAAACATCTTTCTCAGATATTGCCTCCACCATTCCTTCGTTGATTAATTCCACCATTGCTTCTATATCATAATCATCTATATCATAAATGGGCAATCCGTTAAAACTGCTGGAACCCAAATAAAAATTTATTACTTCATTTAACAACTTTTCTTTCATCGCCTACATCCTTCACAAAACTAAAATGCCTTTTCTTTGAAGTCCCTTTTCTATACTACCTTAATAATCCTCTCGTTTGCAGTGTACTAATTCGCGCCAACAATCCTAACACATATTCTCTCTTTATACCCTTAAATGTTTTATTGGCAATACTTCCATACTGGCTTTTAGCAAAACCAATAAAATTTTGTACCATTTCTCTTACTGCACAACGCAGTTCCCTCAATTCTTCTTCAGTAATATTTAAATTATTTCCTTCATGTGTTTCATTAGAACGCTCTTTATACATTCTTAGTGCATTATCATGCACGGACTGCACATCTGTATCTTGTGCAATTGCCGCTGCCAATCGATTTGCAAACTTTTCTTTTATTGCAGAACCTTTATCATTGGAATTATACCCTATCAAAATGATTTCTGATAATGTAATAAGATTCTTATACGCATCATCATATCTTGACGAACTGTATCCTCTGCCAAATCGCTCCATGACATCTTCCAATAATACTTTTAAATCTTCCGATAACCCAACCATATCCTCAAAGCAGGTCAAATTATTATTGTCCCACTCATACAAATCGCCATACACGCTGATAGGACTATCTTGAGAAGCCTTTAGCCTTCTGCTAATATTGCTACACTTATAATTTGCCTCCATTTTATATATTTTATCAGCAACTTCTATGTTTCCCTCTTGTGTTAATCTTAACATAGACACTATGTAAAAAATTTCTTTATTCCATCGAGCAGTAACTGTGTCAAAATATTCCCCCGTTTTCTCTGTTTCTCCTAACATCTCTCCAACAGAAAAGTATTCTAATGGCATCGAATTATTTTCGGCTTTATACAAAAAAATAAATTCTGGGTTTGCATCATCAGCAAGATTACTTGCTATATATTTAACATCCAAATTGCCCCTTGCATTTACTACTTCCTCATATAGAGGAGTGTCATTGAGTTTTAAACGCTTCAACTCATAACCATACGGCATTTCCAAATTTAATATTGCATCTGTAGCTCCTAACACAACTGCCCAAAATTCAATCTTCACAGTTCCAACAGTATCCATAAATAATCGCCTCGGTATCATTTTTGTCCTTTAAATAGATACTTCAATTATACCATCTCCCACCTAAAAAGAATACTGCATTATTTACATTCCCTGCATAATCGTGCCGTTCTGCTCCTCTTTCATATCTCCCATATCCGCAGCATTCTCCGCCGCCTGCTCTGGTTCCTGCATCTGTGCAACTTTTCTGCCTGCCATCGCCCGTTGATTGATTTCGTTCTCATAAATACATTGTTGCGTGACAGCTTTCATAATGCTTTCACAAAGTTCCAAGTCTTCATCATATACCGGATTGTAATCGTCTAACATTTCCTGCTTATATCTGTCTATCGCAGACAAAAATAATGCAATGTTATCCATGGAAATATTGTCATGCTGCACTCCGGAAAGTGCATCTTTATCTCCTTCCAGCATATGTTCATATGGCTGAACATACTTCTCCATGATCTTTTCATCACAGCTAGCTTCATGACCTTCCACGCAAAAGAAGCATGCCATGTTCATGGAAAACTTCTTTAACTGCTCAATGCTTTCCCTGTTTTTCTTCAAATCTCTTTCTGCCAGCTTACCGGCGTATCCCAATAAAATCTGCAATGCACCGGCAGTCTCCTCTCTTTGTACCTCTACTCTTTTCTCAAAATCCATTCTGTGTTCTCCTTCCTGCGTTGCCTTTATGCCAACAATAAAACGCCCGAACCCATCGGGCATTTTATTCTTGCCATAAATCTTCCTAATCTCTTTAACAGGCAGGAACTCCGTTTCCTTATTCAGTTGTCATCCCTGCCTGTATTTTAGTCATAGCTGATTTCCTGTTCCATGACGATTCCCGACTGGAACTGGATGATCAGCTTATCGGCAGAGACTACTTTGATGTTTGCTATCAGCCTTCTTACAAGGTCATTATCAAATTCCGGTATCTGGCAGGTCTGGCTCTGCAAAAAACTGTCCATATCCCGCAGCCGCTGTTCATAATTATCTGCCAGTTTTTTCTTTCTTCTGGTCTCTATCTGCTCTTCTTTTAAGGTGCTGATTTCTTCAGCAATCTTTCGGTACCTTTCATCGAATTCATCGGTGTAGGAACCCTCTTTTGCATTTTCTGCAATCAGTGCCACCATCTCTTCCTGCTTGGCTTTGATCTTATCATCGTATTCGTCCGGCTCCTGCTCCAAACCGTAGTTTCCGATTACCCGGATGACATTCTGCCGGAAGGCTCCTACAAAATCTCCGTCATTGCATGTAATGCGGTTGATTACCGACATGACCGCCCGGTTTAATGCTCCTTCTTCCAGTGTTTCGGATTTCTTACAGTGCTTGGTTCCATTTGTCAGGCGGTTGCTGCACCGCCATACAATCTTCTTTTTGCCATTCCGCGACCATGTGACTCTTCTGTATTCCTGTCCGCAGAGCAGCAGTCCGGTAAGTGCATATTCCGAGGAAAATTTGCTTTTTTGGTTTTTCTTCCTCGTTACCGCAGACTTGTTCATGGAACAGATATCGGTAGGCAGATACAGATATTCGATGTCCCCTGCCTGATTCTGTACCTCAATTGCTGCCACGATTTCATCGGATGCAAAGTATTCCGGGAATATTTTTCCGTTATATACCTCCTGCATTTCAAAGCCATGCTCCACAAAAACTCCATAGGGCAGGACTTCCACCCTGCTTTCCTTGAAAGTCTTTTCTGCAAACTTTATAAAATTTGTCTGCTGCTTTTCCTCTTCTGACATGGCTATGAATTCATCCAGATAAAGACGCTTTCCTACCTGCTCTGCATCTGAAAAATCTGTAATCAGCGAAAGTCCTTTCATGCTGAAGGTCAGATTGATTAAATCCTGCATGGTTCCCACACCGTAATCAGTGACATAGGAATACAATACCTTGCGTTCATACTCCGTAAGACAATCCATCCGTTTAGCGAAAAAATTGACCTCATCCATGTTCACGGTCTGCCTCTCAAATTTACAAAGAGGATTATCCTTCTCTGATGCTTCCACCAGCCTGCACACAGGTACTGTTTCTTCAATACCGATTCTTTTCATCTGGAAATTTAATTCCGCATCCGACAATGGCAGTTCAATACTTTTTCGGCCACCACTCAGCACCTTAATCCGCATTCCACACCTCCTGCTTTATAATTTCCACTCCGCACTTCTCGATGACAAAAGCATTCACGATAAGGCAGAGTATCTCATCGGGTATCAGTTCCCGGTCTGTCAGTTCTGACAAGCGGATATGCTTTGTTCCGCTATAAACATCCTTGGCCGCATGAAACAGAATGTACTGCTCCAGTGTCACGCCTCCAAGCCTTACCCTGTCAAAGTAAATCCCGGTATCTAGAACATTTTTGCGGACCTTCTCCCATAAAATCTCAGCGGCAGCATATCCCGGTGCATACTGCAATGTCTTTGCCCGCTTCCCCATCAGCAGGGAATAGAAATCATTTCTGTGCTTTGGATTACGGAATATCAGTTCCTTATCCACTTCACAAAAAATTTCATCCACCCTTTTCTTCAGATGCTCCATCTGCATTCTGCTGATTACGCAGTCAACGATTTCAGAATAATTTCCCCTGCTCCTCCAGTCCACATCCATCACACAGATACCATATCCTCTCGGTCTGTAACCCGGTGGCTGCTGCATCTGCCTTTCCAGCACCCGAAGTCCCGGACTCACACAAAATAATTTTGACATTTCCACCTCCCAAAAAAATAAGGCGGCACCTATTCTATTTCTAAAATAAGTACCGCCTTGCGTTCATCCCTGCCCATATTCATTTTTAGCTTTGCTTACCACTCCCTCCTTTTCGTTTTTCTCCAAATCACTCCCAAAACCATTTTTTCAGCCCTATGCATCTATAAAATTGGGCAAAAAAATTGGGCAAAAACTAGCCAATTTTCGGTCTAATTTTTGCCCAGGGAGCACAACATCTTGTGGTCAAACCCTACTTTTTCTTCTCTTTTCCACAATACTGCATCATTATCACGCACTCAACATGTGTTGACACTAACATCGGAACACACACCCTTTACCTCGTCACTTATATCGGAACACATTTTTTTCACTTTATCTCCGATACTCGTAGACTTCCCGAAACGCTCTTTTGCATTCCCAATTTCATTTTTAAATCCTGTTTTATATATGAAAATAATTTTATAGGGATCTTTGTTTCCATCTTCATCTAGTCCGCCGACTATTACTTTCTCAATTATACTCTCGAATATTCCTCTGTCAAATTCTTCAAGCACTTCATTGTGAGATAGTGCCTTTTTGAAATCTGAAAGTCTCCTTTGCAATGAACTCTTTTCATCTGACTGTTGACGCAAGTATTCTAACTTTGCTTTCGCATTAGTCAGTTCAGTTTTCAGTTCCACGTCTGTTTCTTCATAAATATCCTGTTCAATAACGCCCTTCAAGTAATTATCAAGCAGCTTTTTCCTCTTTGAAGAAACTTTTTCAATGCTTTTCTCCAGCTTATGTAACTGATCTTCAACCGAGTTTTCTCCAAGTGCCTTCTCGGTTCGTTTTAAAAATTCTTCCAGAACATCTTTATTATCATTACAAAGCATCCTATAAGACTCAATAAATGCTTCTTCTATTACCTGTTCCGGAATCCCCTTACTGTCGGGGCAAAACCGCTTTCCTTCTTTTGTTGACTTGACACACTGCCATATGGTCTTTTTATATTTAGAACTGCTGTGCCAGCGTCTGCGTGAAAGGTTGGAGCCACAGAACCCACATTCTACCATACAGCTAAACGCAAACTGCCGACTGAATTTTTCACGCTTTCCCGGAGTAACATTATGCTTCCGGTTTCCATTTCTGCGATTTCTCATTTCCTGTGCCCGTTCAAATTGTTCTTCTGTGATGATCGGCTCATGATGATTATGTATATAATACCGATCTTCCTCTCCAAGATTTTCTAAGCGCCTTTTTGAAATCGGATCAACAGTAAAGGTTTTTCCCAACAGAATGTCACCTTTATATTTTTCATTATTAATGATTCCCATAACACTTGATGAAGTCCAGGGATTTCCTCTAATTGTCAGATGTCCTTGCTCATTCAATTCTCTGGCAATCATAGTGCTGCCTGCCCCCGCTACATATCTGTCAAAAATATACCGGACAACTTCAGCACCTTCTTCATTAATAGAGATAGATTTCGTTTCCACATCATAATCATATCCCAAGCAGCCCTGAAAACCTACAAGTTCTCCCCGCTTCATTTTCATCTTCAAGCCCTTCTTCACATAGGCAGAAGTATTTTCTACTTCTTGCTGTGCAACAGAGCTTAAAATAGTCATAAGAAACTCGCCATCTTTTAACGTATTGATCTTCTCAACTTCAAAATAAACGGCAATATTTCTCTCTTTCAACATACGGACATATTTCAATGTATCTAACGTATTTCTTGCAAAACGAGGAATACTTTTGGCAATAACCATATCAATTTTACCATCCATACAATCCTGAATCAGTCTTTGAAATTCATCACGTTTATCTACCTTTGTACCGGTTATCGCTCTATCAGCATATATCCCTGAAAATATCCATTCTTTATTACTCTGGATCAACTCTGTATAATGCGTAACCATTGAATTATAACTCTTTATCTGATCTTCATCATCTGTACTTACCCGACAATAAGCCGCAACTCTTAATCGTTCAATCTTTTTTCTGGCAGAACCGTCAAATGGATCATTTGCCTTAATCAGTTCAACTTCCATTTTCCGCCTCCTTCTTTTTGTGTTCCTACCGTAGTGTTGATTATATTATAGTGCGATACAGCCATATAGTCAAGCAGTAATGTTAGATATGATACCATAATCTTTCATTAATCTTTTTTGTATAATTTGATACTCATTCTCATTAATCAATTTTTTAGAAAGTAATTGTTTTAACATAGATAGCTGCATACTATACCGTAATAATTTTTTATCATCCATGTAAATTGGATTCCCCTTTCTAAATAAAAGTCTCCTGCAGGCGGCTGTCGGGAACAGCCTCATTGGTATACACCATCCTCTCGGACTGGATCAGCTTAGCTCCGGAAGCATCATTATTAAAAACAGTATCATCGCACAAAATCCCCATAATTTTGCCAGTAATCGGATATTTCTCGCTCGTACCTTTACTTCAATACCAAAATCAGTATTTCTTCGTTTCCAATATCCGGCAACTTTACGCCACAATGTCGCAAAGTGCCAGACACAGGTAGTCATGGCGTATTCGTCACACAGCTCCACTGTTTCTATGTCCTGCAGGATATAATATAAAATTGTCAAGGTACACCTGCTCTGAGATAGCAGAAAATAGAAAGGGATATTTTCTGCTAAATCCTTTGAGCTAAATTTTAAAATCCAAAATTTTAGTAATTAACTTTGTTTCAAGCCTTCGCCGCAATGTTTCATCTACACAGTAATGAGCTTGTCCATTTTCGTCATACAACTTCCTGACAGACAACGTTGCTATGTAACCTTCATAGTGCTTCAACACCGCATTGATTGCTTCGATATCTCCGTTTGAAGCCGCCCTGATCATCTGAAAGGAAGGCAAATCAAACACTCTGTCTTTTTTACTTTTCCTGCTCATTTTGATATTCCTCCATTATTTCTTTCATCAGCTCCAGTGAGCGTCTCCGATGCTCATGAACTGTGCTTCGCACAAGATTCATTACTCTTGCTATCTCCGCATCACTCATATCCATGAAATAAGACAGCAGCACTACCTTTCGTTTCTTTTCAGAAAGTGACTGTATTGCCTCCGCAAGTAAGGCATCTTTCACTTCAATATCATATCCAAGTACCTGAAAGCACTTATTTTCCGCTTTGTACTCGTCCACAGTGAAGAGTCTGTTTTGTTCCTTCTGCGAAAGTTCTGACAACAATACTTCATGTTCTTGACGGTATGCAATGTGTCGGTAATAATCAACAGCCTCACCTTTTAACGCCAGCTTACATATCCGGTCAAATTGATTCCGAATCGTCAGTTCATCATTGGAAGAAGATTTCCCCATAAGAGTTCACCTCCTTCCCCTTCCACCAGCACACGGATGAAGTCTCTATTTCCCTTTCATCCAATGTCCCGAATGGGTAATGCCCGATGTTCGGTTCGGGAGGAAAACTTTTTAAAAAGTGTTCGGATATATAAAATGCGCCCATATGAGCGATTGCCCAACGGACGCAGTTTATAACTGATTTAGTTTTTACCCCTGCATTAACAAAGGTTTTTACCACAGGTACAAGGGTGTCTGGCAGAGTAGCATTGTTTAGAATTTTTTTAGCTGTGTACCCAATAAGTGGCAGGATTGCCACCACACTATTTTGCTTAAAACCACTCTGCTCTCCGGCAAAATTCCGGAAACGGAAAAAGAGTATTCAAATAGCCCTTTCCGGAATCTTGTTTTTTTTATCCGGAAAAGGATTTGAATACTCTTTCTAGGTTTAAACCCCCTCAAAATACCAAGCTCATACCCTTTTCACATTTCAGATACAGGGTAATACACTATATTTATGGAGGTGAATAAGCATGTATATTCCCAAGACACTTTTCGCAACAATGGTCAAAAATGCTCGGATGGATTTACACTGGACGCAGGAAGAACTTGCAGAAAAACTCGGTGTATCATCTACATACTTAGGCGATTTGGAACGCCATAAAGGTAACCCCAGTCTACCCTTATTTTGTAAAGCTATGCGAATCCTAAACCTTTCTGCAGACGATTATGTATATCCAAATGGAAATACCAATAACACTACATATAAGCAATTACTGCGTTTATTAACACATTGCGATGAGCATCAACTTCAAGTTCTTTTGGCAACCGCAACTGCTCTGCTACAGCTTGCTCCAGATTCCGGTAATAATCCTACCGAATAGTTTTTGACAATTTTTGATAAAAGTCAGATATTTTTTGATATTTATTTTGTCAGGATACTGCAAAAACAAAATGGCCCAATCCTATCGCATAGGAGAGAGCCATTTTTAATGTTACAAAATCAATTCTTTAGTTTTTCTACAATTTTTTCTATTTCTGGATTTTCTTTCAGCATTCCTATCCCAGCTAATAGCTGAATACAATCCACGTAACCTTGGCAATAAGCCTGTTCTTCTGCCATAAATGCTAAATGTTGCAAGGCTTCTACATAACCTTTTATATTCTTGCTATGCTCTGCATCCAGTTTGTTCACTTCTATTGCATATTTCATTTGTGCTTCTTTATTTAATTTTTCCGCTTCTCTCAATTCCGAAAAGCGAATATAACTCTTTCTTTCCACATTCTCACACCTAAGACTATTCAAAAAATTTCCAATTTGATCCCATATTTCGTTCTGCATAACGGTACGCTCCTTTCAAAATACAGCACTTGAATTAATGCTGCCATATACTTATTGTGACCATTCTATAATAATTCAGCATATTTTTTTCTCAAACTTCATCTTTAGAAGTATATTAGCATTCCAACCCGGTAAAATCAATTGTGAATACTTCAACTTTAGAAGTGAGGGATGGAATGAAGATATATTGGAATGGACATTCAAAAAATATTATTGGTAAACGCCTTAAAGAATTGCGTACAGCACAGGGAATATCTCAAAAAACGCTTGCCGCCCGGCTGCAAACAGAAGGGTTTGAGTTTACCGACCTGACAATTCTCCGAATAGAACAAGGGAAACGTTTTGTCCCTGATTATGAGATAGTCGCTATCTCAAACTACTTTCACATATCCACTGACTATCTTTTAGGTATGACTAATACTAAATAAGCGGCTCTGTTCAAATCTGACAGATGCCGCTTATTTTCTCTTTATTGCATTATTAAACTTATATCCAATTCCCCACACAGTCAAAATATAAATTGGTTTTGATGGATTAGGTTCAATTTTCTTTCGTATTCTTCGAATCAAACTCATTACATTATCCTCGGCTCCATAATAAGGTGCATTCCACACTTGAGCATAAATTTGCTCCTTAGAAAACACTTGTCCTGGACTTTTTGCCAGTAAATAAAGAATTTCAAATTCAAAATTAGTTAATTCAATAGGAGCATCCTTCACTTTAACCATTCGTTCATTTAGAATAATAACTAAATTCTCAAATTCCAACCTCTTATTTGATGTGACCGTATGAAGTATTGAAAATTCCCCCCTTTTTTCTAGCAAACACAATATTTCTTGCAGTATTGCCTTTTCATCATCATCAAATGACACTACCAGTATTTTCCCCAACGCATCCTACCTCCATAAAATTTAATTATAGGTCAAGGGAAAAACTGCTACTTCTATTTAATGTAGAACATCAATCTTTTCAAGCCATTCTCGAACATCTCCTTGCGCTTCAACTGCATCTTCTCCATATACCTCAAATCCCTCCGCTATATTGGAATCCGGAAGATATTCTTCAAGCGTTGCAACAGTATTTGAAAAGCCACTGCCACCATGAGTACAAAATGGAATGATCGTTTTCCCAGTAAAATCATATTCATCCAGAAAACTATATACAGCCATAGGCATATCAAACCACCAATTCGGATAACCAAGAAATACTACACCATACTCATCCATATTTTCCACATGGCTGCTCAAAGTCGGACGACTGTCCTCATCTAGTTCTTTCCTCCCATAATCTACTAACTCATCATAATCAAAAGGATATGTTTTCTCTGTTTCAATGCGGAATAACTCACCTCTGGTCTCTTGCTGAATCATAGAAGCCACAATCTCTGTATTTCCCGTCAGTTCTCCATCTTGAAGATTCAGACTTGCAGATGAAATTGCATCTATATCATCTGAAAAATCTGTATTTCCTACTCGTGTAAAATAAGCAATAAGAATTTTCTCGTTACCTGTATCCGTTTCCTCAGTATCTGCTGATGTTAAAGAAGATCTGTTCTCCTCATCAGATGTAATAGTGTCACTCTCAATCTCCAGGGATGTATTAACTCCCTCAGTTCCCAAAGATGAAGCATTGCTGCTACTACATCCGGTCAATGCCAAAAGCATAAATCCCACTATAAATAGTGCAAGGCTTTTTCGCATGTCATTGTCCTCCCTGTCTGGAATTGCCTCTTTCATCACTTTAATGCTATGTATGCCTCATTGGATACTACTTCGCACCATTCCGTAGCTGTTTCTTCTCCGGGAACCTCAACAGCTAAATGTGCAAACCAGCTATCTGCGGTGGCTCCATGCCAGTGTTTCACACCTGCTGGAATAACCACTACATCACCGGGATGAAGCTCCTGCGCACCCTTTCCCCATTCCTGATAATATCCACGTCCGGCAGTGCAAAGGAGAATCTGCCCGCCACCATTTTTTGCATGATGAATATGCCAGTTATTACGGCAGCCCGGTTCAAAGGTCACATTACCGATCACCACGCCATCTGTTGTGAGCATATTCAGGTAGCTCTGTCCTACAAAACATTTTGCAAATGCGTCATTCTTTCCTCCAACCGGGAATACACTTACTTCTTCTGGTTTCATCTCAATTTCCTTTCTTATCTGTGCAATCCATGCTTCAATATTTTTATCCCATGTTACTAATTCTGCGCCGCCTGCCCCATCAAATTGAATCTCCATTTCGCAAGAGAAATTAGCCCCTTTACAGACACTCTTAATATCTTCAATAACATGCCCCGGCCAGCCGCCATGCGTTTGAAACAGAATTACGGTCTTTCCCGTCCAATCACAGGACTTCAAAAATGACAATACTGCCGGAGCCATCGTATACCACCAAGTAGGCGTTCCTACCGCAACCACATCATAATCTGCAGGGTTCCGTTTCAACGGTTTAATCTCCGGCTGATAGCCACGGTTCACCTCACGCTGTCCCTGTTCCACAATATCATTATAAGAACCTGAATAGGGCGTTGTTGTCTCGATCCGGGCAATATCTGCACCTGTTGCCTTCTGCAACTGTTCAGCAATTCGTTTGGTATTTCCATTTGATACAGAATAATATACAATCAGCATTTTCTTTCCCATCCCGTTTACACTCCTTTCTCTGGACGAACCTTATAACGCAGCCACACACTCCCACGGTCTTTGACCTCAGCACTTTGCAATTCAAAACTAATCGCTTTATATGAAGATAGTCCTTCACGTACACTAAAGAGCGAAGGTGTATCATTGGATCCGTCTGCCGCTGCTGCAATGACAATGCTCACCTCATCACACATACCCGCCTGAATAAATGACCAGTTCAGAACACCGCCTCCACCAAGCATAAGAGTTTCAATCCCAAATAATTCTTTTAGCTTCTCCATTGCCGCTTCATAGTTCAGTTTGTCTGTCCCGGCAATGATATAGGAGATACCGAGTTTCCGCAAAAACGACTTATATGCGTTCCCGGCCTTTTCCGTCAGCACCTCAATGACATGGGCTGTTGTATCAACATAGGTCAATGTATTACTTTTCCAGCCCAGCTTTCCTGAAGGATCAACGGAAACATAGTACATATTTGATTTTCTTGCGACGAAATCCCCGGCTGGTACAACCGGAGCGTTTTCATCAAGCTCCGGTCTTTCATAAAAGGTGAAATTATCATCAGTAGTCACACGCCCTGACAGCCAGCCTTGATGCTTGTAATAGGGAGCTTTCCCAAAAGAAATATTATAGAATACCTCCCCGGCAGCATCGCCTTCCGGCGTCTCCATATATTGCCCCATAATTTTTCCATCCAGAGAAGTCATCATGTGGCAGAAAATGTATGGTCTATTCATATCAGTACTCCTTAACGATAAGATTTTTCAAATATTGCAGCGCATTCTTCATCAGAAAGCGGTATAGGGTCGCAACCGAACAAGCCGCCCATCGTAGCACGGGCATTTTGTGCTAATGTCATGCATTCATCATGCATAATGCCATAATCAGACATTTTCAGATCAGCCACACCGCAATCCTCCTGTAGCTTTACAAGAGCAGTAATGAAGTCCTTTGGATCGCCTGCATCTTTCATACCAAGCGCCTGTGCCATGCGGACAAAACGGTCATCACAGCAATGCTTGTTAATGAAATGTGTATAATACTCTTTAGAGATCATAATCAGCCCTGCTCCATGCGGCAGTGCGGGATGATAAGCACTCATAGCATGTTCCATTGCATGTTCGCTGGTGCAGGCTCCCACTACCATAGAATATCCGGACATCGTATTCGCAAACGCAACATGTTCACGAGCTTCCATATCATTACCATCCTTTACCGCACGTGCAAGATATTTTCCAATATTTTCAATAGCTGCCAACTGAACCATATCGCTCATTAAACTGTTCGCTTTAGAGATATAACCTTCTGTAGAATGGAACAATGCATCAAATCCCTGGTATGCGGTGAACTTAGGAGGGACGGTAGCCATCAATTCCGGATCAACCACAGCGACTACCGGAAACAGACTGTCCTGACCGCCGCATCCAATTTTTTCATTGGTTTCCGGATTTGTTACTACACCCCATTGATCTACCTCGGAACCTGTACCTGCGGTTGTGGTAATTGCAATCACTGGTAGTGTTGGATTTACCAGAGGAAGCATTTTACCGGTAGAACCTGCCACATAGTCCCAAAGATCTCCCGGCTGCAAAGCATACATCGCCATTACCTTTGCTGCATCCATAACGGAACCACCGCCCAGTGCAACAATAAAGTCACAGCCATTGTTTTTTGCAAATTTTGCACCTTCTTCAACGATTGCTTTCAATGGGTTGGCTCCTACTTTATCAAAAAGAAGCGTCTCCATACCTGCCATGTGAAGCTGCTCCAGTGTACGATCCAGTGCCCCGTTCTCACGGGTAGATTTTCCGTTAGAAATTACCACCATTGCCTTTTTACCAGGCATGGTCTGTGTATGAAGTTGATTCAACTGTCCTGCACCAAACAAAACACGGGTAGGATCAAAGAAATTGTAAGACATAATAATACCTCCATATAAAATTAAATTATTTCCGCTGTTTCTTATAAAGCAGCATTTTTTGTAAATAAAAACCGATAGCCGCAAATAACACCATAACGGCAAAATAATCAAGTAAAAAACTAATGAGCGTTTCATCAAAATCAAGAAACAAAAAATGTGTTTTTAGCAGCATATAGCCCCCGATTTTACGTGAAATAAAAGCATATACACCATAAGCTGTTACGAGAAGGCAGCATACCTGCACAGCTTTTTTTCTTCGCCATGATGTCGGCACCGCTACGATCTTACGAATCATTTTCAATACCATTGCCCAATGCAAACCGATATGTGCCGACATGAATACCAGGCCCCAATAAGCCCCAAGCATATGAATACGCCTTGCAAACGAGGCACTACCTTCGATAGGAAGGAATGAAAATACATGACGGGATAAAATCATACCGCTTACGGCCAGACAAAGCATATCGACAACTAATAGCAAATTTATAGCAAAGCTGAGTATCCGAGCAGCCCTATACCTTCCTTTTGTAATGGACTTGAACCATCGAAAGTTAAGTATGTGGTGAACAATAAACAGAAATAACATTGCTGTGCCTAGCCATTCATGCGCTTTTTCTCCAACCAGACTGTACGCCATCAGAGGCGGCAATAATATAGTCATTGTAAAATCAACAAGTATTTGAATTTTTCGTTTCGTCGGCATTACTGCTGCCTCCCTTCACAGTTATTCTTCCCAATTTAATCAATAAAGCCAGCTTTTCTAAGCCAGCTTACAACCGCATCATTGGCTTTATTGCGATTACTCTGTGCCACAGAACCTCTGACTGTAAGTCCATTCAACACATCTGCATCAGGACACATTTCTGCAATTTTTCTCTCGGTAGAAGAAAGCCCACTACCTTCATGCGTACAAAATGGAATAATCTTCTTGCCAGAAAAATCATAGCTTTCAAGAAAAGTATAGACCGCCATTGGCATATCTCCCCACCAGTTCGGAAAGCCCAAAAATACCACATCGTACTTTTCCATATCCTGTACACATTCTGCAAGCTCTGGATGCACATTTTTGTCCTGCTCCTGTTTTGCAACTTCAATGCACTCACCATACTCAACAGGATACGGCGTTACTGTACGAATTTCAAAACTATTACTGCCAGTCTGTTCAGCAATCATGTCTGCTATAATGTTCGTATTCCCTTTATCAATATAACCAACACCGTAATTTTTTCCTGTATGCGAGAAGTAAGCCACTAATATTTTCTTACTTTTCATATCTAAAATCTCCTTTTTTCTCTTACTGCCTATATCTATAACTTCTATTATTCCACTAATTCAATCGTCACTTCTATGTAATTCTCCATTTCATAAAACACAGAAAAATCAGAAGTAATTTTACCAAGTATAATAATCCCTGATTCAATTTCGGGTTCATCTACCTGATTGTTATAGAGAATGCAAAAACCATTGCCGCTGAACCAATAAGCCAAATCTCCATTTTCAAATGTAGTTTGTGCATCTGCTTCGTCATAGTTCAAGCTACCATCCATTCCACCATAAAATTCACGGCCCCCGCCAACTCGCTGCATAGAAAGTGTTTGAGGAAGCGTAGCCGCAAATTCCTGTGCAATTTCAGTATGATTCAGTTCCGCATAGACTGTCGTTTCTCCTGAAGTAATGGAGATCTGCGTAGTAGCCGCAGATTCATTGTTACCCTTCAGCAATCCAAGTCTTTCCAACCACGGTCTAATGTCCTCAGTATTAATTGCGGTCAGACCGCTTGCAAGCGTAGCGTCCGGACATATCTCTCTAAAAATATGGAGACTGTTATCAATGGTATCACTGGCACTGGTGCAAAACGGAATAATTGTTTTTCCTTCAAAATCATAGTTTTCAAGAAAAGATGCAATCATTGCAGGTGCTTCATTCCACCAAATTGGATAACCGACAAAAATCGTATCATAATCGTCAATATTATCTATTGGCATTGTAATTTCCGGACGGACTCCGTCATTGATTTCTGCTTCTGCCTTCTCATTCAAATCTCCATACGCTTCTGTACGCTGGATTTCTACCATTTCTCCGCCTGTATATTCAGAAATCAGTGTCGCAACCTCTGCGGTATTCCCTGTATGAGAAAAATATGCAATCAGAATATTACCGGTTTCTGTCTCAGTATCCGGTTCAGTTTCAGATTCGGAAATAGACTCTGTAGTCTCTGTACCATCCTCGGCTGCTGTCAGTTGTCCAGCCATATCACTTTCACTGCCGCTACTTGTGCTACCACATGCGGCCAATGTAAAAATCACAACAGAGGAAAGTAGTAAAGCCACTAATTTTTTCATCGTTTTTCCTTTCTTCTATTGAACGGTATATCCCTGCTCCACAAATTCATGCACCATCTGCCACATGGTTGCGTAGTCAAGAAAATCAATTCTTTCATATCCCGGTTCAGAATGGAAGGACAGGCATTTGAACGGACGCGAAAGCCAAAATACAAATTTCTGGCTATTTTTGTTGCTTCCAATTCTGTGCATCTTGTTCCTCCTTAAGAATCTTTATTTATCAATCAAAATCCTCTTAAGCAGATTTTGGTCATTTACCTTGTCTACTTATAAGGAATCATATCAATGCTACAAGCTCTTTTTTCACATTCCTTTATAAGTCAAGGTTCTCAATCCATGTCTGAACGGTATCCTCTGACACGCCGGAGGAAAAACGCTCACCTTCTAACCAGTCCCCTGTACCTGCCAACTCAGCCAGCAGTTCTCCGCTTTCTCCCAAACCGGAACTGGAAGAAGTACAAAAAGGCACTACTGTTTTTCCAGTAAAATCATTTGCTTTTACAAAGTTATCCATCGGCCATGCTGCAATTCCCCACCAGATGGGATAACCAATAAATACTGTATCATACGATTCCCAATCAGAAACAGTTGCGGCCACTAATTCTATATCCCTGGCATCCGGATTGTCATGCTCATATACAACTCGACTATTGTCGTCCGTCCAATCCAAGTCAGCGTCCGTATAAGGATCTTTCGGCTCCAACTCAAAAACATCGGCATTTGTTGCGGTCGCTATGTAATTTGCAGCCTCCTCTGTATTTCCAGTTGCCGAATAATAGACAACCAGTGTTTTTCCATTTTCCGGTTCTGTTTCCAAATCAGAGGGCAACTCACTTTCTGATGCATCAGATTCGGTATTCTCTGTCGCAAAAGTCTCTTCTGCGGAAGCTTCCGACTGAGAGGTTTCCTGTTCATCCACAGATGTTTCATTCTGTGAAGAGTTAGACGGACTGGTGTTGCCACACGCAGTAAAGCTAAATACCAAAGTCAGCCCCATAAGTAATGCAATAAATTTTTTCATCGTATTTGTTCCTTTCATAAAATCTTGATTCAAGCGCCATTATTTCTGCGGTTTCAAAGGGCCATAGAAATAGCTGGAGGTAGCACCTCCATCAATCAGGACTGTAGAACCAGTAATAAATGCTCCCCTGTCACTCATTAAAAGCTCCGCTACATTTGCAACTTCATCCGCTGTTCCCGGACGTCCGGCAGGACAATTTGCAAACATATTCTTGTAGAAATCCCCACGAGGACCGTTAAATTCATCAATCGCCAGCGGTGTTACAATAATTCCGGGAGCAATATCGTTGATACGAGCGCCCCGTTTGCCCCATTTAACAGCTTCTGACATGACCCGCTTTTCATTGCAGCGTTTTGCCATCTGGTATGCGTGCAAGGTATCCCGGATGTTCTCTGACTGCAGCAGAGGAAGATGGAGCAGTTCTTCAGCGGGTGTCGTTGCCAACAGTTCATCTTCCTCGGCAGTCAGAGCAGGCATACGCCAACCGGACTGGCTGGAAATCGTTACCCCCACACCGCCTTTCTTAATGACCTTACCAACTTCCTCCAACAAAACTGCAGTGCCATACAGATCCACTTTCAGAATTGCCTCGATAGGAGCCTGACTGGGTGAAACCCCAGCCGCATTGACCAGCATGGATATTTCCCCATACTTCTGCGCCACTGCAATGAGACTCATAATAGACTCGCGGGAAGATAAGTCCATTTCCACAGGCACCACATCAAAGCCTGCATCATTCATAATCTTAGCGATAGCCTGAGCATTTTCCAACTTTTTGTCACCTACAACAATTTTCATGCCATATCCCATTCTTCTGGCAATAGCCATACCAATCTGGCCTGCGCCAGTTAAAATCATTACATCTTTCATTTTCTTTCACCTACCTTTTTTATTTCGCCTGATTTCCGCCAAATACAAGAAAATCCATTTGATCCAGCTTTTCATCTATTTTATTTATTTCCTCCGCAGATAAACGGATTTCTGACGAACACAGATTTTCTTCCAGACGTGTTACCTTACGGCTGCCCGGAATCGGAACAATATAATCTTTCTTTCCAAGCATCCATGAAAGGGAAATCTGTGCAGGAGTTGCCAGCTTTTCTTCTGCCAGCATATTCAGATAATCCAAAAGTTCCCGACTGCTTTCATACCCTTCCTTTGTGTATTGCGGCATGAAACTGCGGTAATCTGTTCCAGCTTCAAACTCCGTATTGTAGTCATATCGTCCGCTCAAAAACCCATTTGCCATAGGAGAAAAGGCAACATATCCAATATTTAATTCTTCAAGGACAGGAAACAGATTCTCATACCAGCGGGCCATCATGGAATATCGGTTCTGAATAGCCGTTACCGGGCATACTGCATGAGCTCTGCGCAAATATTCCTCTGTTGCCTCCGAAATGCCCCAATAGCGGATTTTTCCTTCACGAATCAACTCATCCATCACTCCTGCCACTTCCTCCGGTTTAACATTGGGATCAATTCGATGCTGATAATACAGGTCAATATAATCTGTCCCCAGTTTTTTGAGACTTCCCTCTACCGATTTACGGATGGTTTCTGGACGGCTGTCCAAAATCAAGCTCTTATCCACTGCATGACGAACACCAAATTTCGTGGCAATGACTGCCTGATTGCGGACAGATTTCAAGGCTTCCCCAACTAATTCTTCATTGTATGAAATGCTTCCGTCTGCATAAACTCCTGTATAGCACTCTGCAGTGTCAAAAAGTATATATCCCATATCGAAAGCCTGCTGCAGTACCTTGACTGCCTCGTTCTTTTCCATCGGTGCGCCGCTGGCATGGGAAAATCCCATACAGCCAAGCCCTACCTCAGATACCTTTAATTCTTTACCTAATACACGATATTTCATAAAAACCTCCTACCAGTTTTTCTTTTCCCTGCTGCTGTCGTGGTTCTGCTTTCTTTCCTCTACCATTTTTACGAACCACTCCACCATAGCCGGATCATAATGAGAGAAGAAAGAGCTTTCCGTTTTATCCAGATTACCAATAGTTTCCATATCCTCCTGATTCAGCACAAAATCAAACACATCGAAGTTCTCCTGCATCCGTTCTTTATGTGTGGACTTCGGAATGACGACAACACCACGCTGTAAATGCCAGCGGAGCATTACCTGAGCAGATGTTTTTCCGTATTTTCGTCCAATCGAAGTAAGTACCGGATTTTCAAACAGACCGCCGCGCCCCTCGCCAAAAGGTGCCCATGCTTCAATCTGCACCTGATACTTATCCATATATTCTTTTGCAAGTTTCTGCTGGTTAAATGGGTGTGTCTCCACTTGATTTACCATCGGTTTGATTTTCGCAAAGGAAACAATATCCACCAGACGATCCGGGTAAAAGTTGGATACACCGATGGCTCTGACCCTGCCTTCCTCATACAGTTCTTCCAAAGCCCGGTAAGCACCATAATAGTCTGCAAAAGGCTGATGCAACAGGATCAGATCAAGATAAGATGTCTGCAGTTTTTCCATAGAAGCAAACACCGACTTTTTTGCCTGTTCATAGCCGTAATGCTCAATCCATACCTTTGTCGTCAGGAAAATATCCTCTCTTGCAATGCCAGACTTTACGATGGCATTCCCCACCTGTTCCTCATTAAAATAGCTCTGCGCTGTGTCCAGTGAGCGATATCCCACTTCCAGCGCATCTAATACACAACGCTCACATTCTTCCTGGGTCACTTGATAAACACCGTAGCCGAGCTGCGGCATCTTAACACCGTTATATAAAGTTACATATTCCATTTCTATATCCTCCTTACTGATTTGCTGCTTCATTCACGCACCGCAGGGCATTGAGGCTCCTCGGATAGCCAATATACGGCAGACATTGTGAAATTACTTTGATGAGAAATTCCTTGTCATTGCCGATTTTCATATTAGCGGCAGCATGGCTGATAAGCTGTGGCTCACAGCCGCCCTGCGCTGCTAAAAAGCAAAAGGTAATCATTTCCCGCTGCTTATAATCAAGTCCCGTCCGGGTATAATAATCGCCGAAGCAGTTATCCGCAAGCCACAAATTGATATGTCGGCTTTCCTCCGGGCCAGACTTCCAGAAGTCCCGCATATTCTCACCGAAAATATCTACCTGCGCCTGTGTTCCTGCTTCACGACGATTTGCTGTTGTAGTTGTTGCCTGACCAGGTAAGGGTAAACCAATGCCTCTCTCAGCTAATACTTCATTCGTTATTTTCAAAAAAGGAAACACCCTACCAATACCGAGGTATGCTACTGCCTGATAAACAATTTCCTTTACCTCTATCGGTGTCACACCAAAATTCAATGCTGCAGGCAGCATAGCCCGAAACTCATCCATACCCTGACAGCCAAGCAGTATTGCAATGAGCGCCACAAAGCGTGTTTTGTCATCCAGATCATCCTGATTCACCACTTCGTCAAATGCGAAGTTATCAAACCTTTCAATAAACTCCGTGTCAGTTTCCAGAAAAGTAGAATGATAGCCCGGAAACATTTTTTCGTGATATTTTTTTGCAAACTCAGTTGTTGCCATGTTCTCCATCTCCTTATTTGTCAAATTCTTTTGCCACTTCAGTAAGCAGTTCTCTGATCGGCAGGTGCTGCGGGCAGATATGCTCACATCTGCCGCATTTGATACAGTCAGATGCCCGGCTGCCTTCTTTGATATGTACATTATTGTAGTAATAATCTGTATTCCAGTTCTGAAACTGTTTCTTTGCGTTCAGGCAGGCAAACAGATCTGGAATAGCAATCTGCTTCGGGCACCCATCTGTACAATAGCGACAGGCTGTACATGAAATTAAACCCTGTGCCCGAAAAATCTCCCGTACTTTTACAATAGCCTCTTGTTCTTTGTTGGAAAGAGGAACAAAATTCTTCATATAGCTGATATTGTCCTGCATCATTTCCATACTTCCCATGCCGGACAGCACCATCATAATACCGTCAAATCCAGCAGCAAATCGGATAGCGAAACTTGCGTTGCTGCCACCATACAATTCATCCAAAATTGTCTGTGCCTTCTCCGGAAGGTTTACCAGACTGCCGCCTTTGACCGGCTCCATAACAATCACAGGCTTATTAAACTTTCGACAGACCTCATAGCACTTCCGGCTTTCTACAGAGGCATCCTCATAATCCACATAGTTAAATTGAATCTGCACAACTTCAATCTGCGGATACTCAGTCAAAATCTGTTCCAGTACGGCAGCCTTATCATGGAAGGAAATACCAAAGTGCTTGATTTTTCCTTCTGCTTTCAATTCCAATGCGGTTTCATAGGCCCGGCACTTCTTAAATTTTGCGTAAATCTCAGCACTCTGGGCATGCATCAGAAAGAAATCAAAGTAATCAACACCGCAGGCTGCAAGCTGGCTTTCAAACAATGGTCTGATCTGCTCCTGCTTATTGAAGAAATGAGTTGATAATTTATTTGTTAAAATGTAGCTATTCCGTGGATGGCGGCTTGTAAGGCAATCCCTCAGTGCTGTTTCACTTTTGCCCCCTAAGTATCCATGTGCTGTATCAAAATAATTGAAACCATTTTCCAGAAACGTATCTACCATCCGACACATTTCATCACGGTCAACCTCCCCATCTTTCATAGGAAGGCGCATACATCCAAAGCCAAAATTCTTTTTTACATTTTCAAAATATGTTCTCATTTTATTGCTCCGATCGTTTTACCCATTTCATAAGCTTTCTCAAAAGACGGATGCCGGTAAACATCGCCCTTATCCCATGTACCAGTTCCATAAATAATTCCTTGCTCCTTTGCACCGGGCAAACACCGCAGATACCCACGCAGTCCGGCAATCGTTTCGTCCGCCGCAAAGTGTTCCGGATCGGCGGCTGTAATGATATAATAAAAATCCTTATTTTTGATTTCCCGGTATCTCGGAAGACAACGGTCAATCATGATTTTCATTTGTGCATCCATCGAATAAAAGTACACTGGCGTTGCCAGAACAATAACGTCCGCATCAATTAGCTCCTCAAGGATTTGTTCCATATCATCCTTTTTTACACACCGATGTGATTTCGTACAACCATAGCAAGCTACACAGGGACTTATATTCCTTCCTGCCAGATTGATTTTCTTTACCACACTCCCATTATCGGCTGCCCCTTTTAAGAATTGATCACACAGAACATCCGAGTTGCCTCCTTTGCGGGGACTTGCGCAGACTGCCAATACCTTCATAGTTCTCTCTCCTTTGAATTATTCTTTTTATATTTCTAATTTTAGGCATTTGCGCACTATTGAACAATTCGGATTCACGGGCAATTCCATAAGAAAAACTTATATAAAAACCGTATCTGCCACTTTCGACAAATACGGTCTTGTAATTACTATTTTACTATTTTATGCTCCGCTTTCTGGCAGAAATTTTGCTTTCAACATATCTGCAAACTCTTCAACGTAATATCCTGCATTATCTGTTTTCCAAAATGCACAGTAATTCCTTTTAATAGGCTTTCCTTTGCGAGTAAGCAATACCCGGCGAAGTGTTGCGGCAAACCTTGGCTCATTTTCTCCCCCCTCGATTGGCATAAATCCTTTCCCACCAATCACCAAAAGCCTGGCTTCCTCCAAATTTTCAGCAAACAGAAAATCTCCCTTTATTCCAACAATTTCCTGATAGTAGATTCTTTCATTATCCTGCTGCTCAGAAGAAGCGATTAAAATACAGGGGACATTCTTCAAATCATCTGTCTCAATACTTTCAAGAGAAGCAAGTGGATTCCTTGCAGCAATCTCAATGTAACATTCACTTGTTGTTAAGATAAAGTTTACATACTCATCAGAAAATGCACGTCTCTGGTCGTTAAGTATCAAATCAACGCCGCCATTTCTTAAAGCATCATACAAATCCTCGTGGTTTCCATTGATAATCTGTACAGAAACGTCAGGATATTTTTCTGAAAAGTCCGCCACAGCCAGCCAAAATTCCTGCCCTCCATAGCATCTAAGATAACCAATACGAAGTTCTGCATGATCTTTATTCGCAATACGAACAGTTTCATGACACAGACTTTCAAAATCTGCAATAAGCACAAGACTTTTCTGGTAGAAATACTCCCCTGCAGATGTCAATGAAAATTTCCGTTTTTCACGGTTTAACAGTTTAACACCAAGTTCATTTTCCAATGCCTGAATCTGTTGCGATATGGCAGACTGTGAGATGAAACATTCTTCCGCTGCCTCCGTAAAGCTCCCGCATCGCACTACTGCCTGGAAATATCTAATCTGCTTTATCATTTGCTTTCTCCACCTCTATCTTTTGAAATACTTTCAATTTTTTATATTTTCAATTTTAGTACATATCATAATAATATATCAAAAATAAATAAAAACACACCTCCGATACAACTTGTTTCTTGAAGTGAATAAAAATCTTGAAACAATGTCATCCTGAATATCTTACACTGCCAATCAAACTACGCTTCATATCTTTTTACCAATGCCGCATACTCATCTTTCCATTCTTCAATTTTCAAAGTTAAGGTTTTTGTTAAATCCAAACTAAAAATCCCCATAATAGACTTTGCATTAATAACATAACGTCCACAGGAAATTGTCACTTCGCCGTCAATTTTATTCATACAATTCACAAAATCTTTCACTCTGTCTATCGTATTAAGATGTATAGGTAATATTTCCAAAACGCTTTAGCCTCTCCTTTCACAAATCCCATTTTATTACATACGGCACATTCGTAAAAAACGATATACTTCTTACAAATCCTCTTCTTTCTGCTCAGGCATTACCCAAAATTTCATTGTTGGATAGCTGATGACTACCTGCACCACAATATTCACTACATTTGCCAGTGTGGGAGCCACTCCCTGTCCGATTCCAATGTTCACAAAAAACGCCTGGCTGTATGCCGGAAGGGCAGCCGATACAATAACTAATAAGATTGCCAGCATAATATATTTCGGTACTGCTTTTCCAAATGCCGCATTTGATTTGAATACAAGATTCTTCTGCACAAAAAAGTTCACTGTCTGTGCAAGTGCGGTTGCTATCAAAAAGCTTAAAAAACCACACAGTCCGAGATCACTTTCCACATTCGTATAATTGAAAATCAAAAACTGAAATGGTTGACTTGAAAATGCCCGGAACACAAAACCAGTACAAATCCACATGACAATAAAATTTGTAACCGTTGCACAGTTAGAAAGCACATTAAACAGGATAAACTCCCATGCGGTTGGATGATCCTTGATCCATATCTTTATTACATTCATTTCTTTTATCCTTTCGCAAGTTTCGCCATATATTTTTTATTTGATGACCGATTTCTGAAAAATCCTCCAATAATCCTACCAAATCCTTTAAAGAAATGACCGTTCACCACCTGCACCATGCCCTTTGCCATCTCCATGCTCACCATGCCGCCAGTCATTTTTGCAATTCCCCGAAACGGCATATTATAGATGAACAGGATATTCAAATCCGGTTTTCCTGCAGCCTCGCTTTTCTTTTTCATGGCAGTCAGCCGATTATAAATAAATCGGGCAAGCCCGCTTTTTGCGTAATACATCTGACAGATCGCGTCATTAAGTTCCAGCTCCCCGGCCCATTTTCCATACGGAATCGGGTGTCCTAAAAGCCGTTCAAATTCATCATCCTCTACCTGCTGTATCAGTCCCGAATAATAGAAAGGCATCTGTGCTTTTTCATATGGATATTTTGCCACTGTTCCAATGACTTCTATCTTTCCCGTCAGCCTGATATCTGCCACACTGCTTCCTACCATAATCCAATACGTTCCGTTTTCAATTTCCCAACTGTTTGTTGCAACATTCCAGTATCTGAATGTTTTATCATCAAAGGAAATCCGTATTCTGCTGCTCTCCCCTGCCTTTAAAAATATTTTTTTAAAACCTTTCAGTTCCTTTTCCGGCCGAAAAACTTTTGCATCCGGAAGTCCTATATACAACTGTGCCACCTCCGCTCCATCACAGGAACCCGTATTGGTGATGCAGAAAGATACTCCCTCATCGCCGACTTCCAAATCAGAATACTCAAAACTTGTATAAGAAAGTCCAAATCCAAAGGGATATTGGAACCGAACCTTACTGGTGCCATAATAGCGGTAACCCACATATAGCCCTTCCCGGTATTCTGCATTCCGTTCCGTACTGGGAAAATTACGAAAAGCAGGTGTATCTTCATAGCGGATGGGATATGTCTCACTCAATCTTCCTGACGGGTTGATTTTTCCCACAAGAATATCGAGAATGGCATTTGCTCCAGCCTGACCATCCAAATAACCATGTAATATTCCCTTGCAACAGTATTGCCATGGCATTTCTATAGCAGATCCTGCACTCAAAATACCTACGATATTAGGATTTACCTGCACGATCGCTTTCAACAAGTCAATCTGATTCTGCGGAATACGCATATGGGTACGATCCAGCCCCTCTGACTCACTCAATTCGTCCAGGCCAAAGAAATACAAGACTACGTCTGCAGCAGCGGCAATATCTAGTGCTTCTTTTTCCATAGCTGCGTTTTCTCCGCCCGTCCTTTGATAGCCTCTGCTTACTCCTACCACCTGAAGGTCATAGTCTTTTATTATCAGTTGAACGGAATCCAGTCTTGTAGGATTTACCATAGAGGAACCTGCTCCCTGATATCTCGGTTCCACGGCAAAATCTCCAATTACTGCCACCTTTGCTCCTGTCTGTAGCGGAAGAATATGATCCGTATTCTTTAAAAGCACTGTACTCTCAGCCGCTGCTCTTTTTGCCAGCTCATGATGTGCTTTTTCATCAAAACTGTCTTTTTTGTTTTTTGCGGACTCGCTCAACGCCAGCACCGCATCCAGAAGGTCATCTACACAAGCATCCAGTTCTTCCATTGTCAGTGTCCCATTCTCTATCGCCTGTATCAGTTCTCTTGCGGAATCAAGCCCCGGAGCAGGCATCTCCAGATTCGCTCCTGCTGCCACACCCCGGGCATGATCATTAGAACCACCCCAGTCAGAAATCACAATGCCATCAAAGCCCCATTCATCTCTTAATATTTCCTGCAGCAGATGTTTGTTCTCATTGGCATAAACTCCATTTACTTCATTATAGCTTGTCATGATGGCCTTTGCTCCGCCTTCTTTTACGGCAATTTCAAATCCTGTTAGGTAAATTTCCCTGAGTGTCCGCTCATCCAGAACAGCGTTCATCGCCATACGGCGCAGTTCCTGACTGTTTACCGCAAAATGTTTCGGGCAAGCATATACGCCCTGGCTCTGGATACCTCTGATATAAGCGGCAGCCATCTTTCCTGACAAATAAGGATCTTCGGAAAAATATTCAAAATTCCGGCCACATAACGGGCTTCTTTTAATGTTTAGTCCCGGTCCGAGCAATACATTGACATCCTGAACAGAAGCCTCTTCCCCCAATGCCCTGCCCAGTTCTTCTCCCAGTGCCTCATCCCAACTGTTTGCAATGGTTGCTGCCGTTGGGAAACAAGTTGCTTTAAGGGATTCATTCAATCCTAAATGATCTCCCGCTCCTGCCTGCTTTCGGATTCCGTGAGGTCCATCCGAACAGAAAATAGAGGGTATACCTAACCGTTCAAAATCCCACGTCTGCCAGACCGTTTTACCACTTAGAAACGCTGCCTTTTCTTCCAACGTCATTTTTTCAATCAATCGTTTATGCTTCACCACATGATCCTCCTTAAAACAATTCCAGGTATAGCCACGCATAGGTGCTATACCTGGACGTTCCTTTCCAATATTTCTTTTGGATTGTGTGCTTATTTTGTTTCTTCCTTTTCCACTGTTTCCACGATAATCACACTTTTCTTCTTTTTCAGATAGCCTCTCACCAAAAGTACCTCCGCCAGAACCAACAGGACTGCAATCACTACATCCACAATATACATCGTCTGCATCCATGACGGAATAGAACCCGGTACATATTCTTCATACGCTTTGCTGTTTACCGTTACATAAAAAACATTCTTTACTGCTTCACGCATTGCCTTTACAGAGGTCGCACTCAGATCAGTCATGATTGCTTCATTTCCGGCTGTACCCAACATCATATCGGTTCCGCCTCTGACCGCACGGTCTGCATCCATGTATCCATAGTTTCCGAAATAATCGGAAATAACCATACCTTCAAATCCCCACTCTTCTCTCAAAATGTCCTTCAGCAGTGCTGAGCATCCACCTGCCCATTCTGTCCCCACAAAGTTGTAGGAAGACATCACAGCCAGTTTGCCGCTTTCGATATTTTTCACGCAGTACTCAAAAGGTTTCAGATAAAGTTCTCTCGCACTCTGCTCAGTCAACCATGTACAAAGCAGCGCATTACGGTTTGTTTCCTGTTCATTAAATGCAAAATGTTTAATATACGGATATACTCCCTGTTCTACTGCTGCCGCAGATTCTGCTAATGCCATTTTACTGCTCAACAGGCTGTCCTCAGAATAATACTCAAAGTTACGTCCGCCAAAAGCACTTCTATGGAGGTTCATAGAGGGTGCGTACCAGCCTACAATATTGAAATCTCCAAATTCACGGCAGATTCCTGCTCCTGCTTTTGCTGCCAGATCTTCATTCCAGGTCTGTGCAATCAGAATCTCAGAACAGTAGCCTGTACCAAAAGCTCCCAGTGTACTGGAATTAACACCTGCTGGTCCATCCGTATCCAAAGTACGGATTTTCTTCACTGAACTTACCGCCGCTGTCTGATGCCCGCCATATGCGATCATCTCTACCATTTCCTCAACGGTCACCTGATCAAGAAGGTCTTCCCACTGCGGATCTTCATAAGATACTCCTCTCATAGCATACAGCTCCAGACCGTTCTTTGCTCCCGTTGTGGGCATTTCATCTTCCGGATTGTTATAATCCTCCGGATTCCATGTTCCATTTCCTGCTACTTCTCCCTGAAGTTCAAAACTTGACGGTTCCTTTACTGCTTCTTCATAATTTGCAAATCCATTTGCTCTTGATAAATACGTCACATTACCTTCTGCAAAGTCCAATCTGTTCACGGCTGCAACAGCATCGCCATTATGCGGATTTGCTTCATCATATACAACATCTTCTTCTACTTCATATTCTTTTGTGTCAATTACCGTATGGCTGTCAGAGCGCAGACTGATCTCATAATCTCCTGACTCCAGTACATAGCAGCCCCTGCCATATGTATCATAAGAGGCCATATCCTCCAAATCAAAGGTTAATGTAAGTGTCTGTGACTGACCTGGTTCCAGCAGTTCGGTCTTGTCGAGTGCTGCAAGATTCACACTTGCTTTTTCAATTCCGCCGTCTGTATAGGGCGGATTGTAATAAAGTTCTGCTACATCTTTTCCTGCCGTATCACCTGTATTCGTAACCGTAACATCCACGCTGACCATACCATCTGTCACATTCAGGTCACCCATTTCCTGTTCGAACGTGGTATAACTCAAACCGTATCCAAAAGGATACATAACTGTTTCCTCATAATCAATCAGTTCTTCTTCTGCTGCTGTTTCATAGAAACGGTAGCCGGTATAGATACCTTCTGTATAATTTACAAAAGAAACAATTCCATCTGCTTTCTCCCATGCTGCCTGAGCTGCGGCCTCAACTTCCTGCGTATTGGTATATGCAAAATGCCCGATATTGTTATAGTACGGTGCCTGCGTCAAATCCCTTACCCAGGTATCTGCCGTCTTACCGGACGGATTCACTTCGCCTGAAATAATATTTCCCAATGCATTAAATCCGGTTGCGCCTGCTCCTGCACACAGAAGAACACTTTTAATCTGTTCGTATTCTTCTGTCCATCCCATTTCCAAAGTATTTGCGCCATTATACACAACAATAACATCCTCAAACTCACTGCAGACCATTTCCACCAGATCTTTTTCTGTCTTGCTCAATTCCAGATAGGTAGAATCTGCTTCAAAATCATCATAGTCACCATTATTTGTATACAACGCATTGGTATATTTCGTTCCCTGACTATAGGAACCATCCAGAACAGCTCCCATATCATGAGGCAGATCAGCACCCTCGCCGCCTGTACGTGAAATCACGATTACCGCTGTATCAGAAAACTCTTTTGCATTTTCTATCATTTCATCGGAATACTGTGCCACCGGAACTTCCGGCAAAGTCCAGTCCTGCCCATTGTTAATGCTGATAACCGGACGATCCGAACGATACTCCACATACATATCAGAAAGCTCACTGTTCGTTTCAAAACCTGCATTCTCAAGACCTTCCAGAATACCCACAGCAGTAGTAGTATCAACTGTTCCCGAACCCGTACCTCCGTAAATCGGATTCGTGGATGCCCAACCGAACACATTTATCTTCTTCGGGGCAATCGGCAGGAATGAATCTTCATTCTTTGTCATTACAATTCCCTCATTCGTAATCTCTTCAATCACTGCTCTGGAATTGTCCACATTTTCCTGCGCCAGCTCTCCTTTATCTGCCAACACTACATTCAGCGTATTATACAATGCTCCCGTCAACATTACATTGACAACTAATACCGTTACTACAATAAACGCAATAAAAGACTGCCACCGGATAAAACTCTTTGCCGGCTTTTTCCATTTTTTTGCCAAAATCATAACTGCAATCATGCACACCAAGGCAGCAGCAATCACAATGATATGATTCCTTACTAATTGGATGACACTAATGACATCCTCCCATGCAACTTCAACATTTCCCATACTCTCTTCCTCCGTTTTCTTTATTTTGGGTTCTGCTTTTCTTGTAATAAAACATTACCATAAAAAAAGCAGAGCAAATTTTTCTGGTGTGTTTGGTCACCTGTGAGGTAAAATTGGTACATTTTCAGCGAAAAAAGAAGCACCGCAAAAACGATGCTTCTCATTAATGAAATAAATTCACGATATATAAAATAAGATATCCACCTGAAAACGCTGCTCTCCTGCCCGCATAAGCATATCCCCATTATATTTATCCACAATATATTTGATGCTCCGCACACCAAAACCATGATATGCCTTGTCTGCTTTCGTTGTTACCGGAAGCCCGTCCTCAAAAACAATGGTCTCATTACAATAATTATCCATATGAATATGATATCCCTGACTTTTACGAGCCATCTGTATACTGATAATCCGCTTCTCTTCATCTGGTTCTTTCATCACACTTTCAATAGCATTATCCAAAAGATTGCCAAACAATGCGTAGACATCTGTTGTATGCATAAAATCTAAGGCTAAACCTTCTATCATGCTGCTCAGTTTAATATTATACTCATCGCACAGCAGGCTTTTCTCCGTAAGCACCAGATCCAGTGCATCATTTCCTGTCTGATAAATATTATCATAGATTGCCACCGCATTTTTTACACTTTCAATATATTCCCTCTGATCCTCTGAATCCTCAATCTTAGAAATCTTTGAAATGCGGTATTTCAGATCATGACATTTGATATTAATAATGTTGATATTCTCCTGTGACAGTCTCTGCTGCTCTTTCAGGCTGTGCAGCATACTTTCCATCATCTCGTTTTCATGAAGAATCCGATTCTGTCTGGACAGATTAAACGCAATAAATATGGACAGCGTACAACAGAAAATAGCATATATTTTGCAAAGCACATTTCTAAGAAACCCTGACTCTTCCTGAAACATCCAGCTGTCAACCAATACACTTAAAAATACAACTGTAAGCAGGATTACCAGTGCAAGTACAATCATACGAATATCCCTGTCTTTCAGTTCGCTTTTTCCCTCATATCGCTTAATCAATACAAAATAGACCAGAAAATCAATAAAGAGATACGGCAAAAAACGAAAAACAATAAAATCCTCCATGCCGCTTAACGTCAGACTACTCAATTCCTGAATTATCATGGAAACAGCAAATCCAATATGCTGCGTCGCATACCCACATACCCCGGCAAAAAGAATGTCTTTCCCTGTAATCTGAAATCCAATTCGCATCACACCCAGCGAAAGGCAAAACAGACTGCCGTAATAAGCAGTATATATAACTGGATGATCTCCCGGAATATTGATAAATATATAGAATACCAACCATGCCATCAAAAAATAGCCTGCTATTCCTGCCATAATTTTCACCGGAAACTGCTTTTTTCTTTTCCATGTTGATACAAAAAAAGCTTCTGCCATTAACAACTGCATAGAAAAACGGATACAGGAAATAAAACGCATTCCTACCATCAGTAAATTCCTCCCATATATTTCATCAGTTCCTCTTTAAATTCTTTCCTTCTCTGCCTGCTGATCGGCAGTTGTACCTCATCCAGCCAAACAGTATCTTTAGACGCTTTTGTTACATACTTCAAGTTCACCAGACAACCGCTGATACACTTAGAAAACCCTTCACGATTCAGCATCGTCTCAGCATCTGCCATCGTTCCTCTTACCCGAAATGTTTCTTTTTTCGTATGATAAACAAGATAATTTTTATCTTTTTCAATATAAATGATCCTGGAAGTTCCCAGTTTTATAATGGTATCTCCTGTATCAATCACAAGTTCTTTTTCTGTATTCATATGGGAGAACCATATCGCCTTTTTAAGTTTATCTGTAAACACATAATACTGTACAGGTTTTACTATAAAATCAATCGCATTCACTTCGTAACCACGAATCGCATACTGTGCCATATTTGTCACAAAAATAATTCCTACTGACTGATCTATCATCCGAATCCTATGTGCTGCTTCCAATCCATCCAGATGAGGCATTTCAATATCCAGAAACACAACATCAAAACTCCCATCATAATCTTCTACAAAATTTAAACCGTTATAAAATTCTCTGACCGAAAGCTGAATATGTTCCTGTATACTACATCTGTCAACATAGGATTTCATCAATTGCAGATGCTGAAGATCATCATCCACTAACGCAATTTTAATCATTCCTCTCCCTCCTTATTTTATTATAACATTTCTCATTGTCTCTTTCAAATCGGCTTTTATATAGGAAACACTATCTCAAAGCAAGTTTCGCAACGTAGCACAATAACCCTTTCCGGGCTATTGACCACTTGCAACTTGATGGGGATTTCGTTTCCCCATACCCTCGACCACAATCACAGATATGTGTATTGGTTTCCATTTACATGGTCACAGTGCGATAATTTTTCATCACTTACTTTCCCAGCAGGCTGCAAAATTTGGATTTTCTTATGAAACCACTACCACGAAGAAAGGAAGTTATCAATGACAAGACCTAAGAAAGAAAAAACTCTTGCAAAAACTAAAGATGTGCATTTACGCATGAATGAAACTGAATATGATCTTCTTGCAAAAAGAGCCAAGGCTAACAGCATGACGGTTTCTGATTTTGTCCGAAATGCCCTGGTCAACCAGAAAGTCATCATCAAATACGAAATTACCGCAGATGTTCCCGAAATAAACAAACTTATTAGCGAGTTTGGTAAGATTGGCAGCAATCTAAATCAGATTGCCCGATATTTTAATCAGGGTGGTATTCTCTCTTCAGAAATGAGAAATGAAATCCGAAAATCTCTCCGGAATATTTATGAAATGAAATATGAAGTGATGAAAATGGCAGGTGATTTCCGTGGCAGTAATTAAACATATCGCAAGCAAAAACTCTGACTATGGAGAATCGGAACGGTATCTTATCTTCCAGCACAACGAGTATACGCAAAAACCGATTCTTGATGAAGAAGGGCATATGATACTGAGAGAAGAATATTATCTGGACGGTCTGAACTGTGATCCATTCACTTTTGCATCGGAATGTCAGGAACTGAACAGCTACTACCACAAGAACAAGAACTTCAATGAGATAAAATCCCATCACTACATCATCAGCTTCGACCCGAAAGACAGGGATGAATGTGGATTGACCGGTGAATGTGCCCAGCAACTCGGATTGACTTTTGCAAAGAAAAACTTTCCCGGTCATCAGGCTTTAGTCTGCACTCATATTGATGGTCATAACGAAAGTGGGAACATCCATGTACACATCGTAATCAACAGTCTCCGTAAATATGACATACCGCAAGAAGCCTATATGGAATTTGACTGTGAAGCAAAAGCCGGATACAAGCATCACCTAAGTACTGCCTATCTTGCCCATCTAAAACAGGAAGTCATGGATATGTGTAATAAAGAAGGGCTGCACCAAGTTGATCTGCTCACTCCTGCTGAAAGAAAAATCACAGAAAAAGAATATTGGGCACTACGCCGTGGACAAGAAAACCTCGATAAGCTGAATCAGCAAATGAAAGAAGATGGCATCATGCCAAAGGAAACTCGTTACCAAACAGAGAAACAATTTCTTCGTGACGCTATTGATGATGCTGCAAGTATCGCCCAATCACCAGAAGAATTTTCAAAAATCCTTGATAAAAAATATCACATCATCTTCAAGATCAGCAGAAACCGATACAGCTATCTTCACCCTGGCAGAAAAAAATATATCACCGGAAGGAATCTCGGAACCAGATACACAGAAGATTTTCTCTTGAAAGCCTTTGAGGAAAACACGAAATCCCATAGAGAACTGAAAGAAGAAATTCTGGAACAGTCAACTCCGAATACTTCCACAGATTTACCAACTGTTCCTTTCTCTGATACTTCTGCTATCTCTACACCATTCATTTTCATAAAATCAGATCTCCGGCTTGTCATAGATCTGCAAACCTGTATTAAAGCACAGCAAAGTGAAGCCTATACTCAAAAAGTAAAGCTCACCAATTTGAAGCAGATGGCTCAGACTGTTGCCTACAT